>Ga0256841_1003267_pt1 | contig 12214 bp, 8 predicted proteins | sample 356308metaG_FD_185971 | JGI IMG/M metagenome (GOLD analysis project Ga0256841, IMG submission 185971) | Hydrothermal vent microbial communities from Mid Atlantic Ridge, Atlantic Ocean - 356-308 | ecosystem: Environmental > Aquatic > Marine > Hydrothermal vents | place: Atlantic Ocean: Mid...
CTTATTTATTATCGTTTTCCTTTGTCCCCAAGCTAACATCGCAGTCCAAAATCCGGTAATTTCTATATCTTGTAATAGGGTATATTCGTGCGGTATGGAAATAGGGTCTCCTTCAATAAATGAAGGGTCATGGTATTTGTCTACTAATCGGCGAAGTAAAATACGTAGGTCCTTTTTATTTGGATTGGAAAAATATTCACTCATACTTAAAGAATTTGTATCTCAAAAATAGTGGACGTCTCTATACTAAACGAAACACATTAACGTTAGATAAAGACAACCAACGTACTTTAGCTCAATCTCATTTTTGTTTCCAGCAATTTGCCTAATCGACTATGATTTGGCGGCTCTTGTAATGCTGTGCATTAGTCTCATTAACTCACTAAACAAAAACGTACGACGAATGATTGCTACTGTCTTTTTAATCGTTATTCTTCTGATTGCCCTTATGATCAAACACAGTCCAAAATATCTTTAGCTTAGTGGTTTCTACGGACCATTAGATAGGCCAATTGATCCAGGTATTTTTTATCTTCCGCGTCAATTTCCAATAATTCAATTGCTTCTAAAGCACGAGATAAGTATTGAGAAATGACTTGTTCTACCTCTTGTCGGATTTGATACTTATTAAAGATGGAGAGTACTTTATTGATCTTATCCTCTGATCGCTCCATTGTGCGGTATAATTGGAGAAGATGCCGTCGATCTTCGGAGTTGCATTTTTCTCTAGCTAGGATGTAGAGCAGTGTTTTCTTATTTTGAAAAATGTCTCCTGATTGGATTTTTCCGGTTTTATCTGAAGCTCCAAATACATCTAAAAGGTCATCTTTGATTTGGAAGGCTATACCTATATTGATCCCATATTCCTTCAATAATCCAGTTTGTTGATCATTTGCACCGCCCAGTATTGCCCCAATTACAAGAGCAGCACCAAGTAAAACAGCGGTTTTATTTGTAATCATTGTAATATATTCCGCTTGGGTAACTTCTAGATTTTCCTCAAAATCAATATCCAATTGTTGTCCTTCACAGACTTCTTGTGCCGTTTGATTAAAGATGGTAAAAATCTTTTTTTGTTTATGAAAATCTTCAAGCGTCTCCAAATGCTTATAGGCTAATATGAGCATAACATCTCCGGAAAGAATAGCTTGGTTGGGATTGTATTTGACATGTACGGTTGATTTGCCGCGCCTTAGGCGTGCTTTATCCATTATATCGTCATGGATCAAGCTAAAATTATGAAAAAGCTCAACAGACATCGAAGCGGATAGCGCATCTTTGCAATTCCCCCCAAACATCTCGCATCCCATCAAAGTAAAGGAGGGTCTAATGCGCTTCCCACCCAATGACATGAAGTATTTGAGGGGTTCATAAAGACGATCCGGTGTATTCATCCATTCATAAGTGGATAAATATTGCTCAAACATCTGTCTATAAATTTCCGGACTTTTCAACATATCTAAAAGTTTGCGCGCAAATATACACTTATTCCGAGGCTGAGTTCCATTTTAGATATTAGTTTTACTGAAATTCAACGATGGTTTTTGCGGTAGGAAGAGGAATGTATTATTTTAGGTTTTGTAATTTTGGTGATGGTTTACCTAAAAAAATGATCATCTTTGTCTTTTGTCTTACCCCATATTGTGCATTAGAACAATAGTTGAGGGCTAAAAGCAGTATACCATGAGAGTACAGTTTAATTTGTTTATTATTTTTTGTCTATTTACGGCATGCAAGAATGTGGATTCCATTGAAAAAGCAGATATGATATTGGTGAATGGTACAATAATGACAATGGATCGGGACCATCCCAATGTACAGTCAGTAGCGATTAAAGACGGTATATTTCTAGCGACTGGAAAGGATGATGCTATGATAAAAAAGTACTTGGGAGATAGTACAAAAGTAATAGATCTTAATGGTAGATTTGCTATGCCTGGGCTTATAGAAGGACACGGACACTTCATAAGTATGGGACATGGATTGTCTCAGTTGAACTTATTGCATACTCATTCATGGGAGGAGATAGTGGATAGTGTTCGGCAACGGGTTACCAAGTTAAAACCGGGTACTTGGATTTTTGGCCGAGGTTGGCATCAGGAAAAATGGGATCATCTCCCGTTAAATACGTATTTCGGATATCCTGACCACAGGGACTTAAGTGCTGTTTCACCCGATAATCCTGTACTTCTTTTACATGCGAGTGGCCATGCTTTGTTTGCCAATAAAAAAGCCATGGAAATAGCTGGTATTTCGAGAGAGACACCCGACCCGGAAGGGGGCGTTATTCTGCGTTTTGAAGAGGGTTCGCCGATAGGTGTTTTTGAGGAAAACGCCATGTCATCCATACGCCAATCTTTCAACCATTTCATACAATCTAAATCGGATTCTGAAAAAAACGAGACATTCATTCGAGCGATGGAGAGGGCCTCTAGTAATTGTTTAAAGTGGGGGATTACTTCATTTCAAGATGCTGGAACGACGCCGGAAGAGTTGGAATTGTTAAGTAAATATTCGGATCATTTAGGGGTTCGTCTGAATGTTATGTTACTGGGTTTACCGCACGAACTTCGTCGTTATCTGAATAAAAATCGATTGAAGGACTTCGATGAGATGTTATCCTGTCGGGCGATTAAAGCTTATCTAGATGGGGCATTGGGCTCTTATGGCGCATGGATGTTGGCTTCCTACTCTGATAAACCCGAATATTTCGGACAGAACACAACTCCTATAGATACCCTCGAATCCTTAGCCAAAATCGCAGCTAAAAACCATCTCCAATTTTGCGTCCATGCTATTGGAGATAGAGCGAACCGCGAAGTGTTGGATTTGATTCAAAGGATGCGAGATAATTCCTCACTTTATCCTGACCATAGATGGCGTATAGAGCATGCTCAACACATAGATACGGCGGATATTCCAAGATTTGCCCAGCTGGGAGTCATTGCATCCATGCAACCGATTCACTGCACCTCAGATGCACCCTTTGTCATTAAGCGACTGGACTCTACCCGAGCGGCTTTAAGTGCTTATCCTTGGCGGGCACTGCTCGACCATAAAGCCCGAATGGCGATTGGTACAGACGTGCCAGTAGAAGAAATTAATCCCTTTGTCAATATGTATGCCGCCTTGACGCGTAAAAGAAGGGATAATGGTATGTCTTTATTCCCCGAACAAGCTATGACCAGGGATGAAATTTTGCATGGATACACCATTTGGAATGCTTATGCAGCAAGGGAAGAAGATCTAAAAGGCAGTATTTCTCCCGGAAAGTACGCTGACATCATTATTCTTTCAAAAAATTTACAAAAATGTAAAACGGAAGAAATTCCCAATACAAGGCTGATATACAGTATATTGGGAGGGAAAGTAGTATATGCGTCCAAAAAAAATTAATTTTTTTGTAATTTTTTTAACAGTTCAGGCAACGTTTTGCGTTTTCAAGTGGTCTATAGGGGGAAGGGCAACTACTTTTTCTCTATAACCTAGTAAACGCTACTTAAAAGAATTTGCCTGAATTTGCCTTCGGTGTCAGCATCCGAAGGCTTTTTTTATGGGTATTTTGTTTAGTGTGATTGTGGAGAATGGTTAATTTAAAGTGCAGAATTTAATAAAGGGGCCTTAGCGTTCTTTTGTTCCCATTAATACTCTTAATTTTTCATAGGATGAAATGGTGTGCTCCTCTTGTTCTTCAACCTCAAATGCATAACGGGCATTAGACAAGAAGCTATTGCCACGGGTTTGTTCCCGGACAAACAGACTACACAGCGCCATTTCGGGTTTGATTTTCCATTGAATAAGTCGAGTAAAATCTTCATTCTTCCATTCCGCTATTATTTTCATACTATCTCGGCTAGATTTTAGTATTTGCAAGTGGGTTTTTCCTTTATTAGGTTTACGCATAATTATTTCATATTGCTTCTCCCCGGATTGAGAAACCGTCTTGATGTTATTATTCCATTTTTGCCAATATTGCGGATCTGATAAATATTTCCAGGTTGTATCCGCCGGAGCCAAGATTAGGGATTTTTCCTTATATTCGTAAGCGTTGTTGCCCCCCATAATAAGCACACCAATGATGAATACAGCTAGTAACAACAGCGGATATTTTAAGAATCGCATAGATTAATTTTCTGCAAAACTAAGGATTTTCTACAGTATGAAAAAATTCATGTGAGAGTGCAGCGGTTACCTATGCGCAGAAAATTTGTAATACATTTATTTTAATTTTTAAAGGTATGAAACGGTGGAACTACCCCAATCAACACATTTAAAGACCAATCCTGAAGAGAAATGACCACGGAGTGGTGAGAATAGTCTATTTTTACCGTCCAAAAAACAAATATATCAGCAATGAAAGAAAAAAGAAAGTGGGAAACTATCAAGGATTTTGAAGATATTCGCTTTGAATTTTATAAGGGTATAGCGAAGATTACGATCAATAGACCCGAAGTGTACAACGCCTTTCGGCCTAAAACGGTGATGGAGATTAAAGAATCTCTCGAGATTTGTAGAGAAAGACCGGAAATATATACTGTGGTATTGACTGGGGAAGGGGAGAAGGCTTTTTGTTCCGGGGGAGATCAAAACGTCAAAGGACTGGGTGGATATATTGGTGATGATGGAGTGCCGCGGCTGAATATCCTAGATGTCCACCGTCAGATTCGCAATATCCCGAAGCCTGTTATTGCCATGGTCAATGGGTATGCCATTGGAGGGGGGCATGTTTTGCATGTCATATGTGATTTGACAATTGCAAGTGAAAATGCTATTTTTGGTCAGACAGGACCTAAGGTGGGTAGTTTTGATGCCGGCTTCGGTTCTTCCTATTTGGCTAGATTAGTAGGGCAAAAGAAAGCAAGGGAGATTTGGTTTCTATGTAGGCAATACTCAGCTCAGGAAGCAGAGAAAATGGGAATGGTCAATAAGGTAGTGCCATTAGATCAACTCGAAGATGAGGTTGTAGATTGGTGTATGACTATTATGGAGAGAAGCCCTATGGCCATAAGGATGATCAAACGAGGTCTCAATGCAGAGCTTGATGGACAAAGGGGATTGATGGAGTTTGCCGGTGATGCGACCTTGATGTATTATTTAATGGAAGAAGCACAAGAAGGAAAAAATGCCTTTATCGAAAAACGCAAACCCGATTTTTCTAAATTCCCAAAGTTCCCCTGATTCCCTTTGGGTTTAGGTTTGAACCAACAACAATCCTGTATTAAAAATCTATCTTACTGTAACAAAAAAAATCAAAGATGAAGTTATATAAAAGTTATGTCCAGGGACAATGGAAATACGGAGAGGGACCGGGTACTTCCCTTATAAATGCCATTAATGGATCAGTAATAGGTCAAGTCAATGCCCGAGGATTGGATTTAGGTGCGGTCTTAAAATACGGACGAGATATTGGAGGACCCTCCTTGCGAAAGATGACCTTTTACGAACGGGGATTGATGCTCAAATCCTTGGCTTTGTACCTACATGGACACCGTAAAAAGTACTATCCGATATCCTATTGGACGGGAGCGACCAAGTCAGACAGTTGGATTGATATCGAAGGAGGAATCGGGAACCTGTTTGCGTATGCTAGTCTTCGAAAAAAAATGGGAAGTCAGCGTTTTATAGTCGAAGGAGAGACCATAGGGCTTTCTAAAGGGGGTACCTTTGTCGGGCAGCATATTTTGGTCCCCAAAGAGGGGGTAGCTATACATATTAATGCCTTTAATTTTCCGATTTGGGGTATGCTGGAGAAGGTAGCCGTAAATCTGTTGGCGGGTGTTCCTGCAGTGGTTAAACCCGCTTCTGCCACTTGCTATCTCGCTCATGATATGGTACAAGACATCATAGCATCCGGTATCTTGCCGGAAGGAGCTTTGCAACTGATTTGTGGCTCTGCACATGACATTTTGAACCATGTTGAATCACAGGATGTGGTTACATTTACAGGTTCGGCGTCAACCGGACGAAAGCTAAAATGTCATCCGAGTATCGTATCGGAATCAGTCCCATTTAATATGGAGGCCGACAGCTTGAATGCTGCAGTATTGGGGAAGGATGCTCTTCCCGGTACAGAGGAGTTTGACTTGTTTATCAAGGAAGTTCGTAGGGAAATGACGGTCAAATGTGGACAAAAATGTACCGCAATACGACGCGTGATCGTACCGACAGAGCTCGTAGAGCCTGTTATTTCAGCACTTTCAGCACAGCTGGATAAAATCACCATAGGAGATCCAAGCAGAGAAGAAGTACGTATGGGGGCATTGGTTAGTAAGGATCAGGTCAATGAAGTATTGGGTAGAATTGAGACACTCAAGAAGACCGCGGAAGTCGTATATGACTCCTCTGAAAGATTATCCCCTATCGGCAAAGGTTGTGAAAATGGAGCCTTTCTCTCTCCGGTTATATTACTCGAAAACCAGCCCTTTAAAAACACAGCAGTTCATGAAATTGAAGCTTTTGGACCTGTCACTACTATTATGCCTTACGAGACTATTCGGGAAGCGATTGAGTTAACGCATTTAGGCAAAGGGTCACTCGTCTCTACCATTGCTACTTTTGATCCGGATATTGCCCGGGAATATGTATTGGGTGCGGCAGCTTATCACGGAAGGATACTCATCCTCAATCGCGAATCCTCAAAGGAAAGTACAGGACATGGAAGCCCCATGCCTATGTTGGTTCACGGGGGACCCGGCAGAGCCGGGGGAGGCGAGGAGATGGGAGGAGAACGAGGTGTAAAGCACTACTTACAACGAACCGCTTTACAGGGTTCTCCCTCCATGTTGACAGAAGTAACTCAGGTATATCAACCCGGAGCTCAATATAAGGATCCCGGCCAACATGTCTTTAAAAAACACTTTGAAGACCTTCAGGTAGGAGAGACGGTTATCACGCACAAACGAACCATCACGGAAGCGGATATCGTACAGTTTGCCAATGTGAGTTGGGATCATTTTTATGCACATACGGACATCACCTCTTTAGAGGGTACTATTTTCGAGCAGCGAGTGGCGCATGGATATTTCATACTATCAGCGGCAGCGGGTCTGTTTGTCAATCCGGACAAAGGACCTGTATTGCTTAATTACGGTCTGGAAGAATGCCGCTTTACGAAGCCGGTTTATGCCGGTATGACCATTGGGGTTCGTCTCACGGTGAAAGAAAAAATGGATCAGGAAAAACGATCAGATGAGGACATAGCAAAGGGTATTGTCAAGTTCTATGTAGATGTCTATGATGAGACCGGGGAGACCGTAGCCATTGCGACTATTCTCACTATGGTCAAGAAGAGGGATCAGTCCTAGACAACGTTATTTTTACTGGAATTTCTACTTAGTACTGATAACAAATGAGCGAATGAGTTTTGCGGAAGTAATTCAATTAGGAGATCGCCTTCTCCCAACGGAATATCGCGTTAGTAGTTTGGGGTAGATTCTGATTATACAATTTTCTCTAAAAAGAAATGCCCAAAACTTGGGGTAAGTGAGGGCATTTCAAAATACAGAGAGAATATTTTCGGGTTAATATACAGCATTTTATAATAAACGACGGAAAAAATAGAAAAGTATTTACAAAATACAGAAAAAACAGAGGGCCGAGCCAGGCTCTCATCAGATTTTATGAGACCATAAGATGTTCCCTTAGAGGCTTCTGAAACCTGTGTCCCATTGGCAAAATATGACAAAGAAAATCACAATTTGCACCCATCTTCCAACATTTCATTAACTTTGGACGTTCACCAAAAAAAGAAGCGATTAAAACCCGGTTAACCATAGCACTTTTCAATGAACTGTTTGAATCACATTTTGAAGAAATGTGTAGGATTGTTTACCCAATAGTCCCGGATAGAGAGCGCACGAGAGATATCGTTCAAGATGTCTATCTGAGTTTGTGGCGCAAAAGGGATACTCTTAATATTCACAGCACATGGGAAGGATACATATACCGTGCATGTGTACTGCGTGCACTAGATGAAGTAAGGCGCAAAAAGAGCCACTCCTCCAAGCTCGAGATGGTTCGTCAAAACACGGTAGTCACACACAACCCAATAGAAGAAGGCATGCGAGCACGTGCCTTGGAAAGAGATATTGCCGAAGCGATTGAGCAACTCGGGGAACCCACCCGGACAATCTTTGTCCTCAAGCGATTTAGTCAATTAAAAAATAGGGAGATCGCCCAACAATTGGATATATCTATTAAGACAGTGGAAAAGCATATGACGAAAGCCCTTAAATGGATGCGGGAAGCGCTTAAAGCCTATTTAAATGATTAGACTTATAATTTGCATAGGGTATGAAATACATAAAACGACATAATAGAGAGAAGCTATTCTTCTGTCGAGTTTAGTAATCGAGTAAAAAGTGAAATAAGCGTAAAGAAAGTTATATTTTGGATTATATAAAGTACATATTGGAGGAATTGACCGGGGAAATATCCCCAGAGGATGCTCGTGCTTTAGACCATTGGAAACGAGCTTCAAAAGATAATCTCCAACTCTATAGAGAAATCGTCAAAACATGGGAGTTGACTGGACAACTACCCACCGATTTTAGCCGGGAAAAACAACAAGTTCGGAGCTTACTCCAAATAGAAACACACCCTGGAAAAAAGAAGATCGGTCTATATCTCAAGTTGAGTATAGCTGCTGTTATTTTGTTGTTAATCGGAGTAGGACTAAAATCATGGAATGCTCAGGACATCGGACATAGAACTCCCAAGTCACTAGCCTATTATTCCGAGGAACAATCCAAAGAGATTACCCTCCCGGATGGGACTAAAATGCTCCTAGAACCCAATACAACGGTGAAGTTGGACACCGGCTTCAACCTTTTAAATAGAAACTTATACCTCTCCGGTGGAGCTTTTTTTGATGTCGAAAAAAACGCAAGCTTACCTTTTGTTATTCATAGCGATGGATTTAAAGTAGAAGTACTGGGAACTGCATTCTATATCTCAGATAAAGACGAATACGGAAGGGCAAAAGTATCTGTAGTAAGAGGACTTGTAAAGGTTCAATCCGGAAAAGAAGAATCCAAACTACATCCGGGGGAAACGCTCGTCATTGCGACAAAAGAGCATGTACTGACTCACGTCCCGTTTAAACTCGATTTTATCCAATTGCCATCAGCTCCTATCTTATTTGATCATACTCCAATTACTGATGTGGCACAAGCGTTAGAAAAACGTTTTGAAGTTCATATAAAACTGAAAGGCAATCCCAGTAAATGTTCTTTTACAGGAAGTTTTGATAAGGAATCTTTAGATCAAATTATAAGAATCCTTAAAAAAGCCGTTGGTCTCCACTCTCAAAAGATGAAACCCGATCAATATACCTGGATTGTTCGTCGTTGTGATTGATTTCAAACTAGTAAGCATGAACTACCTTGAAAGGGGGATATACAAAGGGAAAAGGCCACTCCTCTTGGCCCTTCTTCTACTTTCGGTCTATTTGGGATGTTTATCGGCTCAAATCCCAATGGATTCTACGATTGATTTAAAGCTTTCCGGGCAGCTTTCCTTTCGGGAGACGGTACATTTGTTGCAAGAGCGGACCGGATACAACTTTGCCTATGGGAGAGCAGGTGAATCTAAATGCAGGATCTCGCTACCGGACAAAGAAGTACCTTTAAACACGCTCCTTGATGTCGTTTTCAACCCCTGTCATATCCAATGGTCCTTAATAGGCACTCATATTGTTCTAACCCCTATTAATATGCCGCATGAAGGGTACAAAATATTTGGACGCATCTTGGATCGAACAAATCATATGCCTCTGGAGTATGCGACAATCTATATTCCCGGTACCTCAATCGGAACACAAACAGATACTGCCGGTAGATTTACCCTTACCGGCATATCTCACCCTAAACTACAGCTAAATATCCAACTCATCGGATATCATTCAAGGCAGAGGTATTACAATATTCTCAAACACACCAATAAACCACTCACGATAGAATTAGAACCACATATCATTCCCCTTTCAACCGCCATTCTGAGATATGATCGACTAGCAGACCAAACGACCATCAGCCAAATGACGCTCGAACGACAAGAGCTCGACCACCAGTTCAATATCTCTGATGATCCGCTCAAAACAGTAGCACAGCTACCCTCGGTTGCAAGCAATGGGGACCTCCTCTCCAGCGACAAGCTCTACATCAGGGGAGGAGAACCGGAAGAAAATCTACTACTCCTGGACAATGTTCGCTTTCTCTGGCCCTATTATATCGGTGGAGCCTCAGTTTTTAATCCGGAAGTTATGGAAAAAGTAGAAGTCCTTTCCGGTCAATTTAAAGCCAAGTATGGGCAAGCGATGAGTGGTATTATCAATTTAACTACTAGAAATGGAAGTACAGACCACTTTAAATCTACCTTGGGTTTGAGTGTATTTCATAGTTCATTTTTGGTGGAAGGCCCGTTTAAACACCAGAAGTCAAGCTATTTGATCGCTTTTAGAAAGACCAATAGATTTCCCTTTACAGAGATTATTACCGCTCCTCCAAAGACGAATGATTTTACTATAAAACTCTTCTTTAAATTGGGTAAAAATCATCGAATCAGTTATACCAATATTGGCGTAGTAGATCGTTTTGATTTGAACCGCATACGAATTGGACAAGATTCTTTTCATTTTCCTATCTCCAGTAATAACTCAATCACCGGCCAATCCCTGCAGTGGCAAGCTACTTTCTTCGGAAAACTGTACAACAAACTCTCTGTACATACCTCCGAACAAAAAATACGTTTTTCCATTCGAGATTCGACCTATCCCCGCCTAATTCACCTCAACAACGGTCATCTTTCCTTAAGAAATGACCTAAGTGCCTATCTGGATGCTAAGAATAAAATAGAAACCGGATTTGATTTTAATTTGGATGGACTCAATGGGAAAACAAAGGGTATATATGACGCTACGGATATTGATATTAGAGATAGTTCTTTGTTGTATTTTCAACGGGATGTCAATACTGAAAAACTCTATTTAGCAGGGTATGTACACTACGAGCACACGTTTAACCGACAGTTGCACAGTGCAATAGGTCTGAGGACGGATATTTCAAATAATAAATACATTCTTACTTATTCTCCTAGGATTAGCCTTGCCTATCAATACAACGACAAGGTAAAAATTACCGGATTCACTGGTCTTTTTCGTCAAGATCCTGATCTGAGCAATGGAGATTCCCTAGGCAGGCTACTGCCCAATCAGGTTTGGCAGTTCAATTTGGGCGCCCAATACAAGAGAAGTACGCATACTTACCTGTGGACGGAATTGTACTACAAGCACTACCAACACCTTGTCATCCTTAACCCGGATTTTGAATACGACAATTCCGGTAAAGCAGAAGTGGCAGGACTTGAACTTTTTGCTCAGTTCGAAAGGAAACAGACTACTTTTCGATTGTCCTATAGCCTTTCTAAAGCACGAAGAAAGAGAAGTCTTCAAACCCAAACACACTTGTTTTTTTTCGACCAGACACATAGGTTAAACGCTTACTTCCGATACACCCGGGCCCATAAAAAAATCACCCTACTTCCCCGTCATACTGTACTTAATTTTAGAATATATTCCGGCACCCCTTATACTTCTGTTTTGGGGTATGAAATGGTAGATTCTCGACTTTTGCCTGTATATAGCCCAATAAATTCCTACAAAAATCCATGGTATCACACCTTGAATACACGTTTTGTTTGGAGTAGGTCTTTTGGGAAAAAAGAGCGGTTTCAAATGGATTTTATGATAGAGTTTTGGAATCTTTTTAACGCGCTAAATATTTCAGAAAGAAAATATACCCCCCAACCTAATAACCCTAGCCAAGTACAAGAAATTCTACAATACCACGAAGGCAGAATCCCAAATATTGGATTGAAAATAAGATGGAAGTAATCTCCTCCCCAAGGCCCCCCCCAATGGCGTTTCAAATTTATTGGAAACAAAATCCAGGTGTTCAAAAAAAACACCATGTGTAGACGGGATTTATCCCGTCTACACGATATACTCTACATCAAATCCATTGGTCATATCCCCCGCCTTCCCAATGGCGTTTCAAATGGCGTTTCAAATTTATTTGAAACATATCCTGGTGTTTAAAAAAAACATCATGTGTAGACGGGATTTATCCCGTCTACACGATCTATCCTACATCGAATCCGTTGGTCATATCCCCCGCCCTCCCAATGGCGTTTCAAATTTATTTGAAACAAAATCCAA
>Ga0256841_1003268_pt1 | contig 12212 bp, 12 predicted proteins | sample 356308metaG_FD_185971 | JGI IMG/M metagenome (GOLD analysis project Ga0256841, IMG submission 185971) | Hydrothermal vent microbial communities from Mid Atlantic Ridge, Atlantic Ocean - 356-308 | ecosystem: Environmental > Aquatic > Marine > Hydrothermal vents | place: Atlantic Ocean: Mid...
TAATCAACTCAACCGGTAATTCCGGACTGGCAAGCGGCGGTACCGGTGACGTGCTGACGGGGTTCATTGCCGGCTTATTAGCCCAGGGATTCTCCCCTGATGAAGCGGCTTACACTGGAAATTTCATCCACGGTCTGACTGCAGATTATATCGTCGAACAAGAAACCACTTATACCCTGCTTGCCGGGGAGTTAATCGATTACCTGGGAAGCGCACTAAACGATTTTTTGAATCGCTTAGCTAAAGGTGCTGCTTCTCAATAACCGTTGTTGAATGCCCCTTTTTTGTTTTTTACAAAATCACTCAACTCCGGAAAGAATTCCTGAAAATCCGTTTTAAAATCCGGATAAAACTGCTTTAGTACCGTTACACTTTCATCCAGATTTATCCGTCTTGAGAGGCGGGTTGATATTCTGCGAAGAGCTATCTCTATCCCGTCTATCCGTTGATATGATAACAACCAATTATCTCTCTGCATGTGCGGGAGAGCTTTCCGTAATCTCGGGGAGAGTAAAGATTGATTTTCCCTAAAAATCGAATACACGTCTTCACAAAACTTTTCTAACGGAATATGGCTGTATTCTGTCCACCCGGCGGCAAGAAAATGATCATAAAAGACATCAATGATGATGCCCTTAAGAAGACGGTATTCACTCCCCAGGCGTTGCTGACTTCTTAAAAAAATCTCATTTTGATCGGTAAATTTATCTATTTCTACATGCAACCGCATTCCGGCACGAAGTTTCTTCGAATGAACCTCAAATTGCCCGGATACAAAATCCGGTAAAATACTTCCGATGAGATGCTCAGGAGTGTCATCTGCAAAATAGAGATGGGCCAAAAAATTCATATCGTAAATTTTATATTTCCGATGCTGCGGGTATTCAATGTATTTTTAATCTTATCTATTGGTTAAAATATATACATATTACAATCATTATTATTAAAGTGTGAAAGTTGTTAAAAAGTGTTCCTCATCCCATTTTTTCAGGGCTCTGCTATTAATATCGTGTTTACGGATTGTTAATAGATGTTCATCAATTGTTAGAAAAAGGGAGACCTGCTCCAAGCCGGCTATTTTTTTAACACTTATTTAACATTTTTCACAATATGTCTAACATTTAATGAACAGGGTTTTACACAGAAATGTTAAAATCTCTTAACACATCATTCAGGGAGACTTTCTTATCAGTGCTATTTTTGCGTTTCCCGATTATTAAGGCACAGCGAACCTGAAATGTTCCGGCGGGAAAATTTTTAGGATACGTTCCGGGGATAACAACAGACCGCGGGGGAATTTCTCCGGTCATTTCAATGGGATTGTTGGTGGATACATCAATAATCTTCGTTGAAGAGGTTAACACCACACCGGCACCCAGAACGGCTTCCCTGCGAACGATCACCCCTTCCAACACCGAAACAGCCGATCCGATAAATGCATCATCTTCAATTATTACCGGTCTGCTCTGGGGAGGCTCCAATACCCCACCGATTCGTGCCGCACCGGCAATGTGAACCCTTTTTCCGATCTGCGCACAGGAACCAACCGTTGCATGGGTATCCACCATGGTATGGCTGTCAACGTAGGCACCGATATTGACATACCCCGGCATTAATACAACACCCGGGGCTAAATACGAACCGTAACGGGCAGTTCCGGGCGGCACCACCCGTACCTGCAAACGGTCAAAATTTCTCTTTAAAGGTATCTTATCATAATATTCAAAAGGACCCACTTCCATTTTAGAAACGTCACGAATTTGAAAATAGAGTAAGATCGCTTTTTTTACCCACTGGTTAACAGCCCAATCATTTTCGCTCTTTTCTGCAACCCGGATTTTCCCTTTATCTAACAACGAAATGGTTTCGCATATCGCATCCCGGTATTCTGAATGCGCAAGAAGGGTATTGTTCTGATATGCCTCATCGATCAATTGCTGCAGTGAACCGGTATCCATCTTTCATCAACCTCAACTCTCAATGGACAAAACATCATTCATCGAATAAAGGCCGGGTTTTTGGGTAACGACCCATTCAATGGCTCTGAGTGCTCCATCGACAAAGACTCTTCTGGATAGAGAGTGATGAATAAAGCTGAGATGCTCATTTTTACAGAAGAAGTGAATTTGATGCTCTCCGATGATAGAACCACCCCGCAGGGAATGGATGGTAATTTCATCCCCGCGGGATAAATTGTTCCCACTGCGTCCAAAACGGATTTCTTCATCTGTCAACCCTTGAATCTCTGCCAGGGTATTGGCAAACATTCTGGCAGTACCACTTGGAGCATCTTTTTTATAGCGGTGGTGAATTTCCACAATTTCGATATCGTAGTTATCTTTCAGGATAGACGCTGCTTGTTGAATAACATTGTTCAGCAAATTTATCCCGATTGAAAAATTAAATGCCTGTACAACCGGGACGATTTCGGCAAGCTGGTTGATTTTTTGTTGCTCTTCATCGGTTAAACCGGTGGTCCCGGTGACCAACGGAATCCCTTTTTCCCGGCAGGCATCGGCAATAGCGGCACAACCCTCACCCGATGAAAAATCCACTACCACATCCACATCCATCAAGACATCCTCCGGATTGGTGCTTACCACAATCTCCTCGTTGTAAAAAGTCTCCAGGGTATCCACCCCTCCAACCAGAAAAAAATCTTCTTCTTTTGAAAGAACCCTGGTGAGTGCTTCGCCCATTCTGCCCAAAATCCCATTGATGACGACCCGAATCATCTTTGCCACCCCTCTTTTTTATTCTACTCTAAAAACCTGTCAGAACTATTGGTGAAACTTGCCGGGAGACAAAAACAGGAATAACCCCGGAAACCGATAGCTCTTCAAACAAAAGTATTGATTCTTAGAGTAAAAAGCAATACCTGGGTAGTGACGTCAATAATTAGCCTATTTTGCTTTCCATTTTTCTAAAAGAGTTTCTATTCGCTCAGGAGTGTTTTGTGGATGGGGATAAAGATGTTTGTGAATTCGCTGGCGACAGGCTTCATAAAGAATGACGGCGGCCGCCACGGAGACGTTTAAACTCTGAATCATCCCAAACATGGGAATGTAAATGCTCGCATCGGCAATCCGAAGCGCTTCTTCCGAAACCCCTTCATGTTCATTTCCCAGAATAATAGCAGCCGGTTGAGTCCAATTGTTTTCATAAATAGATGATGCACCCTCATTTAACGAGGTGGCATAAATTGTAAACCCTTTTTCTTTTAACACGGATGCCAATTGTTGGTGGTCTCGAAAGGAAACAAGGTCAATCCATTTTTTGGCAGAAGCTGAGGACTTTTTGCCGATTTTAGGGAATGGCGTATTCGTATACAACAAGTACACGGTCTCTACTCCGACGGCATCACATGACCGTAAGATGGCGCTTACATTGTGGGGATCATGAATATTCTCACAGACCACGGTCAAATCCGGTTGCCGATTTTCGATCACCCGCTGCATTTTTTGGATTCTACGAAGCGTAGGCATTGTTTTCCTCTTTGTCCGGTTTTGGTTGGTTTGAGTTAGTTAGCTCTCCTTTAATCATCCATTGAGTGCACTCCCAATTGAACTTTTTACGCCCCCATGATCCCCCAAAGTGATCGAGGGGAATATTGCCGCAATTGTTTTACCATTTGGGTAAATATCGTTGTTCAGCCGATGAGGATACATAAACAGATGAAAAAATGTTTTGGTAATAACTCCGGTTGTTATACCGCAACGAACGCAACCTTCGCAACGAACAGATGTTTATCTCTTTCACGTAGCGGCTGCCGTCGCGTATCCGCTGCGATCATTGCGATAAAAAAAGTTTTAATGACAAAAACAAATTCCTACAGGAACTCTTTCTTCTCTACGTCCTAAATAGCTACTACCTGAGTAGTCACATGTTTTGTACTGCCAACCCGGAACAGAGCGCTGGCATTTTTAATAAAAAAATGCTTGAAAAAAGCTAAATTTGGCTTATAAATTTATAAATTTTAAGAAGCATAGCAAAGGAGGTATTTATGGCTCGAAAGAAAAAATCTGAGTACCCGGAAGAAAATGAATGGGATATCCCGGACGAGGACTTGGATGATATCGAGTTAGCAGACGAGGAAGATGAATTTTCGGATGAAGAAGACATAGAAGAAGACCTTGAAGAGATGCAGGAAATTGAGGCGAAGTTGGAGAGTGGTGAAGCCATCTCCCCAACTCCCAAAGAAGTTTCTTTATTGTTAAAAAACCAGGTGATTTATTCCTGCCCTCGGTGTCGGAGAATATTCTTTCGTAATAAGTGGTTGAAAGATACGGTTACGGATATCTATACGGTGCATACTGAATATGGCTTTTGCGATCATTGTCTCGGGAAGACGATGAACGATTTTGTGGGCAGTATTGAAATATATGATCGGGAATTGGAGAAGAGAAAGGATGCCTTCATTGCCCTGGCAAAGGATGTGGAGATGAAATTAGAAAATCGTCTCCCCTTCGAAAAAATTATCAACACGGTGGAACAAAACGGGGTGTTATATATTTTCTGCAATACGACTCGTCTGGCGGTCGAAATTGCCCGGGCAATCCGCTATGAATATCACGGCGCAATTCAATACGAATGGTTTGAACGCAACCAATTTGTAAGGGCAAAGTGGTTTTCCGAAATTCAAAACCGGGAATATTTCAAAAATAAAATTAGAGCTGCTAAAGAAAAACGTCTGGGCATGTTCTCTTTTGAGGATGATATATAACCCCCCTACGCTCTCAAGGCGTTTTTTAGTACGCAAATGATTGGCGGAAGACAGGAATGAGATCCCTGGTCGCGATAAACGGTTATTGGTTGAACCCGCGTTTGAGCGGGTTTCTTTTTTTAAAGAAAACCTACATCTTGATTATATTGTGGCACTTTATTATTTTAACCCTGGTTGGCGCACAAAACACCACACATTTATGAAGTTCATTATTTGGCTTTAATTTTGCAAAAGAGAAGTTGCGGTTCAAAGTTTTGAATTTCAACGGTATAAAATTTATCTATTCCGAGAAATGAATGATGCAGCCACAGAACCCTGGAAAAACCTATCAGAAGCTTCTTAGTATTTTACAAAAGCAGCGAACAGGATTTATTTTGTTGTTGGATCCGGATCGTCTCTCACCGGAACAAGCCCGGGATAATGTGATCCATGCCGGAGAAGCGGGGGTGGATGCTTTCCTGGTTGGCGGCAGCTTTTTACTGGACAAAAATTTTAATGAAATCGTTAAAGCGGTGAAAGAGAGTGCCGGTGAACGCCCGGTGATAATCTTTCCCGGGAGTTTGTTCCAGATTTCTCCCCATGCGGATGCCCTGTTGTATTTAAGTTTAATCAGCGGTAGAAATCCGGAGCACCTGATTGGCAATCAGGCAATGGCAGCACCCATTCTCTGGCGAATGAAACTGGAAGCCATTTCCTGCGGTTATATGTTGATTGAATCCGGCAGCTTAACCAGTGCCCAGTATGTGAGTAATTCCAACCCCATTCCGCGGGAGAAGCCCGGTATTGCCCTGGCGCATGCCCTGGCTGCTCAATACCTGGGGATGAAGACCATTTACCTGGAGGCGGGCAGTGGCGCAAAACAAACTGTTCCGGAAACAATGATTCGGCAGATTAGCGAAGTAGTGGAAATCCCTCTGCTGGTGGGCGGCGGTATCCGAAGCCCGGAGGAGGCGCAAAAAAAAGCCGAAGCCGGCGCCAATTTTGTGGTCATCGGCAATTTTTTTGAGGAGCACCAAAATTACGATTTAATGAAAGAGTTTGCGGATGCCATCCATAAATAAAGCGAGTCTCTATGCCTTCCCAGGATGTTACCCATACAATTATTTCTCACATTACCGAAAATATTGAAGTAAAGCAGCAGTTGCTGGACCGCCAGGTGGATACGATCAAAGAATGTACAGAGCGGTTTATTACGACGCTTCAATCCGGTGGAAAAATCCTGTTTTGTGGGAATGGGGGCAGTGCGGCAGATTCTCAGCATCTGGCAGCGGAATTGGTGGTACGCCTGCGGGGGAGTTTTGACCGCCCTCCCATACCGGCATTGGCGCTAACCGTGGATACCTCCATCCTCACTGCCGGTGCCAATGATTACGGCTTTGAGCAGGTGTTTGCCCGTCAGATTGCTGCTCTGGCAAGGCCGGGCGATTTGCTGGTCGCTATCAGCACCAGCGGCAATTCCCCGAATATTCTCCGGGCTGTTGAACAGGCAAAAAAACAACACCTGTATGTGATAGGCTTTTTGGGGGGAAACGGAGGAAAATTAAAAAAACTGGTGGACCTGCCCCTTATCATCCCTTCGCAGACCACCGCCCGGATTCAAGAAAGTCATATTCTGATTGGGCATATTATTTGTGAGTTGGTGGAGATGGAGTTGTTTGGCTAAACGATGACAATTGCTCAGGTAACGGACCGTTTTGAGATTGGCGGCGGGCTCGAACATATTTTTCAAATTGCGAAAGGGATGCCGGAGCATTCTTTCGTGATCTTCGGAAAGGGAGGAAAACAAACCGAAAAATTTACCTGTTTACCGAACGTCTCGCTTTCACAAAACGGTTACTCTCCAACGGCAATAGAATCTTTTCCGGTGGAGATTATCCATATTCATCATACCCGCCCCATGTTAACCCTGCTCTCCCGGCGAAATTCGCTCCCCAATATTCCCATCATCGTTACAGCACACGGACTGCACATTCGTCAATATTTTTTCCGTCATACCCCCTGGAGTAACATGCTGTATTATCTCCGGTTGAATCTTGAGAAATTTCTTTATAACAAAGCCGATGTGGTGATTGCTGTTTCCCGTGAAGATCAACAGTTTATCAGGAACAAGTATGGCAGAAAAGACTGCCTTTACATTCCCAACGGCATTTCCGCTACTCCATCCCGTTTAATTTCTGCACAGCGGGATCAACTCCGCCGGGAACTGGGGATTCCCCCGGATAAATTCCTTTGCCTCACCATTGCCCGGTTCGATTTTCCCAAAGGATACGATGTTCTGGTCGATGCCATTGCGCTGTTAAAAAGTCAAAATGCTTTGCACAACCTGCACTTTCTTTTTGTCGGAGATGGAAAATTAAAAGCACCTATTTACAGGAAAATTCAACGGCTGGGGTTGGAATCGGTTGTTTGCCTACCGGGTCGCCGGGAAGATATTTCCAACTTATTAAACCTGGCTGACCTGTTTATTTTACCCTCTCGCTGGGAAGGCCTCCCGTTAACCCTTCTGGAGGCCGGCGCCCAAAAAACTCCGGTACTGGCGTCCGATACCTGGGGCATCCGGGAAATTGTGCAACATGAGGAAACCGGACTGTTGTTCCCTGTCGAATCTTCCCGGGGATTGGCAAAGGTTTTGTCCGAAATTTTAAAGAATAATTACGATCTGCCAACCTTATCTGAAAACCTTTATGCCCTTGTTACGCAAAAATATTCGTATGTTAACATGATTAAACGGCTCAAATCAGTGTATTCACTCCGGGGGAACAATTGAGCGGTAACCATACCAAAATACGGGTGTTGATTATCGGAATGGCGTACCATGCCCGGATGCTGGCAGAACAGTTGCAGCGTTATGCCCCGGAAGAACTGATGGTGAAATACAGCGAGCAAGTGCAAACGGTTCTGCTTAACCAATTTGATGTTCTCCACATCATCTCCGCCCCCTTGAGCCAATTGTTCCGTTTTCGGTCAGCGAAAATTCCCATTGTTTATCATTGGATCGGGTCCGATGTGCAGCGAATGGTGAAAGATACTCCCCTTCGCCGCCGCTTAAAAAAATGGTTGATCGATTTTACCCCGGCTTTTCACCTGACGGTGTATGAACCACTACGAATGGAACTTTCCAGGGTGGGGGTTGATGCCCGTTTATTTCCGCTTGTACCGGCGGAATTCCCGACAGAACCGCTACCGCTCCCGGAAAAGTTTGCCGTTCTGAGCTATTTACCGGCGCAACGGTGGGATTTTTACCATGGGGCGCAAATATTGGAAATTGCCCGTCGGATGCCCCGAATCAACTTTCATATCGTTGCTACGCCGCCAATGGAAAATCCACCTCCCAATATACGGTTTCATGGCTATGTCGAGGAGATGAAACCACTCTATCAACAGTGTAAGGTCCTTCTCCGATTGACCAACCATGACGGTTTATCAAAAATGGTTCTGGAAGCCCTGGGGTATGGCAGGTATGTGCTCTGGAATCACCCCTTTCCCCATTGCCGCCTGGTGGAAACAGTCGAAGATGTACAAAAGGAGTTGCTGGCATTGTCAACCCAAGAAGACATTAACCGGGAAGGGCTGGCGTTTGTAACTCAGCACTATCATCCCCGGATGGTAGCTAAACAGTATGTGGAATTTTACCGAACCATAACCGGATCGGCAAATGGCTAAACCGCTTTCAAAAATTATCGGCTTCACCTTTCTTACTCAGATAACGGTTTTTTTGCTGGTGCTGGCGAACAATGCGTTGGTTTCCCGGTGGCTGGGTCCGGAAGGATACGGGATAATGGCAACGTTGTTGATACTGGCGGAGACGGTTTACAAAGTGGTGAATTTGGGTCAGGAGACCGCACTGCTGTATTTCATCAGCAACAAGCGGTTCTCTTTTAAAAGGCTGCTGAGCACGGTGAGCATCAATGGGGTATTTTTGTTTCTTGCCGGGGCATTGACGCTCCTGATTGTTATCCGGAGCAATATCCTCAACTTGTTCTTTTCTGCCCCAGAAATTGACTTTGTGCGCCGGGACGCCCAATGGTGTATCTTTCTTCTGTTCTCCCTGCTGCTGTATGATTACGGCAGTAAGGTATGGTTGGGGCAACAAAAATTTAAAAGCTACAATGGCAACCAGTTAACCCGACCGCTGCTTTACTTTCTGTTATTGATCACCGCATACCTCGGTCATCAACTAACAGTAGCAACGGTCGTACTGATTTACGGTATCTCCTGGCTGCTGCCAGGCATGTATATTTGGATAAAGAGCATCTTTCCGCTGTCCTGGAAATGGAAACCGGAAATCACCCGGGCGCTGCTGGCGTATGGCACCCCGATAATGTGCTCCAATCTGCTGGCTTATCTGATCTACCGGGTGGATATCTTTTTGATTGGCTATTTTCTCACCCAGCAGGATGTCGGCTGGTATTATGTTGCGGTAATGATCGCCGAACGTCTGCTTTATCTTACCCATGCCTCAAGTTTGATTTTTCTCCCCGCTGCCACCCATTCCCGGGAACAACAGCAGAAAACCCCCATCCTGGTTCGGGTAAATTTATGGATTGTTTTGTTGGGAGCTATCTTCCTGGGGATTTTAGCCCCCTGGATCATCCCGCTCATTTTTTCCCAACAATACACCGCTTCGGTCATGCCGTTAATCATTCTCCTGCCGGGGATTGTCGCGCTGATCATCCCCAAAATGATCTCGGCGGATCTGCTCTCCCGGGGGCTCCCGCGGTTAACCCTGTACGGCGCGACAATCAATTTTGTAGTGAATATTGTGTTGAACATCTGGTTGATTCCTGTGATGGGGATTAATGGCGCAGCGCTGAGCTCCACGGTTTCCTACTCTGTCGGTGCCATGGCGCTGCTGTTTTTCCATCACCGGGTCAGCGGCATCCCCCTGCGGGAAATGTTGCTTTTGAAGCGGAGCGACTGGAAAGAAATCGGTAGAATTTAAAAGCGGGAATTTACCGTAAAGACATCATCATGAAAAACCGTTCGCAGAAAAAAGTTTTATTCATTGCCTATTACTTTCCACCCAGCGGGGGCGGCGGGGTGCAGCGCTCCTCAAAATTCGTAAAATACCTGCCCTCCTTCGGTTGGATCCCGCTGGTGTTAACCGTCAAAGAACCGTTTGATTATTATGTTGACTCCAGTTTGATGAAGGATATTCCCGGGGAGGCAAGGGTCTATCGGAGTGTGTCCATAGAACCGATGAAATGGGTGCGAAAGCTGCTCAAATTGCTCTCCGGGCGAAAATTGAGCAAAAGCGCTACCCGGCAACTGCCGGCAAAATCGATAAAACCGGGGTTTCTGGTAGGACTAAAAACATTTCTGCTGGTACCGGATAACGAAATCCTCTGGCTCCCATTTGCGATATGGATGGGGTGGCGAATTATTCGCCGGGAACAACCGGCACTCATTTTCTCCACTGCCTCTCCCTTTACCGATCATTTGATCGCCGCCCTGTTATCCCGGTTGACCGGTTTACCCTGGATAGCGGACTTCCGGGATTTTTGGGTTGACCGGGCGAACTTTCCCCAAAACCGCTGGCGATTATTTATTGATCGGAAGCTGGAAAAATGGGTCTTACACCAGGCGTCACACATAGTTACCACCACTTCGCTGATTGCCCAACGGTTTAAAGCGATCAACCCCCACCAGAAATTTACCGTTATTACCAATGGGTATGATGAAGCGGATTTTGAGCCCTGTCAGCAGGTTGAGCGATCCGGGGAACTCTTTCGAATTACCTATACGGGGATATTTAACCGGGAGCAAAATCCGGCTAAATTTTTGTTGGCATACCGGCAGTTTTTGGACGCGCATCCCGGGCAGCGAGGAAAGATAAGATTACGACTGATCGGGCAGTTGGATAACCCCGGCGATTTTGATAATTACCGTTTTCTTAAACAACTGGGTATTGATGAAAATGTGGAAATTGTCTCCTACCTGCCCCATGAACAGGTAATCCGGGAAATGTGTGAAGCGACGGTATTGATGTTACTCATTGGCGAGTATCCTCATAATGAGGCGGTGATGACCGGAAAGATTTTCGAATATCTACGCGCCAATCGCCCGATTCTGGCAGTGGTGCCGCCGGATGGAGTCGCTGCGGAGGTGATTCGCCAGACCAATTCGGGCATTGTAGCGCCCAACGACCGGGTGGAGGATATCCTGCAAGGCATTTCCCTTCTCTATGACTTATTTGTGCAGGGTACATTGGATAGTACATTTAAGCGTCGTCAAATTACCAGGTACGAGCGCAAGAACCTGACCAAACAATTGACTGAAATTTTTAACCGGACAATTACAATGAATCGCAATGATTAATTCCTTACCGTCATCAGTGAAGGTTGCCCTGGTGCATGACTGGCTGACCAGCATGCGGGGCGGGGAGAAGGTGCTGGAGGCGTTGTGCCGCATGTTTCCCGAAGCGGATTTGTTTACCCTCCTGCATAACCCGGGCAGTGTTTCCCCGGTGATCGAAGACCGGCGGATTTTCACTTCCTTTATCAACCGGCTCCCTTTCAAAACCACCCGCTATCGTCATTACCTGCCCCTGTTTCCCACCGCTATCGAGCTCTTCAATTTTAAGGGCTATCACCTGATTATCTCCACCTCTCACTGCGTGGCAAAGGGAGTACGAACACCGCCGGACGCCCTGCACATCTCTTATCTGCATACCCCCATGCGCTATGTCTGGGATATGTACGAAGAATATTTTGGAGAGGATCAGATCCGTTGGTGGCAGCGAAAAATCATTCCCTTTTTTGCCAATTACCTGCGGATGTGGGATGTCAGTAGTGCCAACCGGGTAGACCACTTCATTGCCAATTCCCTTCACGTGGCAAAACGAATTCGCAAAAATTACCGACGTAAGGCAACGGTTATTTATCCTCCCGTGGATACGGAGCTTTTTCCGGTGAGTAACCGGGAGGGAGCGTATTACCTAATCGTTTCCGCCATGGTGCCGTATAAACGGCTGGATTTGGCGATTCGGGTGTTTAACGAACGGGATGACCTGCTCTATGTAATTGGCAACGGACCGGAGAAGGAGCGGCTGCAAAAGTTGGCAGCCGGTAACATTCGCTTTATTGATTGGCAGCCGGCGGAGCAATTAGCCCGCTATTATGGCGGCTGCAAAGCGTTGATATTCCCCGGCGAGGAAGATTTCGGGATTGTGCCGGTGGAAGCACAAAGCTGCGGCAAACCGGTCATTGCCTATCAACGCGGCGGGGCGCTGGAAACGGTGATTGGCTTTGATGGTGCAAATGAAGGTAAATGCACCGGGGTCTTTTTTAAAGAGCAGACCGCTCCCGCGCTGGTTCAGGCACTGGAACAATTTGAAACACTTCACTGGGATGCCCGCTTTATCCATCAACATGCCCGACAGTTCCGCCGGGAACGATTTATAAACGAGATGGAACTCTTTATCGAACAAGCGGTAAAGTCTTTTTTTGAAGAAGAACGAAAGAGCCGTTTATGAAAGAAGGCATTTACC
>Ga0256841_1003269_pt1 | contig 12206 bp, 12 predicted proteins | sample 356308metaG_FD_185971 | JGI IMG/M metagenome (GOLD analysis project Ga0256841, IMG submission 185971) | Hydrothermal vent microbial communities from Mid Atlantic Ridge, Atlantic Ocean - 356-308 | ecosystem: Environmental > Aquatic > Marine > Hydrothermal vents | place: Atlantic Ocean: Mid...
TACGCCTAATTGAGTTCCCTTTTTTATGAGCAAACTATCGTCACCAGGCAAAATTGGAGAATTTGCGTAAATATGACCTCTGCTAATATTGTTTTTTTGCTAAATAATACTTGTTGCATTTTTAGGGTAATTATTAAAATTCAATGAATAAAAAAATAAAAGGGCATTACATTTTGTGTGATGCCTTGAAAGGGGGGCTGATTAGGAGAAAGGGGGTAATATCCTACATTCAGGGATGTGAAGACCCTGAAGAATGGGTAAAAAGGGTTGGAATCGGTGCAATAGCGTAGAAATGTTCCGCATGGAACTCCCCGACTATACAAATGTTTTCACAATTTCCCGGTGTAATCCCTGTAAATCCGCATAAGCCTTATTAATTTCTTCAATCTTTTTTTGAAGTTGCTTCATCAACCGCTGTTTCTCTAAGCCGTTGCGGATGATGATGAGTAAGTCATCATTGTTCCAGGGTTTCTCGATGTATTGAAACAATCCCACTTCGTTGATGGCTTTAATGGCGTTCTCTTTGTCGGCATAGCCGGTCAGGATGATCCGGATCGCTCCCGGCTTAATGCGTCGTACGTCCCCTAAAAATGTTATCCCGTCCATATCCGGCATCAAATAATCGGAAATCACCATGTGGACTTCATTCTCACGGATAAACTGGAGGGCTTCTTTCGGAGAGGTGAAGGTAAATACGTTATAGTCGGTTTCCAATGATAGAAAAGTATTCAGACTGGTTAATACCATCTCTTCATCATCTACTAAGACAATTTGGTTCTTATCTTCGTTTTGTGACATCATGCTTTCTCCTATCTTTCAATAAAATCAAGGGGGAAAAGGGTTCAGAAGCTACGACTTCCGGGGGGTAAAAGAATACGGCAACATAATCCGAAATGTGGTACCCTTACCTTCTTCGCTTTCCACTTCAATTTTTCCCTGATGCATCTCGATGAACTGTTTTACAATCGACAGCCCGATTCCCATTCCGTTTGGTTTGGTTGTAAAGCCGGGCGCAAAGATGCGATCGAGTAATTCCGGTTTGATCCCATTGCCGGTATCTTTTATTTCAATTGTGATGCCATCCGTTTCGGAGGTTGTGGTGATAAAAATGTCTCCCGGTTTATCCATTGCCTGCCGGGCGTTGATCAGAATATTGAGAAATACCTGGTTTAGTTTGTTCGGAAAACAGGGGATGAGGGGCAGTTCTCCATAAGATTTATGAACCGTCACGGAGTTTTTGAATTCATGATGGGCTAAGGAGAGGGCGCAGTCCAGAATTTCATGAATATCCGTTTCCACCGGTTCCTCAGCCTCCTGTCGGGCATAGCGGCGAACGCTGCCCATAATTTCCACCAGGCGCTCACTGGCGGTTTGATTTACCTTGTTCAATTGATCGATACTGGCAAACAGATGCTGGAGCATCCGGTTCTGAGAGATTGCCTCCGGCGCATCGGGAGAAAAGAGAATCTTTTTGATCCGATCGATAAATTGCATGAACAATTCACAATTGCTTTTTAACGCTCCCAGGGGCGTATTTAGTTCGTGGGCGATGCCGGCAACCAAATTTCCCAACAACGCCATTTTTTCGGCATTCATCAATTGCCGCTGTTTTTCCTCCAAAATACGGGAGAGTTCTTTCACCTCTTTTTCCAACTGCTCTACCCGTTCCGGTGTCGGCTTTGTTTTTTGGGTCACGATCCAGGTTACCTTTCGTTTGCCGTCGCTAAACTTTCGCCGACGGTTTCCATTAATTTTCGCAGGCGCTGCACCACTGCTTTAAATATTCCCTGGGTGATGCGGGTATGATCCGCCAGTAAATCAAAAAAATCTTCCCGATCGATGCGCAATAACTGGCAATCGGCCTCAGTTGTGGCGGTCACTACCCGGGGCGCTTCATCGAACAATGCCCAGGTGCCAAACGCTTCCCTTGGCCCTTTGGTGTCAATCGTGCGGTCATTTTGATGCATCCGCACCTGCCCTTCTAACACCAGGTACATGGAATCGGAAGGCTCGTGCTCCCGGTAAATCACTTCCCCTCTGGCAACAGACAACTCTTCGGCTATTGCAGCCAGATAGGCAAGGTCTTCCGAGGGTACATCTTGAAAGATGTCAATATTCTGAAGAAAAATGACTTTCTCGATGATCGTTCGCATACCTGACTCTCAACTTTGTGTCGGATTCGGTTGACTGAAACATATAATGATTTCGGTTCTAATTCAACCCTTAACTTCCATCAAGAAAGCAACCGCTATGAAGCAGTTATTAAGTTTAGACGAGCAGTTTCCGAACCAATGAATCGTCATTCTGCTCTGCTTCCCGGATGACGTGTGACCAGACAGAGTGCTATCGTTCGGCACCCAATCCGGTTAAAAACAGGCTGTCGCGTGCCGGGTTTAACAGGTAATAAGTTACCAAAGTTAAATAGATGTATAAAATCATCAAGCCGGTTATCAACATCTCACCTTCGCGGATTTCGATGACGGAACGGAGCCAATGTCTCATACGAAATTCCCCGGTTTTTAGGCTTTTCAGTGCGGTGATGTGAATATTGAAGCGACGGTTGCTCTGAAACCGCACTGATCCCACTGTTTCAGGCGGTTATCTCCCTGAAAAGTGTTGTCAACCGTTTCCCTACCAACGGTGTCGCTATGGCAGGCGTTGACAGTTAAAATTACTTCCCTTCGTCCGGTAATAAGGTTAGCAAGGTAACAAATAGCTCATTTTATAAACCATCTGCCCGAAGGGAGTAAATTGGATTTTAAAGAAGTGAGGAGGGTTTTGTTTTTGATTAAATCCAAAAAGACCTTATAATCCGGTGCCAGAAATAAACCGAGGGCGACCAGCAGATACAGGATGAGGGTGCCGGGGACGTTTCGGGTATCGAATAATTTGAAAGCGCTCCCGAACGATCGTTTGATCTTTTGATTGGCTAAATCCACGCTGAAAATTTCATCAAGGATAAGATGGATTAAATATCCCAGAAAGATAAAAAAACCGGCAAGCCAGGATTGCACCGGGGTAAACTTCAGGAACTGAGCGGTGAGCAGGGTAACGGTCATCCAGAAGAAAAGAGCTGCGGGAATGGAATGGAAAATCCCCCGGTGAGTGGTTAAGCGGGTGAATAGAGCGGATGCGCCATATCTGACCAGGCTGTAGGCACCCAGCCACAGGATAAACAACTCAGCAAGACTGAATTTCCCCACCTGGGTAAACACGATGGAAAATGCCAGAATGATGCCCAGGATATTGAAAAAAGATTTCAGGATAGATGAGTTGTCGGAGTCCAGGTCCGGGAGTAATCCGCCGATGGTGCCGAGAGAGAAGTATATTGCCGCATCCTGGGGTTTAGCGACCCCGGCGCCTAACAGGCTGGTCGCGGCTGCACCACTGGCAGCCGCCGAGACAATTAAATGCGTATTGAAATTTGCCATTTTAATCGCCACAAAACCCGAAAATTAAGTAATCCTGGTTTAACCGGTAACATTTATACAACAGAAGACGAATGACATGGGTTTCCTGAATGAATCCTGGTCTATTCGGTTCCCCTGTCACCCGGCTTTACCTGTAAAATCAACATAAAATAATATCTTTTTAAGTTGAACATGATTAAAAAATAATTTAAACTAATGATCCTTAATAGTTTTCCAAGATGATTGACCGGAATGAATTTATATAATCTTCACGGAAAATCCAAAAATTCTGTACCCCACTGCTTTCTGCGTTCGGCAGGATGATCCGGATGGTTATCCGATACCAATCCCTGGTATCCCGGTTTCCAAACAACTTTATGATAACCAACTTTCGGTGCTTCGATTGCGTGACAAATAACCGGCGGAATGAGCTGAAAAGTTTATACATTAACGGAAAAATGGATAATTACCTAAACCAAAACCGGAGGTATAAATATGGGAAAACAGTATAATCCTCGTGAGAAACGGAAACGCCGGAAGCGTTATTTAAAGCGTTTAAAAGAACGCGTGCGCGCCCTTAAAAAAGCCAAAAAATAAATTGCAGAGGATAAGAGGGTGAAGGAAGTCGTCATCGTTGAAGGGGTTCGGACGCCATATTGTAAAGCCGGAACGGAATTTAAGGATATCCCTGCTTACCGGTTAGGCGCCCTGTTGCAGCAGGAGTTGTTGTACCGCAGCGAGTTGCCGCTTCATGAGGTCGACGAGGTAATCTGGGGCAATATTGGCCAGCCATTGGAAGCAATCAATATTGCCCGGGTAATAGCTTTAAAATCGGGAATGCCCGAAACCACCCCGGCTTATACCGTACAGCGGAATTGCGCTTCCGGGCTGCAGGCGATTGTTTCCGGTTATCAGCAAATCGTAAGCGGGGCAGCGGAGGTGGTAATTGCCGGTGGAGTGGAATCCATGAGCCAGTATCCGTTTCTCTTTTCCCGGGATTTAAAAACCCGGTATGAACAATATTCCCGGGCAAAGTCCTTTTCGGGCAGAATCCATAAACTGCGCCGCCTTAGCTGGAAACTTCTTCAACCGGTGGTGACCCTGAAATTGGTTTTAACCGATTATTACTGCGGTTTAACTATGGGACAAACCGCAGAGTTGTTAAGCCGGGAATATCAGATTTCCCGGGAAGAGCAGGATGAATTTGCCTTGCTCAGTCATCAACGGGCGGCGCGGGCAACGGAAAAAGGTGCCTTTAAGGATGAAATCGTGCCGGTTTTTGTCGCACCGGATTATCGAACAGTTTCGGAAGATAATGGCATTCGGAAACAGCAAACCCTGGAACAGTTAGCCGCGCTGCCACCGGTATTTGACCGAAAATACGGTGTCGTCACCGCGGGAAACGCCTCCCAGATAACCGATGGCGCTGCCGTGGTATTACTGATGAGCGAAGCCCGGGCTAAATCGCTTGGAATGGAGCCCCTCGGGTATATTCGTTCTTATGCATTTGCCGGAGTGCCGCCGGCATATATGGGCATCGGACCCGCCTATGCCACCGCCCTGGCGCTCCGGAATGCCGGAATGAAGTATTATGACATTCAACTAACCGAGTTGAACGAAGCCTTTGCCGCGGTGGTGATTGCCAATGAACGCTTGTTTGCCAACCCGGAATTTGCAGAAAATGAGTTCGGTGACCGGGAGTTGCTATCCGGGATTGACCGGGAAAAATTGAACGTAAATGGCGGAGCAATTGCTCTGGGACACCCGGTGGGCTCCACCGCCACCCGGTTGGTGATTACCCTTCTGAAAGAAATGCGAAGACGCAACCTGACCACCGGGCTGGCAACCCTGTGCATTGGCGGCGGACAGGGCGGGGCGATTATTCTGGAACGAAAGTAAGGAATCCTTAACTGGGTAATTTGTATGGATACAATGTTCCATGCCGAAGAAGTTTCCGGGGGCGTCTTAAAAATAACCTTAGATTTAACGGATTCCCCGGTCAATACCTTTAATCGCGATACCCTGAACGAGTTTGAACAGTTAATCGGGGAGATGGAAAAAGATCGGACCGTTCGCGGTGTGTATGTGGTCAGTGGTAAACCGGGGCATTTTCATGCCGGGATGGATCTCCACGAGATCCAGACACTTACCTCCCTCGACGACGCCTATATGAAAACCCTTCATGCCCGGAAGCTGATGGAACGCTGGCATCATCTCCCTTTTCCCACCGTTGTCGTCATTGAAGGCGAGTGCCAGGCAGAAGCGGCGGAATGGGCGTTGTATTTCACTTTCCGCCTGCTTAGTGACGACACCGCAGTCGCTATTTCCATGCCTCAAACGTTGTGGGGGAGGATTCCCTCCTGGGGAGGCACGGTGTTTCTGCCCCGGGTAGTCGGAATTCAACTGGCATTAGAAATGCTATTAGATGGAAAAGTACTCTCTGCTCAGGAAGCCTACCGGGCGGGGTTTGGCAATGAACTGGTGCCGTCGACCAGTGTGGATGAGATTGCCCGGAAAGTGTTGAGGAACCTGGCAGCAGAGACCGATAAAAGCCGGGAGTTCCCTCAGCTATTTCACGATAAAGTGAAAACCCGAGCCGGCAGAAAACGTATTCTGGCTCGATTTTCCCAAAAGATTCAGAAAACGGAGCGTCGCTTTTATCCGGCAGACCGGACCGTTTTGAATTGTGTTCAATTTTCCCTTGAAAATGATATACCCGATGCCCTGGAATACGAAGCCCGCCAGTATACTAAAGTGGTGATGAGCGACCCGGCAAAAAATATGCTCAGCCTGGAATGCACCCGGCGGTCTCTCATCAGCCGCAACAGAACACTGCCCGGTGATGCCGGAATTTTGCCCGGTCGAATTGGGGTAATTGGCGCCGGGGAAAGCGGCACAGCCCTGACTCGCCTGGCAATTTTGCAGGGACATCGGGTGAGACTGCGGGATGTCTCCGAAGAAGCTCTCTCCCATGCTTTGCAGGCAACCCACAAATATTTAGCTGATTCCGGGTTCTCCGGTCGCCGCCTGGAGTTACAAATGGACCTGGTTAGCCCGACCGTTACCCTGAGTGGTCTTTCCGGAGCGGACCTGATTTTTGTTGCCGTCCCGGATGATGAAGCAACCTGCAAAGAAGTGGTAAACCAGGTTTCCCGACGCACTTCACCGGACGCCATCATTGCCGTACATATTGCCACCGTGCCAATTTCTGCAATTGCCCGGGAATGTCGGGCTCCTTCCCGGGTGATCGGTGTTCAGTTGTTTCCCTCCGCCAATTCCCATCTCATGGCGGAAATCATCCCGGGTGAAAAGACTTCCCCGGAAAAAACGGCTTTAACCGAAACGGTTTTCCAACATTGGGGTGTTGTTCCTCTGATCGTTGCCGACCGGCCCGGGTTTTTAGTGAACCGTTTAGCCGGTCAATTTTTTTATCAGGCCCTCAAGCTGTTGCATTCCGGTGTGGCTATTGAGCCGATCGAGGATGCTATGGCAGAATTCGGGATGAGCCGGGGACCGTTCCGGTGGATGGATCAATTTGGCATTGAGAAAGCGCGGCGCCTGCTGCACCTGATAGCCGGGCACTCACCGGTAACAGACATGTTGTCTCAAATTACGCAAAGCGCTTCGGAAGAGTTCACAAAAGCCCGAAAGAAAACGGCTTTTTATTTATATGATGCGGATAGCAATCCCCGGAAAGTCAATAGCGCCATCTATCGATTGTTAAATATCAAACCCCGGCGGAAGATGAGTGCCGGGGAAATCAGCGAACGGTTATTGTTCTGGATGATCAATGAAGCCGGGTATTGTCTCTCCGAGAAAGTGGTTGCTGAACCGGCATTTATAGACGGCGCTTCGGTGTGGGCAATGGGATTTCCGGCATTTCGCGGCGGTCTACTGAGGTATGCCGACACCGTCGGGGTGCAAAAAATTGCCGGAAGACTTGCATATTTTAGTGAAAATGGATTAAGTTCCACTCCTATTTCTCCGCTGCTTCAGACCCTCGCCGATGAGCGGAAAGGATTTGTGGAAGGGGGAGGGGGTAAAAGGTAAAAGATAAAAGATAAAAGATAAAAGGTATAAGGTAAAAGGTAAAGAGTAAAAGGTAAAAGGTATAACTCACGGTTCGGTTAATTGTTTGCCGGTTTGAAATTTTCCAGCGCAGAATTCACCTGGGATACATCCGTTTAACCGTGAGTGCGAGAAATTGCCCCTGTGCTAAAATGGTTTCGGAATATGCCCGTTCCCAAACTCCGGTTTGGGAACGAGCAGGTAAATCGTTTCAGCGGTGTTGAGTGGAAGCCGTTGCTTTCCATCGCCCATGCCAAACGCCGGGAAGCGAGCAACAGAAAATTTTGAACCCGAAAGAAAATGACCGAACCGTGGGGTATAGGGTATATGGTATAGGGGGGTGGGGATTTGGTGGTGGAGGCTCAGTTGACATAGGAATAACCGCTTACTGCCCTATTGAATATCACAAGGTGACCGCATTGCGGCTGACCTACTGAATGCCGAATCCCTTTTTCCCGGTTTTTGTATCAAGCTTCACAGATTGTTTAATATACTTTGCAGTTTCTTTCTGTAATTCCGCTAACAGTTTTAAACAGGAGTAGAACCTTATGAAACGTATTTTACCAATGCTGTTAATCCTTGGGTGGCTACCGGGGATGCTTTCGGGGCAGACGTTCACATTCGAGACGCCGGAACTCTTCCTCCAAAAAAGCCCCGGGGAACTGATTGTTTTTCATAACAATCTCATCAACAATACGGCGTCACCATTAAATTTCAGGGTGATACGCACGGTGAATAACTTACCGGACTCGCTCTGGGGGAGTTCGATTTGCGTGGGGGATTCTGCCACCGGTTTATGTTATCCGCCCTGGGTGGATACCACAATGGTGCACGTGTTACTCGGTTCCCAGAGCGTGCCAATTTTATTGGATGTCACGACCGACCCCAACACTCCCGGTGAAGCAACCATTACCCTGAAGGTGGAAAACGCTGATAATCCCGGCGAATTTGTCGAGCAATCCTTTACGGCTTCCACCATGCCCACCGGCATCCCTGAAGAGTCGCTTACTCTGACCGGTTCTTTTGGCCTGTTGGCAAACTATCCCAATCCGTTTAATCCATCAACCATTATTCCGTTTGAAGTAGGGGGAATAAGCCGGGCGCGGGTGCGGATTTCTATTTATAACATTCTGGGGCAGCGGGTAATTGTTTTGTTGGATAAAGATTTCACCCCCGGAGTGTATGAGGTAACCTGGAACGGCAAAAATGCCCGGGGGGAATCGGTCTCCAGCGGGATATATTTTTATGAAATGCAAACCGAACGTCAACGGATGGTGCGCCGGTTGTTGCTGCTTCGGTAAACATGCGGAGAATCTAAGCGGATTCCATACACCCGGAAATCTAAATTATCCCAAACCCACTGAATGGTCATGAAGGCTTTCGCGATTCCTTTACTCATGATTTTGTTTCTCCTTACCGGATGCACCACTAAAGATGGCAATATTGTTTCATCACAAGTGGGCGCCGGATCCGTGGAAATAACCTCTACGGTACCCGATGCCCGAATTTTTGTGGATCACAAAGACACCGGTAAGCGAACCCCGGCAGTGATTGAGAATTTGCCGGAAGGTTCTCATGTCATCCATCTCTTTCTCAGCAAGTATGAAGTTCTGCCGGAATCTGCCCGGATTACTATTAAACCGGGTTCCGTTACCGCCATTGATTTCGAACTCAACAAATCCCCCAGTGAGGGCAATATTCAAATCACCACGACCCCTCCCGGGGCACTGGTGTTTGTGGATAAACTTCCCTTTGGCAGAACTCCCCTGTCAATCGAGGGGCTCCTCAGCGGCACTCATCGCCTCCGGATAATCCGGGGAGGTTATAATGAGATTCGCCAAACCGTGCAAATCAATACCGATAACCTGTTGGCGTTATCTTACTCCCTGGAATTGAAGCATTTCGTTCTGATTGAACATTTTTCCAACACGGATTGCCCGCCCTGCCCGGTAGCAGATGCCACGATTGAGGCGGTGTTGCACGATTTCGGGGTGGATTCCGCTGCCGGGTTAACTTATCATCCCAATTTTCCGGGAAGTGAAGACCCGTTTTTCCTGGCTGCGGAATCCGATAATCTTGCCCGGATGTCCTTCTATCGTCTGTTGGCGGTCCCAACAGTGGTAGTGGATGGCGTGTTCACTATCCTGTCCCCCAACAACCTGGAACCCCAATTACGAGATGCCATGCAAACCCGCTTTCAGGTCTCTCCACCGGCAACCGTGGATTTTCATGACTTCTGGGAAACATACCGGTCATCCGATAAAATTGCCGGCAGTGTTGTGATTGAAGCGCTGGAAGATTTACCGTCCGATGTCTTCCTGCGAATCGCTTTGATTGAAAAAGAAGTGATTTTTTCCACTTCGCCGGGCACCAACGGGCAGACCCGCTTCACCGATGTGCTGCGGAAATTTTATCCCAACCCGGACGGTACCCCCATCAGCTTACAAAATGGGGAAAACCGCACTGTCGAATTTCAGTTCGACCGACAGCCGGAGTGGCAGGGAGACCTGGAGGTCATCGCCTTTCTGCAAAAAAAATCCACCAAAGAAGTCTTACAAGCTGCCTGGACAGTGCTGGAGTAGGGCATCATGGGGTACCCCATATTTTATGAAGAAAATGTTCAACACCATTGGTAAGGAGAAAAATGATGAAATTACCGGTTACAACCTTTATTCTGATTCTCTTCTTAAGTTTGGGAATGAGCGCCCAGCAGGAAAAAGCGCCGGATTTTGTGCTGCCGGACCTGGATGGCAATGATTACCAGTTGTCAAAGCATCTGGAGGAAGGCCCCATTCTGCTCAGTTTCTGGGCAACCTGGTGTATACCCTGCCGGGAAGAAATGAAAAGACTCAAAAAAATTTACAAAAAATATAAGGATGACGGACTGACCATCCTCTCCATCTCCATTGACGACCCCAAAACCGTGGGAAAAGTGAAAGGCTTTGTTAATACCTACCGATATCCCTTCAAATTTTTACTGGATACCAACAATGAGGTCATTCAATTATATCAGGGCACCAATCCGCCCTATACGGTTTTGTTGGATAAAGACGGTACCATCGTTTATACCCATACCGGTTATCGAAAAGGAGATGAGAAGAAATTAGCCGAAGAGATTGAGCAGTTATTGAAATTGGATGAATCATAAAAAAATCTGGAAATGGAATACCGGGAAATCTGATTGATGAATCGAGTTGGTTACACAAGCAGTCTTATTCTGTTTATTTTATTCTTGCTCTTAACCTCTCTGAATGCCCAGGTGCAGGTGAGCGGCAATAACTATTTGGAATATTCTACCAACAATGAAAAAGACACCACCGCTTTCGAGAACTGGGCAGAGGCGCAGGTGACCTATTTGCAAAAATATCGTGTGGGGTTGCGTTATGAGATTCATCAGCCGCCCCAGACCTTTTCCTTCGATACCAGCGGTCATGGGATTTACCAGCGCTATGCGGAATACCGGGGCGGCAGCATCAACGTACGTGCCGGGAATTTTTATGCCCTGTTAGGCAGGGGATTGGTGCTCCGTTCTTATGAGAACCGAACCCTGCGTTGGGATACCAATATCGACGGTGTTAAACTGGATGCTCATCACTCCCTTATCGATATAAAATTGCTTGCCGGTAGACCCCGTGACCGCTCCGGGGTACGGCATCGTGCCCTGACAGCCGGGGAGATTACCCTTAAGCCCCTCCGGTTGATCCACTTCGGAGCAACTTACCTGAGCACCCATCTGCCTTCGGTACAAAATGGTCGCGTGAATTGGGGGTCGCTTTACACCGAGGTCAATCACAAATTTGGCAGTCTCTACGGAGAATATGCCCGAAAGGATGTGCCCGGGGTTTCCGATGCCGGTGATGCAGTTTATCTGAACGGCAACCTGTTCATCGGCGCCCTCAGTTTACAGGTAGAGTTAAAAGATTACGATCGCTTTGATGTGACAGAAGGTGTCACCTACAACAATCCGCCCCTGGTTGCCCAGGAGCATCTCTTTACCCTGTTAAACCGGCATCAATTGGTGCAGAACGCCAATGATGAACGGGGTTTCCTGGCGCAGATTAGTTATCCGGTCATTGAAGACGGCGTGCTTACCCTGAATGCCAGCCAGACCGAACGGCATAATCGACAGAAACTCTACCAGGAATTTTTTGCCCAATTTGACTGGCTGAGTTCCTTTGGCTGGGAATTCCTGTGGGTCATCAGCAGACAGCAGGATGCCTCCGCCCGTTATCTCAATTTTGTCAGCAGCACCTCAATCGATTTCTCCAATTATAATGCTCTGAAATTAGTGTATGAACATCAACATACCCGGGTGCTCCTGTCCGATCGCCAATTTTACAGTCAGGCGGTGCAAATTAGTTTTAGCCATGCCCCGACATGGACTGTTTCATTCTTAGGGGAACATAGTACCGATCAGTTTGCGAATCGAAATTATTGGGCAGGCTTGCAGTTAGACGTCAATTTCTTAAAAAATTTTGATCTCTCTGTTTTTGGCGGTACCCGGCGAAAGGGAAAAATATGCGCCGGTGGTGTCTGTGTGGTTAAACCGGAACTGGAAGGACTGGAAGTGTTATTGATATCCAGATTTTGAACGGGTTCCAGTCATCAGTGAGTCGGTTGCAATGTGCGGTCCCCTTGTAATAACCCAGGAGAGCAGGGCAACCGGTTTCGGAATTCCCAATACCCTGATTTCCTTAAACCCTAAACCTTATACCCTACACCCTTACC
>Ga0256841_1003270_pt1 | contig 12205 bp, 14 predicted proteins | sample 356308metaG_FD_185971 | JGI IMG/M metagenome (GOLD analysis project Ga0256841, IMG submission 185971) | Hydrothermal vent microbial communities from Mid Atlantic Ridge, Atlantic Ocean - 356-308 | ecosystem: Environmental > Aquatic > Marine > Hydrothermal vents | place: Atlantic Ocean: Mid...
AAAATTAATTAGAAGACATCCTCATGTTTTTGGAAATGTTGAAGTAAAAAACAACAAAGAAATTGAAAGTAATTGGGAAAAAATAAAAATGCAAGAAGGTCGCAAATCCTTACTGGAAGGAATTCCAAAAGCTTTACCCGAATTGCACAAGTCATCCAGAATTCAAGAAAAAGTTGCCAAAGTCGGTTTCGATTGGGAAAGGAAAGAAGACGTGTGGAATAAAGTTTTGGAAGAAATTGAAGAAATGCATGAATGTGAAAAATCCGGTAATAAAGATTTGCTCGAAAAAGAGATGGGAGATGTATTTTTTGCTTTAATTAATTATTCAAGATTTATTGGTATAAATGCGGAAAATGCTTTACGAAGAACAAACAATAAATTTATTAAACGATTCGCTTATATCGAAGAACAACTAAAAAAAATAGGTAAATCCGTCACGGATTCCAATCTTAATGAAATGGACAAATTTTGGGAAGAAAGTAAAAAATATTACAAATAGTTTCTTTCAATTCAATAGTGTCAATAAAAATAATTAAAATGCTCTTTCTCATTCTTTCCGGCAATACATATTATTATTATAAAATATTCCTTACCGGTAAAAAAATAAACACTTTATATTTATTAACGATAATACTTTTGATATTAAACATATTTTATGTTTGCTAAAAATTTGACCATACCATAATCAGTTATTTGTTTTTATTTATTAACAACTTTTAGAAAAAAATTTTAAAAGGATTTTAGTTAAATTATGTATTCGATGCCTTCGGTAATATTTAGAGCAAAAGATATATTATTTTCAATACCTTCGACCAATGTAGAATCTATAATACAAATGCCCGATATCACGGAAATACCAAATAGCAAAGAAACCGTAAGAGGAATAATTAAATATAGAGATTCGGTATATAATTTAATCGATTTCAGAAAAAAAATATCTCTTAAATCTTTAGATGAAGAGTTATTGGAATTTAAAAAGATGATAGATCAAAGAGAACAGGATCATATAAATTGGCTACACGAATTGGAAACTTCCGTAATTGAAAATCGCCCTTTCAAATTAACAACAGATCCTCATAAATGTGCATTCGGGAAATGGTATGATAATTATAAATCGAATAATTTTTTTATATCCGACGTATTAAAAAAATTTGATAAACCGCATAAAACCATTCATGGAATTGCAAAAGAGATAGAAAAGTTAAAATCAATAGGTAAATTTGAGGAAGCACATTTGTTGATAAAAAGAACCCGGGAACAAGAACTTTTTCAAATGAAAATTTTATTTGGCAGAATAAAAGAAACAGTTCAAAACCATAATAAAGAACGTGTAATTTTATTTCATAAAAATAATTCTCATATTGCCATAGCCGTAGATAATATCGAATCAGTTGAAACGATAAAAAATGTTGAAAGCAAAGACATTGACGAACAATTATTAAATTTTACAAATTATAATTTTATTGTTGGTTTAGGCGAAGATAAAAAGAAAAACTTGGTAATAATGGTTTCCGAAGAATGTTTAACTTAAATTTTCATCGTTAAATTTTTCGTAAGCTTCAATAATATCTTTTACAAGTTTATGCCTTACAACATCGTTTTTGTTAAATTCAACAAAACCTACACCGTCAATATTTTTCAATATAGAATTCACTTGAATTAAACCGCTTTTTACTTTATTAGGTAAATCAATTTGCGTAACATCACCGGTTATAATAGCTTTGGAATTAGGTCCTATTCTTGTTAAAAACATTTTCATTTGCTTACCTGTGGAATTTTGTGCTTCATCTAATATGATATATGCATTGTTAAGTGTTCTACCCCGCATATAAGCCAAAGGTACAATTTCTATAATTCCTTTTTCCATATATCTTTTTAATTGTTCGTCCGGCAACATATCTTGCAAAGCATCGTATAAAGGACGAAGGTACGGGTCAATTTTTTCTTTGAAATCACCCGGTAAAAAACCTAAACTTTCTCCCGCTTCTACTGCCGGACGAGCCAATACAATTTTTTTAACCATACCTTTTTTTAACGAAGCAATTGCTGTTGCAACGGCTAAGTAAGTTTTTCCGGTACCGGCAGGCCCAATGCCGAAACATATATCATTTTCTTTCATTGCCTTGATGTATTTTAGCTGTGTAGTTGTTTTAGCACGTATCGGTTCTTTTTTTGTGTATAAAACAATTGTGGAAAGTTCATCGGTTGAAATAATTTCTTTACCTGTTAATGTTAAATCTATAATAGTATTTACATCCGAAGGGGTAAGTTTGTTGGTAGTGTTCAAAACATAAATCATTTCATTAAATATTTTTTCTATGTTTTTAACGCTATTGCTATCTCCTTTAATGGTTGCAACATCTCCGCGAATTGAAAAAGCATTGTTAAAACGTTCCGAAATAGGGAGCAAATTTTCATCGTTAAACCCGAATAATGAAAGTAACTCAACATTTTCCAATTTAATTTTTTTTTCTACTATCGTAAAAACCTCCTATAATAAAAACGGATATCTATCGATAAATTTATAAAAAACGATATAAATTTACCAATGATATCCGTCAAATAAATCAAACAAAATATTATTGCATTGGAGCGGCTTTGTAATTTGCTTTTAATTTATCATACTTGCTCTTCTCTTCTTCGGTTAATTTAGGTATAGTAAGGTTTTGATTGGGATAAATTAAATCGGGATTTTTAATTTGATCTCTGTTCGCATTATAAATTTTAGGCCAAGCAAACCCGTTTCCGTAATGTTGTTTCTTTTTTGCAATTCCCCAAAGATGATCACCCCGAACAACGGTATAAGAAATATCTTCAACCGGCCAAGCATCTATCATACTTTGTAATTGATTGTGAACAATTGAGTAAAATTGCGGTAATGCACTTAATTTACTTGATTTTAGAGCGTCCAATTCCGCTTGTCTATCTGCTTTTGTAGGTTGGTGACTATTAATTCTTGCGTTCAAATCATTTATTTTATTACTAAATTCCGCAACATCGGCATCGTTGGCACCAACCAAAGCGTAAGTTTCGGAAACACAATCTTCATAAGATTGCATTGCATTTTTTTTGGAAGTTAAATTATTAACCTCTCCTTGTAATTGTTCAATTTGTTTGGTTAAATCCGCTTTCTTTTGCGATAAATTTGCTATTTCCGCTTCCCACTCTTCAGTTGTCATTTCTTCTTCTTGGGCAAAAAGATTAGCGGAAAAAAATGCCAAAATGGTTAAAATGCCAATAAGATATTTTAATTGTTTCATTTTTTTCTCCTTTATCTTTGTTAAAATCCCAAACTTTTTAAGTTATTTTGTGTTTCCGTTTTGCTTTTGTTACATTGTGCCAATTTGGCTTCCATTTCGGCAATTTCCCTTTCAAGTTTGTTTTTCTTACTTGTTAGAGAGTTCACTTCGGTTTCCAAAGATTTTACTTCGCTTCTTAAAGCATTAAGTTCTGCATATTGTTCTTCACTAACACCACCACAAGCTGTTAAAGATAATGTTCCTACCAGCAATGCGGTTGTTAATGATAACGTAGCTAACTTTTTTATTCTTCCCATTTATGGCCTCCTTTTTTATTCTAGAGTTAAATTATTTATTTTTCCATATTTATCTTTACTAATGTAAGAAAGTAATTCGAATAAAAAAATGTAAAAATGTTCCGCTGTTATAAAATATTTCTTTCTACAAAACTTGTGTAATAATCTCCAGCAACTATTATATGATCAAAAACCCTTATTTCAAAAATTTTTCCTGCTTCCACAAGTTTTTTGGTTATATTAATGTCTTCCTTACTCGGTTCAAGATTTCCACTTGGATGATTATGTACTAAAAAAATATTTGCGGAATTATTTTCAATTGCAACTTTAAAAACTTCTCGAGGATGAACTATACTTGAATTTAAATTTCCAACCGAAATAATTTCATATTTAATTATTTGATTTGAAGTATTTAAACATACAACTATAAATTTTTCTTTTATTTCATCTCTAAGTAAAGGAATAAATATTTCAGCCAGTTCTTCGGGTGAAGTTATTTTTTTTGTAGAATACCATTTTGTATTGAATTTTACTCTGCGTGCCAATTCGAATGCTGCGGCCAATGTTGCCGCTTTATCTTTTCCAATGCCGTTATTTTTTAAAAAAGATGCCACAGATGAAGAGGCCAAATTAGCCAAACCTTTTTTTTTAATAAGTTCTTGCGCTATTTCTATAACAGATTTACCTTTGGTTCCTGTTCTTAATAAAATGGCAATCAATTCCGCATCACTTAGGGATTGAGCACCTTTTAGAATTAATTTTTCTCTAGGTCTGTCATCCAATGGTAAATCTTTAACTTTAAGCATAATAAAATTTTTTTATTCCCATTCAATTGTTGAAGGTGGTTTGGAGCTAATATCGTAAACTACTCGGTTAACTCCGGCAACGTTTCTAATTATACGGTTAGAAACATATTCCAAGAATTCATTATTGAATTTGTACCAATCCGCCGTCATACCATCGGTAGAATTAACAGCTCTTAAAGCAATAACCGATTCGTAAGTTCTTGCATCTCCCATAACTCCAACTGTTTGAACCGGTAACAACACGGCAAAAGCTTGCCATATTTTATAATAGATATCAAATTTATGTAATGAATCGATAAAAATTTGATCTACTTCTCTTAACAATTTGCACCTTTCTTTTGTTACTTCGCCTAAAACTCTTACGGCAAGGCCGGGGCCAGGAAACGGATGGCGGTGAACAAATTCTTGTGGAATTCCTAATAGTTCTCCAATTTGTCTGACTTCATCTTTAAATAATTCTCTAAAAGGTTCCAGTAATTTTAAATTCATTTTCTCGGGCAATCCGCCAACATTATGGTGAGTTTTAATTTTACTTGAACCACTACCTGCGTAAGCCGATTCTATAACATCCGGATATAAAGTTCCCTGCACTAAATATTTTACATTTTGAATTTTTTTTGCTTCTTTTTCGAATACTTCAATAAAAGTGTTACCTATTATTTTTCTTTTCTCTTCCGGATCGGTTATGTTTTGTAATCTTTTTAAGAATAGTTCACTTGCATCAACATGTATAATTTTCAAATTAAAATTATCTTTAAAGAGCTTAATAACATTTTTACTTTCGTTTTTTCGCATCAAACCGTTATCTACATGAACGCAAATTAAGTTTTTTCCAATAGCTTTTTGTGTAAGAACAGCAGCTACGGAAGAATCTACACCACCGCTTAGTGCACATATCACATTAGCTTTACCTGTAATTTTTTTTATGTTTTCCGATGCTTCATCTATAAAATTTGCCGGTGTCCAATCCGGTTTGCATTTGCAGATTTCAAATAGAAAATTTTTTATTATTTCTTTTCCATATTCGGTATGTGCAACTTCCGGATGAAATTGTAAAGCGTATATTTTTTTTTCATTGTTGGAAATAGCACATATTGGTGAATTTTCCGTTTTAGCAGAGATAGAAAAGTTTTCGGGCGGTTTGGTTATATAGTCGCCATGACTCATCCAAACAATGGATTTATTTTTTACATTTTTCAGTAAAAATTTTTCTTCGGCAATTTCTATTTGTGCTTTCCCGTATTCACGTTTTTTTGCAGGTAAAACTTTTCCGTTAAAATGTTTCGCAATCAGTTGCATTCCATAGCAAATACCAAGTATAGGGATACCGAGTTCGTAGATTTTTTCATTTAATAAAGGTGCGTTTTTATCATAGACACTGGTAGGACCTCCGGAGATGATTATTCCTTTCGGAGCGTATTTAATAATATCTTCAACCGAAACATTGTTAGGAAGAATTAAAGAATATACATTTTGCTCTCTAATTCTTCTTGCAATAAGTTGTGTATATTGAGAACCAAAGTCTAGTACAATTATCGGATTATGATTTTTCATATTTTTAATGGGGAAAGTTCATAAAAATTATGCCGAAAAATATCAACATTAAAGTTAATAAATTCGGCATAAAAATTTAGGGAAAGATGTACCGTTAAAAATTTATGCGGTTATTTGGGTTTTATAATCCGTGGCGGAAAGTAATTCATTAAATTCATCTGCATTGTTGTATTCAACTTTTATAATCCACCCTTCGCCATAAGGATCGTTGTTTATAAGTTCCGGTTCATCTTCTAATTTCGGATTTACTTCCAGAAGTTTTCCGCTACAAGGAGCAAACAAATCGCTAACGGTTTTAACCGCTTCCAAAGTTCCAAAGGGTTCACCTTTTGTAATATTGTCTTCTTCTGTGTTAATATCAACATAAACAATATCACCTAATTCACTTTGTGCAAAGTCGGTAATTCCAACTATGGCAATATTTCCTTCCATTTTAACCCATTCGTGTTCTTTGGTATATTTTAGTTCTTCAGGTATATTCATTTTTACCTCGAATTTTATTAAAATTATTTCAAAAAGTGTTTATCAATAAACGAAGTATCGTATTGTGCATTAAGGAATTTTTCATTTCCCAAAACTTCCATGTGGAACGGAATTGTAGTTTTAATACCTTCAATGGCAAATTCTTCGAACGCACGTTTAGCCCGAGCTATTGCATGGTTACGATTACTACCCCAAACAATCATTTTTGCAATTAATGAATCGTAATATGGTTGAACGGTATATTGATTGTAAATGTGAGAATCAATTCTTACACCAAATCCGCCGGGAAAGTGTAAATAATTTATTTTACCCGGTGTTGGTCTAAAATTATTTTCCGGATCTTCGGCATTAATTCTAAATTCAAAACAATGTCCAACTTGTTTATTAGGAATTTCGGTTATTTTTTTACCGGCGGCAACAATAATTTGCTGTTTAATCAAATCAACATTATTTACCATTTCGGAAATAGGATGTTCCACTTGAATTCTTGTATTCATTTCGATAAAATAAAAATTTTGATTTTTATCCACCAGAAATTCTACAGTTCCGGCACCTTGGTAATTAACGGATTTGGCGCCGAGTATTGCGGCTTCGGCCATCTTTTTTCTTGTTTCTTCGGTTATAAAGGGACTTGGAGTTTCTTCAATTAATTTTTGATGTCTTCTTTGAATAGTGCAATCTCTTTCGCCGTATTGATAAACGTTACCGAAACTATCACCCATAATTTGAATTTCCACATGATGAGGATTTTCCACAAATTTTTCCAAATACATTTCACCGTTATTAAAAGCGGCTTCGGCTTCGGCACTTGCGTTTTGATAGGCTTTTTCCAATTCTTCTTCTTTCCAAACAATGCGCATACCTTTACCACCGCCCCCGGCGGAAGCTTTTAACATTATAGGGTAACCTATTTTTTTTGCAATACTTTTTGCTTCGTCTATATTTTTTAATGCACCTTCACTTCCGGGAACAACAGGAACTCCAACTTTTTGCATTGTTTTTTTTGCCAAAGCTTTATCTCCCATACGGTTTATCATATCGGGAGATGGTCCTATAAATTTTATATTGGAATTATCACAAATTTCAGAAAACTCAGCATTTTCCGCTAAAAATCCGTAACCAGGGTGAATTGCATCTGCACCGGTAACTTCCGCAGCGGCAATTATACTTGGAATTTTCAAGTAACTTTCTTTTGATTGAGCCGGACCAATGCAAACGGCTTCGTCTGCAAAAATAACATGTAAAGAATCTTTATCGGCTTCCGAATATACGGCTACCGTAGGAATTTCCAATTCTTTGCAGGTTCTTATAATTCTAAGAGCAATTTCTCCTCGGTTAGCAATAAGAATTTTTTTGAACAAGTGAGGGTCCTCTAATTATTTAAATTTTCGGCAATTAACTTTTTTCAATTTCAAAAAGAGGTTGATTAAATTCAACCGGTGTTTCATTGTCAACAAGAATTTTAACAATTTTACCATCAATATCGGATTCAATTTCATTCATAAGTTTCATAGCTTCCACAATGCAAAGAACCGAACCGACAGAAACGGTATCGCCAACTTTAACATAAGGATCCGCATCCGGTGCGGGCGCTCTGTAAAATGTTCCGACAATTGGTGAAGTAACAACATGAATGTTTGAATTTGCATTGCTTTTATTGTGGTTCGTTTCGTTTTCGGTATCTTTATTTGATATAACCGGCTGAGCAGAAACTTGATGTATTACTGTTTCTTTTCCTGGTAGTTCAGTAAAATTTTGTGTAATCTTTCCGTTTTTGGATATTTTAATTTTAAGGTCGCCTTCGCTTATGGAAAAATCGCTTATTTTACTGTTTTCAACTATCTTAATTAATTTTTTAATTTCGTTAATATCCATTTTGTACACTCTTTATTTTTTTATTCGTTCCATGTATTCTCCGGTTCTGGTATCAACTTTTAACAAATCGCCTTCATTTATGAATAGCGGTACGTTGATTGTAGTTCCGGTTTCTAATTTAGCAGGTTTAACGGCATTTGTTGCTGTGTTTCCTTTAAAGCCCGGTTCGGTTTCAACAACTTCCAATTGAACATGAACGGGAATTTCCACGGTTACAATTTGATCAGCATCATCAACTAATAATTCAACTGTTTCACCTTCTTTTAAAAATCTTTCTCCTCCGTCGAACATTTCGAGAGGAACATTAACTTGTTCGTAGGTTTCATTATCCATTAAAACCAAACCGGATGCTTCTTTATATAGGTATTGGTATTTTTTCCGTTCAACGCGAACAACTTCAACACTTTCTCCGGCACGAAAGGTATTATCCAAAACTTTACCGGTTCGTAGGTTTTTTAGTGTACTTCTAACAAAAGCACCTCCTTTACCCGGTTTTACATGTTGAAAATTTGTGATTGAATATAAATCATTTTTAAATTTTATTATTAAACCGTTTCTAAAATCCGATGTATTAGCCATAATTCCTTACAATTTATTTTATAAAAAAAATTATATTTGAGCTAAATATTTATCCACCTCTCCGGCAACTGCACTGGTTTTAAATTGTTTTTTTATTTTTTTCAGTACCGTAGCGGCCATATCTTTTTTATTTGCTTTTATAAAATTTATTCCTGCGTTCAATAAATAATCGGGTGTTAAAGGATTAAATTTTGAAACAGTTGCGGCTTTATTATAAAAATTTGCCGCTTCTAAAAAATTTCCTTCTTTTTGATAACATGCGGCAATACCGGCGTATGCCGCCGCTTTGTGTAGTTTACTTTTACCGGAATATTCTTCAAAATATTTTTTTGCATTTTTATAATCGCCTAAATAATAGTATGAATCTGCAAGATAAATTTTAGCAAATTCTCCTTGTTCGGTATTTCCGTAATTTTCCACTATTGATTTTAATCCTATTAAATTTGTTCCCGGTTCTCCTTCAACAGCTTTTTTATAGGAACCCTTTTCAAATAACGGAATTACCTTTGCCAATTCGGTTGTGGCTTCTTGGTTGTCTTCGGTTTTTTTGTTTTGATACCAAATAATTGCCAATGCAATAATAGCAATTGCCGCAACACCTATTATAATGTTTTGCTTATGAAGTTCGTAGAATTCTTCTACTTTATAAAATGTTGTAACAAGTTGATCTTCTTGGATTTCTTTTCTTTTGATTTTTTTCTTTTTTTGTACCATAATTTATCGTTTTATTAGTGTTTTACTAAATTAGATGTGAAAAATAATAAATATTATTTTCCAATCCTAATATGATTGGAAAAAATCCATGCTTTATTATTTTTATAAACTTCCACTCTGTACTGTCCTTTCTTTTTAACAATAAAACTGCCTTCCGTACTTTCTATAGAGCTTATTTTTTTTCCGTTATAAATTAAAATTATTTCGGCGGAGGATTTTGGCAAAATAACTTTTAATTTTATGTTTGTATTGTTAGGTACCGTATCTCCCATTTGAAATTTCTTTTTCCCGTCGGTTGCAAAAAAACGAAATCCTTTTGCATTACCATGATAGTGATTGGCAAAAAAACATCTTCCGTAGGCAAGTGTATTGTAAATTATTGTTTTTGCTTTTTGAATATTTTTATTTTCTATTTTTTTCTCTGCTAAAATATGTGTCCTTATCGATTTAAAAAGTACTTTGTAAGGAAAAACTTCCACTTCAACAAAGCCTAAAATATTTACTTTATGCGCATGGGCATCTACACCTCCAATACCTACTATTTTACCGGTTTTATTTAGTTCGTCCCATTTTGCAAGTGTTTCTTTTTTAGGAGCATTAATTGAACGAAGAGGATGAATAAAATGATTATATTTATTTTCTTCGGTAAGTCCTTCCATCCATTCGGACATGTGATTCCAAATTTCGATGCCGTTAAATCCTTTTACGTTCCAAGCCGTCCAAGGATAAGGAGGATGTTCTTTCATGGAACTTCTACTTTCGAAAGGATGGGCAATAAAACCGATGCCTCCGGCTTGTTTAACTTTTTTTACATATTCTTCGGCGGTTAGTCTAGTGGAAAATGTTTCGTTTATATTAAGCGCCAAATAATGGTTTTTATTTATTTTATCATTTAATTCCGTTCCTACAAGCAGCAAGGTTTTTCCATAGCGTTTTTCGTAACCTTCGTGAAGTGCTCTTAATGTATTGTGATCGGTCAATATGATAAAGTCCAATCCTACTTCACCGGCAATTCGCGCAATTTCTGTAACATCACCGGAACCATCGGAAAATTTTGAATGAATGTGTATTGAACCAACGTATTCGAACATGTTTTATATTTACCTATCGAGGTAACGTTAATTAAACCATAATTGCCGTTTCCACTTCAAATAGTGTTGAGTAGTGTGTAGTTTTATCTATTATAAGATCGGAAAGTTTAGACATTAAAATATCTGCTCTTTCATTATCAACTTCGTCGGCTTCTTCCCATGCTTTTTTTGATTTGTAAATATATATTTCTTGAAATCTGTTTTGTTTACCTTTTTCTTCGAAAACGGAATAATTTTCCAAACCTTCGCTTTTTATTACGTTTTTCAATTCTCTTATTATTTCCAAATATTCTTCTCTTTTTTCAGGTATAATATCATATTTAACTGAAAATATTACTCTATCCATTTAGTTCCTCATTTTAAATATTTTTATTTCCTAATATAAAGAATTTTTTTAGTTACTGTAATATAATTTTAGAATTGTTAACTAATGTGAAATAATTGTTAAGCTAATATAATGAAATTATTTTTCACCAAAATATTTCTTTATTAAATGAACCGCTTTTTTGCTGCCGAGTTTTTCAGCAATTTTAAAATCATGCAACGCTTCGTTTCGGTCATTCATTTTATATCTAACAACACCTCTTTGTGAAAAAGCATCGGCAAAATTATGTTTTATTAAGATGGCTTTGTTTATATCTTCTATTGCACCGCTATAGTCTTTAAGTATTTCTTTTATGCTTGCACGCATCAAGTAAGCAGAATAATTTTTGGGATTCCGCTCTATTATTTTGGTAAAATCTTCAAATTCGTTTTTGTATTTTAGGGCTTTTTGTCTGTCTATATTAGGTATCGAATCTAAATAACCTTGAAATCCTTCCGACTTATTATTATGTTCCAAATCGAATAATTCATTTTCTATAATCTCCTCTGCTTTTTGATAGCCCAAATCTCTGGATTTGCAAAAATCTTTATATGCTCCTTCTCTATCTTTTAATTTCAACCTTTCTTTACCTCGGCGGTAATATGCCGTTTCATCTTTAGGGTTAAGATTAATTTCAATACTTAATTTTTCAATAATTTCTTCGGATTTGTAATGGGCTGCATGCTTCTTTTTAGTTTTTCTTTTTTTGAACAGAATTACTAATACCATTACTATTATAACTATTACATAAATATAATATTGAATTACCATAGAGTTTTCCTCACAAAAACTTTATTGGTTATATTATATTTAACGTTAAATTATTTTTTAAATCTCTTTTTCTCTTTTGTATTTGAATATACAAATAAAAAAATTGTTTTTCTATTTTGGCTTTAAAGAAATTGCAAAGTGGTATCAATTACCGAAATAAAAATTTTTATTAGTAAACCGAATGTAGCAACAAAGTATTTTACGTTTCATTTGGTAAAATTAATTGCTACTGAAAAATAATCTTTTAACCGCTCTTAGATATTTTCAATATATTTATATTTATAATAAAATTTTCAGATTCAAATATGCCGAACACATTAGCACATATAGGAGTTAACGGTTTACTTAGTCGTTCTTTAATTAAAAAATCCGATTTATTTTGGATTTACTTCGGTACACTTATACCGGATATTCCGTGGATTCTTCAACGAGC
>Ga0256841_1003271_pt1 | contig 12205 bp, 9 predicted proteins | sample 356308metaG_FD_185971 | JGI IMG/M metagenome (GOLD analysis project Ga0256841, IMG submission 185971) | Hydrothermal vent microbial communities from Mid Atlantic Ridge, Atlantic Ocean - 356-308 | ecosystem: Environmental > Aquatic > Marine > Hydrothermal vents | place: Atlantic Ocean: Mid...
CTCAGTGGATGTTCAGGAAATTGATGGAGCTTCTAACAGAGGAATAGACGAGATCCGAGAACTGAGAGAAAACATCAGGTACATGCCTCAGTCTGGCCTCTACCGCGTATACATAATTGATGAGGTGCACATGCTCACCATTCAGGCCTTCAATGCCCTGTTAAAGACCCTTGAAGAGCCCCCCGAGCATGTCAAGTTCATATTCGCCACTACTGAGCCCAGAAAGGTCCCTGTAACCATTCTTTCAAGGTGCCAACGCTTTGACTTCAGGAGGATACCCCTATCTGAGATAGTATCCCATCTTGAGCGGATAACCAAGGCTGAGGGCATAGAAATCGGCAAACCAGAGCTTATGACGATTGCCCGGGAGGCCGACGGAAGCATGCGTGACGCACAGAGCCTCCTTGACCAGGTTGTCTCCTCCCTGGGCCAAAAAATCAGTGGCAAGGAGATCCTCAATATATTGGGTATAGTGGATACGGGCCTCATGATGCACACCTGCGAGGCGATTATTCGTGGTGACCAGCGCAGGTGCCTGGAGATTGTTGAAGATATCTATAACTCAGGATATGACATAAAGGCATTTTATAGTTCATTAATGGGACGATTCAGGGATCTGTTGATATCCCTCGTCAGCCCCGGAGGGTCCCTGGTTGACATGGAAGATAATGAACTGCAGAGCACAATGAACCTGGCTAAAGAGGCTGGGCTGGAGCGATTGCAGGCCGCCCTTGATCTGCTTATAAAACGGGAAGAGGACTTGCGCTACAGCGTGCACCCGAGGTTAGTGCTTGAAACCGTGCTAATCAGGCTCTGCGGCCTTGGACAGTATCTTAGCTTTGAACAGGTGCTCCAAAAAATTGAGGAACTGGAAAAAACACTAGCAGGTCGTATAGGTCATCAATGCGCCGAAGTGGCCGAACCCCCTGAGCCCGTCTGGTCGCCTCCGTCCGCCACTTCCAAGGGTTGGGATGAGTTTTTGCAATTTGTAAAGGGCAAGGATAGGCCTATGGCCAATATCTTGGCCCAATGGAAGTACATTGGAATCCAAAGAAATACCCTCAAGATAGCGAGAGGGGGAGAGACATTTTCATCTAGGTACTTCGATGACCCCAGTAAAAAAGAAGCCCTGGAGAACCTTTGCAAGGCCTTCTGGGGTGAGCACATTGTTGTGGATTTAGTGGAAGCCACGGCGCAACAGAACGCATCAGGCCCGCTAAAGGAGGATCCCCGGGACCCAATCAAGTTCTCTCGATCACAGGAAATTCCCAATCCTGTAAAAAAAGTGCTGGACACGTTCGAAGGGGACATAATCTCAGAGGATTCCAGCAAAGGAGGGTAAAAGTGAAAGGAATACCAAACATGGGAAACATACTAAAACAGGCACAACAGTTCCAGGCCAGAATGGCTAAACTGCAAGAAGAGTTGGGAGAAAAAACGGTTGAGGCCAGCTCAGGGGGTGGAATGGTCACAGTTGTGGTAAATGGGCGGCAGGAACTGGTTTCCATCGAGATCGATCCCGAAGTGGTTGACCCGCAAGACACTGACATGCTTCAAGATTTGATCCTTGCCGCCGTCAACGAAGGCCTGGCAAGGGCCAAAGATATGGTCAACGAAGAGATGGGAAAACTAACCAAGTCCCTGAACTTACCTAATATCCCCGGACTATTTTAGGGAGAAAAATCTATGGGCATATACCCAGCACCCCTGGAAAAACTCATCAATCACCTGTCCAAGTTGCCCGGAATAGGCCAAAAATCTGCCACACGCCTGGCCCTACATATTCTTCGTAGTGACAGGGCTGAAACTGAACACCTCGCCCAGGCCCTACTAGAGGTTAAGGATAAAATACGGTTTTGCTCCATTTGTTTTAATCTTACAGATGATGACCCCTGCGCCATCTGTGCTGACCCTTCAAGGGCCGATGGGAGAATTTGTGTGGTTGAAGGTCCTGGAGATGAACTGGCCATAGAGGAATCCGGGGTTTTCACTGGCAGGTATCACGTGCTCCAGGGTGTTCTGTCGCCTCTCGATGGTATTGGCCCCGAAGATCTGAAGGTATCTGAGCTATTGACTCGCCTGGGCAGAGAAAACATCAAAGAGGTTATACTGGCAACAAATCCTACCACAGAAGGGGAGGCAACTGCCTCCTTCCTCGCCCAGTTAATCCGTGGAAAAAGGCCCGGTATCAAAGTCACAAGGATAGCTCTCGGGGTTCCTATGGGAGCTGACCTTAAATATATGGATAAAATGACACTTCAGAGGGCTCTGAGCAGTCGCGTCTGCGTGGAATAATGATTTCTCCCCAAACCCTTTCCCAAATAGAAGCCATTGTTGGCAGCCAGTTTCTGAAAGTAAAAGAGGCAGAGATTGATGAATATGGCTCTGACGGGACAAGGCTTCACGCCATGCCCGAAGCTGTGGCATTGCCGGGCTCTGCGGAGGAGGTATCTGCCATTCTTGTGCTCGCCACAACCAAGCGGTTTCCTGTAGTGGTAAGAGGAGCAGGCAGTGGGATGAGCGGTGGTGCGGTACCTGTCTGCGGTGGTCTGGTGCTCGCCATGAATAGATTCAACCATATACTGTCAATTGATAAGGAGAACATGACAGCCAATGTAGAAGCTGGCGTTATAACTGCAGACCTTAAGGAGGCTGCTGCCCGCTTAGGCCTCCTGTATCCACCTGACCCTGCTAGCATAAAGATATCCACCGTTGGAGGTAATCTTGCAGAGTGTGCGGGCGGTCTCAGGGCCGTAAAATACGGAGTCACGAGAGACTACGTGCTGGGTCTCAAGGTGGTGCTTCCCACCGGCGAGATAATCAATACCGGGGTACAGACCATGAAAGGGGTGGCCGGATATGACCTTACCCGCCTAATAGTAGGGTCCGAGGGGACTCTGGCCGTTATAGTTTCTGCCACTGTCAGGCTCCTGCCATTACCCGAGGCCACCCAAACCATGATCGCCTTTTTCAGCGATGTGGCCACTGCCACTGCTGCGGTGAGCAAGATACTGAGTGCAGGGGTGGCCCCCGCTGTTATGGAGCTGGTTGACGGATTGTGTCTATCCTTGATCAGGGGGCAGATTCAACTGCGGATCCCGGATGGTTCGGGGGCCATGCTCCTTATCGAGCTTGATGGAGAGCGGAAAGTCCTTACAGATGCAGTAAGAACAGTGGAAGCGAAATGCAGGGAAACAAGGTGCATTGATTTTGTCTGCGCAAGCTCAGAAAGTGAGGCTAACATGCTTTGGGAGGCCAGGAGGAACATCTCTCCGTCCCTTTACAAATTGAGGCCTCACAAAGTTAGCGAAGACGTTGTGGTTCCCAGGAATAAGATGCCGGAAATAGCCCATTATCTGGCACATCTCTCAAAAGCCTACAATCTCCCAATACCCGTGTTTGGCCATGCCGGTGACGGTAACCTCCATGTGAATATTATGTTGGACAAAGATGATCCTCAGGAGGCCTCCACCGCCCATGAGATCGTTACTCGAGTTTTTCAAAAAGTCCTGGCTCTTGGGGGTACCATAACCGGTGAGCACGGAGTAGGCATCACAAAAAAACAGTATCTCCCCATGGAGATACCGCCTGCTGGTCTGTCACTCATGCGCCGAATCAAGATGGCATTTGACCCTGCCGGTATTCTAAATCCCCAAAAAATCTTCTCTTAGAGAATTTGATCAATGCTCTTGTAGTCTTTTCTATTGTAATACTTTTCCACATCAACGAGATGGAGACGATCAAGCGCCTTTTTCAAAGGTACACTGGTGATCTCCCCATGTCTCAAGCTGACCATTCTGCCAAAATCCTCATTCACAATCATATCCACTGCTGCGATTCCAAATTTTCGTCCCATTCTTCGATCATATGCAGTGGGCGCACCGCCCCGCTGCAGATGCCTCAACGCAACGTAGCGCACTTCCAAATCAGAGTTTTTCTCAATTTCTTCGGCCAAAAATCCGCCTACTCCACCCAGGTAATAATGCCCGAATCCGTCTCTTCCTCTCTTCTCGTGGACCTCCTCCATTCCTCTGGGCTTAGCACCCTCGGAGATAAGGATTATACTGTAGCGCTTTCCAGATTTCCTCCTCTTTTGCAGTAGCTCGATAACCCTTTCAACAAGGAAATCGTGTTCAGGAATTAGGATAATGGGCACGCCAGAGGCCTCGCCGGCTTCAAGAGCCAGCCAGCCCGCCTTCCTCCCCATACACTCCACCACGAAGATCCTGCTATGTGACCCAGCCGTGATCCTCAATCTGTCAATATCAGACGTGATTATGTTTACGGCTGAATCAAACCCCAGGGTATAATCCGTTTCAGAGATGTCTTTATCAATAGTCTTGGGAATTCCTACTGTCTTTAGTCCTTTGCGGTAAAGCTTGTAAGCCACACCCAGATTATCAAATCCACCCAAAACCACCAGGGCTTCTATTCCCAGTTTCTTGCAGTTCTCGACTATCCTCTCTGATTTGTCATTAGTTGGGTCAAAGGGATTGATGCGGGTTGTGCCCAGTCTGGTGCCTCCATACCTGTCCCATGTTCGTACTAAGTCCGGGTTCAGCGGCATTATCCATTCTTTCTTACTATCCTTCTTGTCAGGCTTCACCTCTATGAGGCCTTTCCATCCATCCCTTATCCCCAGGACCTCGAACATAACCCCCCTTCGGGGCACAAGGTCTTTGTCCATGGCAGAGTAAACCAGCCAATGAATGGCACTATTGATACCAGGGCAGTCACCCCCAGCCGAGAGGACTCCAATTTTTACTTTCATGAGAATGCCTCCGATCCTTATCTATGAATTCATTGACACTGGGGCTTTGCTACACCACATCATAAAAACCCATCTCTCAGCCGCACGAAATGATATCGATTTTTACCTCCTTATAGAGTATGCCTGACAAGGTGTCAAGAATCGTAGGCGAACCGATTGCCTCTTTACCTCCTGCATCAAGCCTTATGCCTTCTGCCTTGCGCCTCATGCCTAACGCCTATACTTAAACATTCCCCTTGCTAACAGAGCATCTTATCTGTTAATGATCACCAATCGAGATTTATTTACAACCTGAGGCGGATATCTTATGAACCTGTTCGATTCAATAGTGCTGGGCTTTATACAGGGGCTTACGGAATTTCTCCCCATTAGCAGCTCCGGCCATCTGGTAATATTTCAAAATCTGCTGGGTTTCTCCGAGCCACAGCTCCTTTTGGACGTGACCCTCCATGTTGGAACGCTGCTTGCTGTGGTAATTTATTTCAAAAAAGACCTCCTTGCTATGTTATCCGAGACGATAGGCCTTTTGCGGCAGCGATGCCCTTCTAACAAGCTGGCTCACAAAAACTCAGCAGTAAAGCTACTGCTATGGATAATAATAGCGTGTGTACCAACGGGATTCATAGGCCTTTTTTTCAAACATCCGCTTGAAACCATGTTCAGCTCTGTATCTACAGTGTCAGTTATGCTCTTGGTTACTGGAGCGATTATTGGCTCGACACATTTTATTCCCGCCGGCTACACTTCGCGCAAAGAGCTTGGTCTTGTTACAGCACTGCTTGTTGGGACAGCCCAGGGGCTTGCCATTATTCCAGGCATCTCCCGCTCCGGGACAACTATCGCCTGTGGGCTGCTGTGTGGCCTGGACAGAGAGCTTGCAGGCCGATTTTCATTCCTTATCTCAATACCTGCAATAGCCGGAGCCCTATTAGTTCAACTCCATGAGCAAAGTATAACTTCTGTCCCTTTAGCGAACCTTGCTGCGGGTTTCGTTACCTCAGCCACTATCGGATTCCTGTGTCTTAAGATCCTAATGGCAGTGGTAAAAAGGGGACGCCTGGCCTATTTTGCACCTTATTGTTTCTTTGCAGGACTAATGGCGCTTGTCCTCTTCTAATAGCAGCAGTGAAGGATTTCGAAGCTCTTTCAAATGCGCTAAGATCACAAAGGGTACATGAATACAAAGCACGATGGAACACCTTGGAAAAGAAAATAGCAGGTCTGTCACAGATTACTTCGTCCTCGCTCTAAAAGGTATCTGTATGGGCGCCTCAGACGTTATTCCGGGGGTGTCAGGGGGCACCATGGCATTTATCTTGGGCATTTACGAGGAGTTGATATTTTCCATCAAATCCTTTGACTCCAGATTTGTCCTCTTGCTACTAAGGGGCCAAATCAGAGAAGCCATGGAGAGAGTCAAATGGCAATTCCTCCTCGCCGTAGTTAGCGGAATAGGGTTGGCCATTGTGTCGCTGGCCCGTGTCCTTGCATGGTTGCTACAAAATGAGCCCGTACTTATTTGGTCATTCTTTTTCGGTCTCATTAGTGCTTCGGTCATTACTGTAAGCAGGCGCGTTAATCGGTGGTCACTCACGCTCATTATTGCGGGTGTACTCGGAGCCGCCATCGCATTCTGGCTTGTAGGGCTCATTCCAGCGAAAACACCCAATGCACCATGGTATCTTTTTCTCAGTGGCGCCGTGGCCATATGCGCTATGATCCTGCCCGGAATCTCCGGCGCCTTTATCCTGGTGTTGTTGGGAAAGTACCAGTACGTACTACAGGCCCTCAACAACAGGGACATCTTTACACTGGCGACAGTGGCTGCGGGTGCATGCGTCGGTATAGTGCTTTTCTCAAGATTCCTCGGATGGCTGTTTGCCAACCATCATGACCTTATTGTCTCCATTCTGACAGGCTTTATGCTGGGATCGTTGAGGAAGGTTTGGCCGTGGAAAAAGGTGGTTCACATCATCACGACAGGGGGCCAGGGCACAGTTGAAATCCATCAAAACATCCTGCCCGGCTCCATTGACATGAGAACCATATGGGCTGTTGCTCTAATGGCCCTCGGCTGCGCCGTCGTACTTGCTTTGGATCAGTTGGCACATCACAAAACCATTTAGGCTACCCCTTGCAGTTGGGCTTCTATCATATTATAAAGCGGGGCGGTTATGACTACCAGGCTCTGAATTGTCCCAACCCCTTTAATTCAAAAAGTACCATAAAGCGAGTATCCTTATCTTCCCGCTGGGCTACCACTTTAATACCCCAGCACTGGGACCCGTAGTTCACCCATATATTTGAGGAAATCTCCTCATCAGCCCGAAAGTCCTTGGAATAAAATCCTCCTGCGGAAAACCCTCCCCACAGGCCCACATCAGCAGAAAGAGACAAGTTTCGGTATTCACCCTTTAAAGACTGGTATTCGAGTTTATAATGGTCCTTCCTGGCCGTGGACCTGTCAATGGTCAATTCTATCGAGAGATCATTGCTCTTGAACTCCGTGTCATAATGATCCCATTGGGCCAGCCAATATATATCTACAAGCTCGAGTGGCTTGACAGTAAGAGAAAGCTGCAATGGATCAAAGGGCTTCTTTTTAACCCCCGGCTCGTGTTCCTTTCTGGCCTCATCAATATTATAAGATTGAAGCAGGCTTAGTGCTGCCCATTGACGATATGTGACCCTACCCTGTTTATTCTCACTCCGTGTATCGAGAAAGTTTTCCAGTTCAAGGGTGATCTTATTTGTTTTTCCCTTGTCAGCTATAGGATCGAACCACGAAAGGTCTTCATTATGCTTAGGCTCTGTGTAGATGTAAGACAACGTGGGCCGGAAGGTATGCCGGAGCCTGTCTACCTCACCCATTGATACATCAAAGAGCCTCTCCACACGTGATGAGAGCCTCAACTGTCCAGTATAGTCCCTCGCCCACCGGTACTCTGTCCCGTCGCTTGCAAGATCTATCCATCTACCTTCATAGTCAACTGAAAATGTGGGCTCAAACTCCAGAAACTGACCCAGCCTCAATGGCATCGTCACCTCTGGGTTAACACTGATGCCATTGCCCTTGTCTCCCTCATCCCGCCAGACATTACTATAGCTGAGCCCAAAGGAGTAATAGATGGGAAGGTAGGGTACAGGGCTTATCAAGTATGCCAAATGGGCCCCCGCAAGGGGTTCAGCAGTATCATTGAGGTGGGGGTGATCAGGACGCTCATAATAGTGCGAGTCGGCCTGAACGGTTAACCCCTCCCATAAGCGGCTCAACAAAAGGTTTGAGCTCCGTAAGGGCGAAAGCCTTTCTTCTATCGGTCTACCCCACTTGCTTTGAAGATCAGGTCTGGCCTCATAGCCAAATAGCCCTCCGGCAAACTCTTTAAGGTAATCCTGGTCGCTCACGTAATCCGCGTCAACTCTGGCCTGGAACCCGAACGGCAAATTCTGGTCAGCTTTACCCCTGAACCAGTAGCGCCACTTGTTTGTGCGAGGCAAGGGACTCAACTCTGCATCGTCTGGATCCGTCAGGTTTTTATCTTTCCTGTCGGATATAATATCGAACAGGAAGGCACCCTTTGACCTTTTTGAGGTGATGTAGCGGAATTCGGTACCCTGCATATAGCCTCGCTGAGTCATATATCTCTCATAAAAGGTGGCATCTGTCTGATCAGAGATGGCCCAGTAAAAGGGAATCTCCATATCTAGACCATTTCTGCCTGAGTAACCCACTCTGGGCGGCAGAAGTCCACTTTGGCGCTTGGTCTTTGCAGGAAAAATGAAATACGGGAAATACAGGACAGGAACATCCTTGATCCTAAAGGCAGCATGCTTCGCTGTCCCATATCCTTCAACGGTGACTTTCACCTCCGAAGCAGTGAGAGACCAGGCCGGCCTCGCTCCATCGCACGTTGTGATCTTGCAATCCCGGGCAAGATAAGTATCCTCCGATAGTTTCTCCAGAGAACTGCTGGAGATATGGAGGTGATTCTCATGGAGGAAGACATGGCCTTGTTTAATTTCTCCTGTCTGATCCCTCAGGTGAAAAACCGCCTCCTGGCCCGTTATTACATCGCCTTGGCTCTCAAATCGCACATCACCCCATACCTTTGCGACGCCGGTTCTTTGGTCATAAACGGCCTTCGTTGCTTTCAGCACCTGGGAGCCTTTCTGGATAACCACCTCTCCCTCTGCAACATACACGCCCTCCTTTTCGTGATACTCAAGACGGTTAGCGCGTATCTCCCATGGCTCCTTGGTACTACCAAGTTCCCTGATACCCCCACCCTTCCATGCCGCCCGACAATCCTGAGGCTTCCAACAAAGGGGAAACATCATTAAGACAGATGCAAAGAAAATCACCAGAAATCTGCTCAGGTCCTTTACCTGCATCTAAACTCCTTCTGGGGCAAAATTTATCGGATCCAAATAACTTAGCGCTTCGCCCACGGTAAACAACGATCCACATACCACAATCAGGTCATGGGCCCCTGCCATGGACCTTGCAGTGTCGATAGCATCCTGCAGGCTGGCGATGACGCTTCCTGCCTTATGAAAAGATTTGCCAACTTCAAAAAGTGCCTTCGGATTGGCCGCCCTGGAATACTTAGGCCGGGTATATATCACATGATCAGCAAAAGGAACAATTTGTTTCAATATATTTTTTCTGTCCTTGTCTTCCATCACCCCTACCACCACAATGAGGCCTCTGTAGTTAAGCTCTTTTCTTATTGTGTCAGCCAGGATCTGCATGGCCTTGGGATTATGGGCACCATCGAGCAGGACCATCGGATTGCCCTCTAGAATGTGCATCCTGCCGGGCCAAGAGGCATGGGCGAGCCCGTCTTCAATGGCATTTTCGTTTAGTGAAAGTCCCAGTTCATTTAGTTCCTCCAGTGCAGCGAGGGCAACAGCCGCATTTCGCCCCTGAAACCTGCCCGGTAGACCCAAAGCGAGGCCCTTCAGTGTCCACTTACGCCCCCGGTAGGACAGACCACGGCCACAATACCGGTATCTTACCTGCTCCCCGATACGTACCACGGGTGCCCCGAGTTCTTCACACTTTCCTTTCAGCAGTTCCAGCACTTTTCTCTGGGTGACGCCAGTGACAAGGGGCACGTGAGGTTTTATTATCCCAGCCTTTTCTTGCGCTATCTCCAGCAATGTATTGCCCAGGAAAAACTGGTGTTCCATTGCAATATTGGAAATTATGGTGACAAGCGGCGATATTATGTTGGTGGCATCCAGCCTACCCCCCATGCCAACTTCCATTATGGAGATATCTGTGGCCTTCTTGGCGAAATAGGTCAGTGCCATTGCCGTCGTAAACTCGAAAAAGGTGGGAGGTTCTTCTTCTACTATGTTTTTCTTTAATAGATTCACAAGGTCAACCACATCTGCTCTGGGGATTTCCTGACCGTTTATCTTGAATCGCTCCGTGAACCTCACAAGATGGGGAGAAGTGTAAACCCCCACCTTGTAACCCGCCTTATTCAAAACAGAAGAGATAAAAGCGGCAATGGAGCCCTTACCATTGGTCCCCGCGATATGCACGTAGGCCCTCCCCACGTGAGGGTTACCAATAGAGGCCATGATGTTTTCGGTTTTGGAAAGACCGAACTTTATGCCATACTTCTGCAGGCTGTACAGATACTTGATAGCATCTGCGTAAGTTTGAAATTCACTCATGGTTAAATACCCGACAACACTTTTTCGACACTGAAAGTTTGACAAATGCCCTGGGGGAGGCACCCTCTGAGTGTTACTTAAAATCCTATCCTCTCAGCGTCAGGCCTTGTGCCTTGCGCCTTATTTCTAATGCCTTCGGCATCATAGTTTTTCTAACGTCGTATAGCCCAGATGAAGCAGTTTCCTCCCCGCGTTCCGGAACAGAACCTCAATCTTTTCATCTCCCATCACGCGCGATACCACGCCTGCGCCAAAGGCAGGATGACGCACCCGATCACCCGCTGAGAATTCCTCGTCTGCGACTTTGCCTGTCACTGGGCTCTCCACCGCGGGGCCTTCAGATCTATACTTTCGCCCCTGGCCTGAGATTTCATGGCAGAGGACGCCCTGAGGTAAGTCTCTCAGAAAACATGACACCCCGCCGTTATTCTCACTCCACCCCCACTGCCACGGGGAAGCAGATTCCCGGCCAGGGTAGCAGAGAATCAATTCATCCTTTGCCCTTGTGGCGGCAACATACATTAGTCTACGCTCTTCCTCCAGCGCAGAAGGGTCACTGTATGCCTGGGAAGAAGGAAATCTTCCTTCCATCACCCAGATGATAAACACAACCGGCCACTCCAACCCCTTTGCGGAATGGACTGTTGTAAGGGTAAGCGCCTCGTCCCTCTGCCCTGGATCTATATCAGCGGGGCTTGTGGGGGGTTCCAGAACAAGATCATCCAGGAAGCTCCTCAAGCCTTTGTACCTGCTGGCCATGATCACAAGCTGTTCGAGTTCGCGCTCTCTCCTGGGATAATCATCGTACATATCAGCGAGGATGGGGCGATAATATTCAAGTGCGCTTTCCATTGCAGTTTTGGGAGAAATCCTTGCCTGTCCCAACAACGAGAGCAGTTCAGAAAGGGACTGCAGGCGCTGGGAGGTCTTTCCCGCCCCTGGCCACTTTGCAATGGCTCCCGGGCTGATTCCCTCAGCCTTCATCCATTGAATGATTGCATCACTCTTGGCTTGGCCTATCCCCGGGACCAAACGCAGGATCCTCCCCCAGCTCACCAGATCATCAGGATTGAGTATCACTCTGAAATGTGCGAGGAGATCCTTGATATGGGCAGACTCCATAAACTTGAATCCCCCCACCTTGACATATCTCATGCTCTGACGTGTGAGTTCCAGCTCAAGTTCAAATGAATGATAAGCAGCCCTGAACAGTACCGCAATCTCACTCAGCCGCCTGCCCTGGTGTAACCTCGCCTTTACTTCATTACACACAAAGAGTGCCTGTTCCGGTTCGGTTATGGTATTTACCAGTCGGGGCCTCTCACCCCCCTTGCGCCGCGTGAACAGGCACTTTGTGTACTTCTCCGTGGCCTGCTCCATAAGGGCGTTTGTAAAGTTCAAAATAGGCTGGGTTGATCGGTAGTTTTCTTCCAGCTTTATTAGCTTTGCCCCAGGAAAGTACTGAGGGAATTCAAACATATTTCTGTAGTTAGCGCCTCGGAAGGAATAGATTGATTGGGAGTCATCGCCTACCACCATTACATTATGATGTTCCTGGCCGAGCCACCTCACTATGTCTGCCTGGATTCTGTTCGTATCCTGGTATTCATCCACCATGATATATCTGTAGCGTCTTGAAAGCTCCTTTCGCAATTCTTCATTGGTGGCCAAGAGCCTTCTGAGGTTAAGGATCAGATCATCATAATCCATCAATTGGTTTTGCTTCTTGTAAATGGAATAGGTCTT
>Ga0256841_1003272_pt1 | contig 12203 bp, 15 predicted proteins | sample 356308metaG_FD_185971 | JGI IMG/M metagenome (GOLD analysis project Ga0256841, IMG submission 185971) | Hydrothermal vent microbial communities from Mid Atlantic Ridge, Atlantic Ocean - 356-308 | ecosystem: Environmental > Aquatic > Marine > Hydrothermal vents | place: Atlantic Ocean: Mid...
GGTTGTTTCATCACCAGCCAGGTGACTCCTTCTGTACAAGGCGGCGTGGTTAAAGAGCCATTATATCGATAGTAGTCTTGGTGGCTGGGTAAAATATCATCAGCAGAAATCATCGTTTGTAATTTATTTTTTTCTCCTGCTTTTTCTGGCATAGATTCCCAAATAGATTTTATGGTCGGGTTTTCTTCTCCTTGTTCAAACAATACTGCTATGACAGCAAGGTTGCCGTCTTTGTCAGCATGAACCAGGTGAGCTTCCAGTGGATAAGAATGACCATTAATTTGGTTTTCGCTGGGGGTGTGAAAATGTAATTGCTTTAATTCGAATACTTGATTACCAACAGATAGGCTGCTTCCTGGTTGGTAATTCACCTGTATAGTATGGCCGTTGTTAACGATTTCGTAACCTCCAGATCTGTATGCCAGACCAAGCGGCGGCAATTCAGCCTCGATCAGTTTTGCTAGATCAATGGGAGATTGGTTTACACCATTTTTACAAGTCGCGTAATCAGAATTCATTGTGCCCCAGTATTTGGGGCCGTGTTGTCCTTTATAGCTCCAATGGGTATGGTGTTTATTGGTAAAAGCACAGCCCGAAGCGAATAGCGTTAATGCAAGCAGTCCGAACTTGATTTTGGATTGAAAAAAAACAAATTTTAGTGAATATCGGAATTTGGTAGAGCAAAGTTTCTTCATTTTGTTTCCTTCATTAAAATTAGCCAATAGGTAATACCCAATGCAAAGACGACTGTCGCTGTCGCAAAAATATACATGGGCGTTAGTTCTTTAAAATCAAAAATAATTACCTTTCGGGAAATGGCCATGAGTGCCGTGGCAACCACTAGTTTTACAGGTAATACATCGTTTCTAATGTAGATGGTAATGTTGATAAAAATCTCGATGGCGATTAGAACAGCTAAAAAAGCTCCGAATGTTGCCAGGATATCCGAAATACTCAGCAAAAAAACCGGTGGTAGCATTAATCTTTGGTAAAGGACGTAAATAACATCGCCGATACCCCAAATGATTACCAAGGTCATCAGCATTGCAAGAAATTTTACTGCGACTTTAATGGTTTTATGCAGGAACTCAATTAGCGGGTCTTTATGTGTGCTGGGAAGTTCTTCCATTGGATTGATTTTGGTTGTTTAACTCTTTTAATCGAGTTTCGATAATTTTTTTATGATCATTCAGATTCAAAACTTCGCTGGTAATCGTTTCAATTCCTAGAATGACCAGATTGGCATATTCTTTATGCATGGCTTGTTTTACTTTCTCTTGTTCTTGTAATAAATTTTCTTTTCCTTTGCGAATAATCAAATCTACATCATTCCGGGCTTGCTGATGAGCTATCGCAATAATTTCATTTGCTTCATCGCAAGCAGCATCAATGATTTTTTGTGCTTTTAGTTTTGCATCTGCAATTTTTAGTGAAGATTCGTATTCGATTTTTTTTAGTTGTTGTTTAATTTTTTCAGCATTTTGAAGGTTTTCTTCAACTTTTTTCCTTCGCTCATCCAGTAATTGTAATAACGGCTTGTATAGCAGCTTTTTCAAGATCAGAAAAAGGATCAGAAAGTTTACCATTTGAGCCGACAGTAATATGGGTTTTACCCCAAAATTGGAAAAAATCTGTTCCATGGATGTTTTTAAGTTGCAGGCTAACTGGTGAACGCGAGAATTAATGCATAAATAGCGATAGCTTCAGCAAAGGCCATCGCAAGTAACATAATTGGCAGAATTTTATCTTGAGCCTCAGGGTTTCGGCCAATTGCTTCCATAGCTTTCATTCCTATTATGCCAATTGCAATAGCAGGGCCAAAAAAACCTCCAGCAATGGCTAACGATATGTTTTCCATAAAAATGTCCTCAATAAAATTTGTTGAAAAAAAAGTTAATGAATTTGTTTGCTACTGAGTATTCTCATAAAGACCAGAGTAAGCATCATGAATACCGCTGTCTGAATAAATGCCACCATGATTTCCATTAAATAAAAAGGGAGTGGCAGTACATAGGGATAGAATGATTTTGCAGTGTTCAACATGACTTTTCCCGCCTGTATGTTGCCATAAAGTCGGAAAGATAATGAAATAATTTTGGTGAATTCCGAAACCAGTTCAAGCAGTCCTACAAATAAGGCAATGCCAAACATTTTGGTGGAAAACCATTTTTGCAGGTAGGCTTTTATTCCTAGAAAACGGATTGCAAAAAAGTGCGTTATAAAAAGAGAAATAAATGCGAGCGCTAAAGTTGAGTTCAAATCAGCGTTTATGGAGTGAAGAAAGGGTACAAAGGTTTTTGTTCCATCGGTAATTTTATAAATTCCAACCGAAGAGAATCCGGGCAACAAACCTGATAAATTCGCCGCTAGGATAAACAAGACAAAAGTCATTAGCCAAGGAAAAAAAACTTGTGCTTTTGAACCGGCAATTTGATTGGTTAGTTTATAAACGTATTCAATAAGGATTTCCACAAACGCCTGAAACTTTCCAGGAACCATTGATAAATTTTTTGAAATAGAAAAAGCAATGATGGTCAAAAATAAGGTAATTAATATTGACGTAAACAAAGTATTGGTGACCGGAAAAAAACCAATATGGCCAATAACTTCAGGTGCGGACAAAAAATACTCTGCTTTTGATTCTACGGTATCACCGATTTCTGTTTTGGTTTGCATCTTCGAGAAAATATCCAGTATGGGTGACCATTATAGTCATAGTCTATGGCTCGAACCTTTCAATAACCTTACAAACTGGTTTTGTAATTTACCTGAAGCCGTGATTTCAATACTGATAACAGGGGGCAAGACATTGGTTTAGCACGGGATTAGATAAAATTTTAGCTCCACCCTTACCTGCTGAAGCAGGATTTTTTTCAACCCGTGATGAATCAAGAGCTTGCTTCCTGTGCCGTAGTGAAGTCATGGATTTAGGCATTACTAAGGAACGAACAAGAAATAACTTTAACAACTGACTTGTCTTTTTATCCGTCTTCTGCGTTGTAAAAATAGTTACATAGCTGGCTATGCGCCTATTTCTACGCCTTGAATACGAATAAAAATACGGCGCCAGTTGCCAAACTTATTCCGTGCTCGTCCCTAAGGGATTATTTTATTTTTGTAATTCTGGGTAACAGGAGATTATCGCGGGTTTGTATCTCATTCTTCAAATTGTAGTTCTACTCTGAATCCACCAAAAGATGCCTGCCCAGCTAAGAGTCTGGCCTGGTGCAGGTTGGCGATTTCCTTTACGATAGCAAGGCCTAAACCACATCCATTTCCAGTACTCCCGGGAATTCGATAAAATCGTTCAAAAACCCTGTCATATTCGGTGTTTTCGATTCCTGGCCCATCATCTTCAATAATAAAGGTGGGCACAGGCTGATCAAATAGCTTTACTACTATGTTTCCGTTCTTTTTACCATATTTGATGGCGTTGTCCAATAAGTTATTGATTAATTCGGTGAGCAAGATTGGGTCGCCATAAATTAATACAGATAGATTGGCACTTTCAAAGCTCAATTCAATATTTTTCTTCAAGGCGTTGGGAACCCATTCCATACTCACCTCTTTGGCTAGACTTTGCAGGTCAATTAGCTCAAAATTATGTGTGCCTTCAATGGGGCCCGAGCGAGCCAATACCAGTAATTGTGCAATAATATGGGACGTTTTATCAGCGCTTTTTTGTATCTGAAATAATGCCGGCTGGATGTTATCGATATTTTTTTCACGTTGGGCGCGTTCCGCTTGTAGTTTTAAGCCAGCCAGAGGTGTGCGGAGTTGGTGGGCCGCATTGGCAATGAATCTTTGTTGAGCCGTTATTGCAGAGGATAGCTTATCCAGTAAAGTATTGATAGTATCAGTTAATATTTTAACTTCAGCAAAAACATGACTTTCAGGAATTGGATTTAAATCATTTGGCGAGCGTTTTGAAATTTCTTTAGACAGCCGGTTCAATGGTCTCAAACCTCGGCTGACACCTTTGAAAAGATATGTACTGATTAACAGGGTTAACAAAAACTGCGGGATCAGGTCGGCCAATAAAATTTCAAAGGTCATTAGTCTGCGCTTGTTTAATGTTTCCGCAACATGAATAGATACATTTTCTGGCAAATTCTTTGATGTTTGTATGGAAACCATGCGAATCGTTTTGCCATTGATGAAGGAATCTGAAAAAACCGGCTGTTTTGATCCAGGAGCCAGAGCCATGGTTTTTAACGTGGGTTGATTGCTTTTTAGTAAACCGCTTGTTTCGGAAATAATTTTGAAAAAAGTGCTATCAATATTATCCCAGGTAAAGATTTCAAGTGCGGCATCGGGCAACTCAACAGATATCTTGTTACCATCTTTTTTTACTTCTTGGGCTAACGAATATGCAGAATCAAGAAGCCACCGATCGTAAGTCAAATTGACATAATGAAGAGCGATATAGTAAGACAAGATCGTTTCTATGAAAATGAAAACTATTAGAGGGAGGATTAAACGAACAACAATAGTGCGTTTTAAGCTGGGGGGGTTAGCCATGATTTTCGTTTTCCAAAAGATATCCAAGCCCCCTGATGGTTCTGATATTGGCATCAAAAGGTTTGATTTTTTTTCTGACGCGATGAATGTATACTTCAATCGCATTGTCTGCCAGCGCTTCACCTTCGCAAGATAAGCGTTGGGCGATACGGTCTTTGCAAACCACCTTGCCAGCTTGAAGCAGTAAAATTTCTAAAACCGCTGATTCTCTTGAGGACAATGAGAGAAATTCACCATCAGCCAGGATTTGGTGATTACAGGTATCCAGATGTAAACGTCCAATTTCTATGATATGACTAAAACCACCATAACAGCGCCGAATCAAGGCCTGTAGTCGAACCTCCAGTTCTTTAAGATCAAATGGTTTGGTCATGTAGTCATCTGCTCCCTGACGAATACCTTCTATTCGAGTGTTCAAGTCATCACGGGCAGTTAAAATCAAAATTGGTAGAGAAACTTTTTGACTTCGGAATTGGCGCAACAATCGTAATCCATCCATATCAGGTAATCCCAGATCCAAAATCACAAGATCAAACTCCTGAACATTTAATAAATGTTTCGCTAAAGACGCTGTTGCTACACTGGAAACACGATAACCAACGTTAGAAAGTGTATGAATAAGGCCATCGGCAAGAACTTCGTCATCTTCTATTAACAGAATATTCATTATTGCTTGAAAGGTTATTGAAAGCTTTGAAACATATAATACAGTCAACGATAGTAAATGGGACTAGATAAGCAGAAAAATGTTTAATGAAAATTGCACTATTGGTTTTTGATGGGATTATGATTGCTAGATTTCCTGTTACGTCGAAATTGATAGCTGATTCTTGGCAGAAACGGATTCGCCGTAATGCTTCCAATTATGGGCATGTCAGTGTTTTTCTCACAATGTGCAAAAAAATGGTGAAAATTCTAAGCTAAATCTTGATTTTCTTTTCAGAGCATTGTTTCTGAGAAAAAGCGGTTCAGCTCTGGAAAATTTTAAAGGTTGGCTGTGTTTGAATCTGTTATGGGGAGCGATTTTTCCATCATTAGGCGGTGAAATATATTGGCAAATGTCTAAATAAATTTGTCTTCAATATTTTTTAAATTAATTCACGCCTGAATCTGTGATTTTAATGTGGATGGCGGGGGCAAGACATTGGTTTAGCACGGGATTTGAAAAAATCTTAGCTTCACCGTTAGGTTATGCGAGCTTTTTTAACCCGTTATGAACCAATAACTTGCTGCCTGTTCCATAGTGAAGGCACAGTTTCAGGTCACAGTAATAAAATTGAGGTTGTTTCAATGGGCGTGATTTTTGGCATAGTAAATATAATAATAGCCATCTGGTTTTATGCAACGGCTGCTTCTGTCGGGAAACGGACATTTATGTGGGCTGTGATAGGTGCGTTGTCTTTTCTCGTTATTAAATTTTTTGGATATTCCATGATTGCTTTTATCCAGGAGTCTTCTGTAGATGCAAGTCTGGATAATTTAATGGAAAAAGGCTATGTCCCTTCTGAAAGATCTGATGATGCTATCGTTAAGGAATCGGCAGATGAGCAGAGTTCGGCATTGGGTATTATTTATGAATTTTTCCCTCTGTTAGTGGCATTATTGGGAGTGGCGTATATTCGAGCTAAATTTATTTTAAAGATGGGTTTTATCGATTCATTAAAGCACAAAACACCTTTGATGCTTGTTACTTCAGAAGAAGCAAATGACGAGATTTACGATACCAGCAAGGGATTTTCAAAATTTTTGAGTGGTTTGTTTCGTTCGAACAAGAAATCAAAAAGTAGCTAAGCCAGGAATAAGGCTTAAATAAACCCTTGGTTTCAGGAATAAAATATGGAGATTTTATTATCGTCAACTGTATGGTGAGTAACTTGGTAATTAGTTGATTATATGGGTAATAGCCTGCATATGAATGATCATTTTATCTTTGCAAGTAGTGTTTCATTATTTTTGTTAGGTGCTGCATTTATGATTATGTCAGTTTCTAACGATAGTGAGACCATGCACAGTATAAAAAGCATTCAGGAAGCAGACGTTATTGATGCTAGCGAACAGCATGATAAAGAAAATGCAGCGTTTAACAGGCGTTTTATTAATATTGCAGTATTGGAGGCTCAGAAAATTGCTCCGGGCGGAAAAATATTGAGACTATAAAAAATGATCGCTTGGCCTTATGTTCTCCAAATCACCAAGATTCATGCATCAAGCAATATGGTCGTTGCTATCTTGAATATTCCTAGCGGGTAAACATAGTTCATAAACTCGCGTCTTAACTTATGCCAAAAATAATCTGACAACCTCCTTGAGGGATAGTTGTATTGGAATAATTCAGAAAAATACCATTTTTAATAGGTTTTTTAAGGTAATATGGATAATAATCTTAAAATAAGGCGTTAATTGTAAGTCTGTAAAAAAATTTTAGTCAGATTGAATTTTTAAATCCTGTATTACTCAAAACGATTGAACATAATGTTTCAATAAACTTCAAGATGTGCTTATTAAACGAGATTTATATTTCGCCCGTGTCACTAACTTATTACCTTCATGGATCATTTTCTAATCTTACTCTCCCTTTCTTTTACTACTGCCGGGCAACTGTTACAGAAAATTGCAGCAACAAAAGCTGCTTTGATGAGTCCGGAAATTCATTTCCTGAAACGACTATTAATCCAGTATGAAACCTGGTGGGCTTTTGCTAGTCTCGCTGTAGGGACAGTTCTGTGGTTAGTTATTTTGTATTGCATGGAAGTCAGCAAAGCTTTTCCTTTTTTAAGTATTGGGCTTGTTTTGGTGATCCTGGTTTCTCGCTATCACCTAAAAGAAATAATATCTGATAAGCGCTGGATCGGATTGGGGCTGATTGGCACAGGTGTTTTTCTAATTTCCCAGTCATGAATCAAAAAGGTTCGTCTGTCGGGATGATATTCATCGGTATCAGTATTTTGTTGTCTGCAATTGCCCAGTTATTAATGAAAGCAGGCATGCTGGTTTTGCGTGAAGAAAATATCATTTTAGTTTTTCCGCCAACATTTGATGAGGTCGTATTGCTGATTCCTGCAATGACATGGGTATTTGGCGGGTTAGTCTGTTACAGTGTCTCTGTGTTTTGCTGGATGAGGGCGCTCGCACAGCATGAATTGAGTTTGGCATATCCATTGTTGAGCTTAAGTTATGCATTGGTTTACATTGGTGCAGTTGTCTGGCCCCGCTTAAACGAAACAGTGTCGATAACCAGAATAGTTGGTATTTTCTTTATTTTTCTAGGTGTGTTGGTGGTGGCAAGGTCGGGGCAAAAACAAGTTTAATGAAATTGGCCCAGTGGGCGCATTGGATCAATATAGCAAAGTACGAAAGAGGGGGCTGTTGATTGAACTTGATGGTTACCTAGAGCTTGAGAATATTCTGAAGGCTGAAGGTACTGAAATTTAAATCTACCCTTCGTATTTGATAATGCCGAGTTTGGGGTGCGCCAGTTTTTGTGAAAGGTATATCGCTTGGTAAATTTTCTCGGACGGCAAGAAGCAGTAACTGTTCTACGTTTTGATTTTTGCCGCAGGCAATTTCTAACAATTTATGCTTTTTAATTCTTACACCTATATTTTCTTTTTTCTACCCGCTGTTTTTTCAATCTACTTTTATTTAAACAAGCAACGGCTAACGACGGCCAGTCAAGGGGTTTTGTTTGTTGCTTCGATAGTTTTTTACTGTTGGTGGAAAATAGAATATTTACCATTAATTTTAGGATCCATCTTGGTAAACTTTTATTTAGGGGTAAGTCTGGCAAAGCAAAATGTCCATGGAAAAATTACTAGTAAGTCGTTGTTGATTTTTGGCGTCACTCTTAATCTTGTCTTACTTGGTTTTTATAAATACACAGATTTTTTTATTGAAAATGTTAATAGCGCGTTCAATCAGTCGATTCCTTTACTTGATTTAACATTACCGCTGGCCATATCTTTTTTCACTTTTCAACAAATAGCTTATTTGGTAGACAGCTATCGAGGTGAAACTCGGGATTATAATCTCCTGCATTATGCTGTCTTTGTTACTTTCTTTCCTCAGTTAATAGCCGGCCCCATCGTGCATCATAAAGAAATGATGCCTCAGTTCGATAATTCACGAAATAGGATTATCAATGCTAAAAATATTTCGCGTGGCTTGTTTGTTTTTACAGTTGGCTTATTTAAAAAAGTGGTTATAGCCGATACTTTCGCTATTTGGGCGACCAGTGGTTTTGATGAAGCGGTAGCGCTAAATTTTGTAGATGCCTGGATAACCAGCCTGTCTTATACCTTGCAGCTTTATTATGATTTTAGCGGATACACAGAAATGGCCATTGGTGCTGCTTTATTATTCAATATAAAATTGCCCAATAATTTTAATTCGCCTTATCGAGCCTTAGATATTCAGGATTTTTGGCGGCGTTGGCATATTACCCTGTCACGTTTTTTAAAGGAATACGTTTACTTTCCGCTGGGCGGAAATCGAGAAGGCAAGTTTAGAACTTATGTGAATTTAATGGCTACATTTGTTCTGGGTGGTTTATGGCATGGCGCGGGTTGGACATTTATTTTCTGGGGTTTTTTGCATGGAGCGGCCATCATTTTTCATAGGATGTGGCGGGCAATGGGGTTTAGATGCCATCGTTTCTTTGCCTGGTTAATAACCTTTAATTTTGTCAATCTGACCTGGGTGTTTTTCAGGGCTGAAAGCTGGGCTGATGCAATTAAAGTATTACGCGGTATGTTTGGTTTAGAAGGTATTGTCTTACCGCCAATTTTTGCTGAAGTCTTCTCATCGCTGTCCAAAACGGGAGTCAGGTTCAGTCAGGATTTTCTAACTATAAGTCCAGTGCATGATAGATTTATTTTGATCCTGAGCGGTGTGTTAGTTGTACTCTTGTTGATAAAATGGTGGTTAGGACGATTTTCATTTAAGGCTAATTTGGCAGTTTCTATGGCGAATAGTTTTCTGTTTGTAGTGTCAATAATTTTCTTGGTTAGAGAATCCCCGTTTCTTTATTTTGGCTTCTAATTTAAGAATGCAACATCGCACTTATATTAAAAGTACGATTCTTTTTGCCATATTTTTTTACGGGCTGGTCATACTGGTTTTGTATCAGGTAGAAGGCAGGTTTCATTTGCCGGTTTATAATCATGCTTCCTTGGATAGCAAATTATTTTTTTTAAAACATCATGCCGAAATTGAATCTGCAGACACAATTATTATTGGTTCCTCAATGGCATTGAATAATGTCAATGGTGTGTTACTGGAAGACTCGTCAGTTATTGTGGATAAGGTAGTTAATTTATCGGCATGGAGTATGAAATGTTCTTATTTTTTGCCAATAGTAAAAGGTATTGTTCGATACGGAAATGTAAAAAGAGTCATCTATCCGGCACAATATTTCGATTTTACCCCGGGTCAGGAGGCTGAGGGTATCAATTCGGAAACTGCATTTGGTTATCTTAGTCGAAATCCAGTCGATACATTTCTTTATGTATTGAGGTCTTCAAAAAATCTGATCAATTTAATTGATCAATTTCAAGACTGGCATTATTTTACTGACCCTAAAACTTATGCTTATCTGGTTTATGACCGAACCGGAGGTAACCAATTAGATATTAATCAAGATACTGCAAATCCGCATCGATGGGGAGAAATTGATAGTTATACCTTGGCGCCTTTTAAAAAAGAATCTTTAAATTGTTTGCAAAAGCTGGCAGATATGTCACAGGAGCATCAATTTGATCTGATTTTTATCGTACAACCATTTAGAAAAACAGTAGTATCAGCCAATCCTGAACTTAAAAATATTATGATTGAGTTCGATAAGCAAACCAAAAATATATTGAAATTTAATAATACTTATCATATCAATGCGCATAACTTACTGAATTTGGATGATTCACATTTTGCTGATAAGTCGCATTTGAACATCAAGGGGGCGAATGTTAAGACTAGGAAGTTAGCTGAAATTATTCGCAATATTGATTCGCCTTAGCTTTTTTTGGTGTTATTCCCAATCAGCTAAAACTATTTTTCCTATTGTGTGTCCTCGTTCAATTTGCGTATGTGCTTTTCTGAGGTTTTCTGCATTTATTGGTTGAATAAGTTGGGCAATAGTAGTAACAAGCTCGCCTTTATCTACAAGATCTGCGATTTTATTCAACAGACGTTGTTGCTCAATCATATCAGGAGTTTTGTACATTGGCCGGGTAAACATAAATTCCCAGATAAATGCAACGCTTTTGCTTTTTAATAAGCCAAGATTTACATTTGAAGTTTCAACAATCGAACAAATTCGGCCTTGCGGTTTAATTGCCTCAGCAATCGCTGTCCAGTGTTGTTCGGTGTTATTGAGGCAAAAAATAAAATCAACAGTTGAAATATTTAATGCAGCCAGTTCTTTGTTCAGATCGCGCTGATGGTTGATGATAGTATCTGCGCCAAGTTTCAAACACCAGTCGCGTGATTCTGAGCGTGAAGCGGTTGCGATGACATTTAATTTCGCGACCTTTTTTGCCAGTTGTATAGCAATTGAACCAACGCCGCCAGCAGCGCCAATAATTAGTATTGATTTTCCCGCATCGCCACCCTGGTTCGAAATGTTAAGTCGATCAAACAGGCCCTCCCAAGCTGTAATACCGGTTAGAGGTAGAGAAGCTGCTTCGGCAAATGACAGAGAAGTCGGTTTTTTTCCCACAATGCGTTCGTCAACCAGTTGATTTTCGCAATTTGAACCAGGCCGGGTAATATCTCCAGCAAAATAAACCAGATCGCCAACATTAAAATAGTTAACTTCAGAACCAATGGCGATAACCTCACCAGCCGCATCCCAGCCTAATATTTTTGGAATAGTTTCAATTTTTTCCTTTGGTGCGCGAATTTTTGTATCAACAGGATTGGCAGAGATTGCTTTAACAGCAACCAGTAAATCCCGGCCATTGGCCTCAGGAGTTGCTATTTCCAAATCCTGAAGGCTGTTTTTATCTTCAATGGGTAAGTATTTGAATAATCCAACGGCTTTCATTCTGGCCTCTGTGTTAAGTAAATATTTTAGTGGTTCTTTTTGTACCTTTCTCGTTCAGTAGTATCCCGTCGCAACAGTAGAGTCTTACTTAATCTGACAGCTTCCTAGCTATTCGCAAAAATGGCACTCTTTAAACAAAGATATATTCAAACGCGAGTGGTATAAAAAACGAGTTTTTGAATTTAGGGTTGGTTTTCAAATCTTTCCTTACGCTTGGGGCAGTTCAGGTAGACATAACCACTCAATGCTCCCCATAGCAGTAAATACAGATTGTAAAATAGTTCTATAAAGGTGAAAGTACGATAGTGCCGCAAGTAGTCATTCATCTCGTCAATGAACAAAATCACAGCGGCTAGTAAAATAAAATATTTGAGTTTGTTTTTTAAACTTAGCCTTAAAGACCAGGCTAAATAGATAAATCCGGCAAAAAAATGATACATGTTGTTGAGTACCGTTTCGGTACTAAAAAGATCAACTTTAAATGCCTGGTCTAAAAAATAAAAAAAGATTCCGCCAGAAAGAAAAACAAACCAAAATAAGCGCATATTTTTGGATGAATCATTAAATCAAAATGAAACAAAAAGCAGAATAAAAAACATCACCCCATAAGTCAAAAATGTTTTGTAAAATTTTACTTAATTTTTGA
>Ga0256841_1003273_pt1 | contig 12203 bp, 13 predicted proteins | sample 356308metaG_FD_185971 | JGI IMG/M metagenome (GOLD analysis project Ga0256841, IMG submission 185971) | Hydrothermal vent microbial communities from Mid Atlantic Ridge, Atlantic Ocean - 356-308 | ecosystem: Environmental > Aquatic > Marine > Hydrothermal vents | place: Atlantic Ocean: Mid...
GACGATGGGCACCCCGGCCGCGTCGATCTTCTCGGCGAGGTATTCGGTCGATCGGATCCGATAGCGGAGGTACTCCTCCTCCAGGGCCTCCCACAGTCCCTGGGCGACGGCCTCGAGGTCGTAGCCCGCCAGCCCGCCGTAGGTGGGGAACCCCTCGGTGAGGATGAGGAGGTTCCGGCACTCCTGGGCGAGGTCGGGGTCGTTCATCGCCAGGAACCCGCCGATGTTGGACATCCCGTCCTTCTTCGCCGACATGGTGCAACCGTCGACGAGGGAGAACATCTCCCTGGCGATCTCCCGCGGGGTCTTGTCCTCGTATCCGGGTTCCCGCAGCTTGATGAACCAGGCGTTCTCGGCGAATCGGCAGGCGTCGAGGAACAGGGGGATTCCGTGACGGTCGCACACCTCGCGGACGGCGCGGAGGTTCGCCATCGAGACGGGCTGGCCGCCGCCGGAGTTGTTGGTCACCGTCATCATGACGAGGGGGACCCGGTCGGCGCCGACCTCGTCGATGGTGGCCTGGAGCGCTTCGACGTCCATGTTGCCCTTGAAGGGATGTTCGGTGGCAGGGTCGAGGCCTTCGGGGACGACGAGGTCTCGGGCTTCCGCCCCCTGGTACTCGACGTTGGCGCGGGTGGTGTCGAAGTGGGTGTTGTTGGGGACGACATCACCTTCCTTCGCCATCACCGCGAAGAGGATGCGTTCGGCTGCCCGACCCTGGTGGGTGGGGATGACCTCGGCGAGCCCGGTGATCTCGGCGACCGTGTCCCGGAACCGGTAGAAGGATCGACTCCCCGCATAGGACTCGTCGCCCTGCATGATCCCGGCCCACTGTGTGGTCGACATCGCCCCCGTTCCCGAGTCGGTGAGCAGATCGATGATCACCTCGTCGGCGTGGAGGCCGAAGAGGTTGTATCCGGCCCGCTCGAGGGCGGCCCGACGCCGATCTTCGTCGGGGAAGTCGATCGGTTCGACGCTGCGGATCCGGAACGGCTCGATGATGGTTCGGTACGGCACGGCGATCCTCCACGGTCGGGACTCCGCGCAGTCTGTCAACTCGGCGCGTTCCCGACCAACGGGCGATGCGGTGGGTGGGGAGTCTCCTAGTGTGAAGACATGGACGTCTTCGAACTGGAGTTGGTCGGTCGGGTCGCCCTCGCCGCGGTCCTCGGGGCCGTGCTCGGCGCCGAACGCGAGATCCACATGAAGACCGCCGGGTTGCGGACCCACACGATGGTGTCGATCGGCGCCGCCCTGTTCACCATCGCCGGTGCCTACGCCTTCGACGGCCCCGGGGTCGACCGGACCCGCATCGCCGCCCAGGTCGTCACCGGGATCGGGTTCATCGGGGCGGGAGGCATGCTGCGGACGGGATTCACGGTGACGGGCATCACCACCGCCGCGACCCTCTGGCTCGCCGCCGCATTGGGACTCGCCGCCGGGTTCGGCCTGTACGTTCTGGCACCGCTCGCCCTGCTGCTGGCGTTGGCCGTGATGGTCGGCTTCGCTCCGATCCGCAAGTACATGCGACGCAGCGCCCTGCTCCCCTTGGAGATCGACTACCGGGCGGGGCACGGCACCCTCACCCCGCTCTTCGAGTCCCTCAACGCGGTGGGGGCGCGGGTCGAGTCGATGTCGATGACCGAGTCGGACGGGCTCCGGAAGCTGGTCGTCGAGATCGCCGGTGCGGGCCCGGAGGATCTCGCCCAGATCGTGGACGCCCTCAGGGCTCGGGACGAGGTGGTGCGGGTCGTCCCCCCGCCGGGTGTGGGCTGAAGCCGATCGCGGCCCTCACCACCGCCACGTGGTCGGATCGCCGACCGGCCCGGAAGCCGTCCCGCCCTCGGGAGGCTCCCCGTGGGAGGTCACTCGGCGATCCCGGCCCGTCCGATGATCTTCGAGGGGACGAGCCGGACCAGCAGCTCGCCGGGGACCGCGTTCCGATGTCCGTACCGTTCGGCCCGGTCGGCACCCATGTACCTCCCCCCGATGGTCGCCGCCCACCGCAACAGGGCGTCGGGGTCCTCGGAGAGGGTCACCTCGCCCTCGACCATGACGAAGGCGAAAGGGGGCTCCTCGTCGTCCACCGTCAGGGCGACCCGGGGGTCACGACGGAGCGAACGCCCCTTCACCGAGTCCTTCCAGGTCGTGAACACGAGATCGCCGCCGTCCAGGACGAACCAGATCGGGCTGACGTGGGGGCGGCCGTCGGCCCGGACCACCGCCAGTTTCCCGGTGCGGGTGCCGACGGTGAGGAACGCCCTGGCCTCGTCGTCGGTCATCGGTCTCATGGCTCTCCTCCCACCAGGAGGGCGGCCCCCAGCACGCCGGAGGAGTCCCCGTGGACGTTGGGAACGAGCCTGGTCGCCACCTCGCCGCCGAAGACGTAGCGGTCCCACACCCGGGGCACCCGGTCGTAGAGGACGTCGACGTTGGACATACCGCCTCCCAGCACGACGACCTCGGGGTCGAGGATGTCGATGACGACGGCGAGGCTCCGGGCGAGCCGGTCCACGTACCTGTCGAGAGACGCCCGGGCCCCGGCGTCGCCCGCCTCGGCCCGGGCCACGATCTCCGGAGGGGAGCGTCGTTCCCCGGTGGCCCGTTCGTGGTCGCGGGCAAAGCCGGGTCCGGACAGGAACGTCTCGACGCATCCCGTCTTCCCGCAGTAGCAGGTCGGGCCGGGGAGCTCGTCGGGACGTGGCCACGGGAGCGGGTTGTGACCCCACTCGCCGCCGATCCGGTTGGGGCCGGTGACGACCCTCCCTGCGACCACCACCCCGCCGCCCACTCCGGTGCCGAGGATCACCCCGAACACGGGGTCGGCGCCCGCGCCGGCGCCGGTGCGGGCTTCGGAGAGGGCGAAACAGTCGGCGTCGTTGCGGATCAGCACGGGCCGGCCCAGGGACGCCTCCAGGTCGCGGTCGAGGGGACGGCCGTTGAGGACGGTGGTGTTGGAGTTCTTCATCGTCGCGGTGAACGGAGAGATCGCGCCGGGGGTCCCGACTCCGACGGTGGCAGCCGCCGGTCCCACCTCCGCCTCGACGTCCGCCACGAGCGTGGTGATCGCGTCGAGGATCGCCCGGTAGTCGTCGGCGGGGGTCGGGACTCGACGCCGTATCAGCTCGCGGTCGTGGTCGTCGAGGGCGACGGTCTCGATCTTGGTGCCGCCGAGGTCGACACCGATCCTGATCGTCACCGAGCCGCCTTCGGGTAGACCTCGGCCAGGACCTCGTTGAACGAGGCGGTGGGGAGCAGGACGAGTGCCCCGGCCTCGGTGCGGTAGTTCTCGACGGGGAGCCGGAGGCGGATGATGTCCTCGGCATCGAAGTTGCGGTACCGGTAGGCGAGGGAGGCCGCCTCCGACACCGACCAGCCCGAATCCATCCGAACGGCGTAGGAGAGGTTCTCGAGGGCGTTGGTGAGGGAGCCGAGCGACGAATAGGACGCCAGTTTGCGGCCGAGCTGGACGAGAACCTTCTGCTCTCGGGCCTGACGGGCGAAGTCGCTGGCCGCCACCTTCTTCCACTCTCCCCCGATGAGCTGCTCGGTGTTGCGCGACCGGACCCAGGCCAGGGCGGTCTCACCGTCGGCACGGATGCATCCGGGCGTCTCGATGTTCAGCTCCGACTTGACGTCCCGGGTCGGGTAGTCGACGCAGATGGTGATGCCGCCCAGGCCGTCGATCACCCGCTTGAACCCGTCGAAGGAGACGCGGGCGAAGTGGTCGACTTCGATGCCGGTGAAGTCTTCGACGGCGAGGGCGAGAAGCTCGGATCCCGTCGCGTATCCCTTGCATCCGCCCAGGTTGGTGTTGATCCGCCGGTAGGTGCGGGTGCACCGGTTGGGGACGTACAGGTCCCGGGGGATCGACGCCATGATCGGTGGGGAACCGTCGGTGGGGAGCAGGACGTAGATGATGGCGTCCGCCAGGTACCCGGAGGCGTCGGAGCCGATCAGCAGCACCGTGTCGAACATGTCGTCGGGGAGGTCGGGGCTCTCCGCGTAGGGGGAGGAGAACCCCTGCGACGCCGTCGACAGCAGCTCCTGGGCGTCGGCGAGGGCCCGTGCCTCCGCCTCGGCCGCTTCCAGTTCCGAGCGGTAGGCCTGGGCGAGGGCCTGACGTTGCTCTTCGGAGAGGGTCCGGCGCAGCTCCTGGACTTCGGTGTCGGAGAGCTCGTCCAGGGCGGCCCGGGCGGTGGCGACCTCGAACTCCTCCCCGGCGATCTGGTCGAAGGCGCGCACCGACTGGATGACCACGAAGGCGACCACACCGACGACGATGCCCGCCAGGGCGATCGCCGCCGAGCGGATGGGATGTGCACGGACCCAACCCATGACCCAACTCCCGCGCGTCTCAGGGGATCCCAGATCCTAGAACCGGTCGGTTCCCGATCCGTACTCCGTCAGCCCTGGATGAAGACCGTCCCGGTGAAGACCCCGACGACCCGCCCGTCGTCGCGCCGCACCGTGATCCGGTAGGTGGCCAGGGTGCGGCCGCGGCTCGTCTCCTCGGCGACCGCGGTGAGGGTCTCACCGACCTCGGCGGCTCCGGTCAAGACGAGATGGGTGTCGATCGCCACCGCCCGAGGACCGGGAGCGTTCGAGATGAGGCTGAGGGCGGCGTCGGCGAGGGAGAACACCGCCCCGCCGTGCACACCGCCGAGGAAGTTCGTGTGGAACGGCTGGAGGTCCATGGCGACCACCACCGAGGTGTCGTCGGCACCGACGACGCGGATCCCCAGATGGGCGGCGTAGGCGTCGGCGGCGAGGAGCTCTGTGACGCGTTCGGGCTGGATGGGATTCACGTCCGGGGACGGTAGCCGGATTCACGCATCCTCGGTGGCCGGGTACCCTCCCGACGGTGCGCATCCTCGTCCCCCTGGTCGTCCTCTCCGTCGTCGCCGCGGCGTGCGGCGCCACCGTGGAGGAGCCGTCGACGACGACCACCCTCGGGTTCAGCGACTCCGCCCTCGTCACCTTCCAGTCCGAACTCGGGTTCACCATCGACTATCCGGCCGATTGGACGGTCACGGAGGATCCGGCCGGGAGGATCGTCACCTTCACCGGTCCGGCGACCGGACCCGGCTTCAACGACAACTTCAACGTCGTCGTCGGGGAGGTGCAGAACCTGCCTCCCATCGCCTACTACGACGCCGAGGTGCAGCGGATCCAGAGCGTGCTCCCCGATGCCGAGATCCTCGAGGTGGCCGACGTGAACATCGACGGGGTTCCGGGTCGGGGGATCACCCTCACCGCGTCCCAGAACGGGATCCCGGTGGGGATCTCGCGCATGCTGTTCCTCCGTGACGGCACCGCCTACGAAGTGACCTTCGTCACCACCGCCGACCGTCTGGGGCTCCTGTCCAAGCTCATCCAGCGGATCTTCGCCAGCTTCCGGTTCACCGGCTGAGCGTGGCCAGCCAGCGGGAGAAGAGACCGTCGGCGGCCTCGGCGAGTCTGCGCTCCGCCGTTCGGACGGCCTCGACGTAGTCGTCGAGGGCGACGCCGGCCGGTGCGAGGATCGACGTCGCCGCCTCCTCGCCCCACCGCACCGCCACGTCGGCGGGGGTCTCGGGATGGAACTGGAGGGCCAGCGCGGAGCCGTGGCGAAAGATGTGGGGGAACCGGTCGGATCGGGCGAGCAAGGTGGCGCCGGGAGGGAGATCGAAGGTGTCCTGGTGGAACGCCAACACCTCGGGATGGAGCGGCCCCACCACCGGGTCGGCCGCCCCTTGGTCCGTGAACACGAGGGGGACGACCCCCACCTCGGGACGTTCGGCCCGGTACGCACGACCGCCGAGCGCATCGGCGAGGAGCTGGGCGCCGAGACAGATCCCCAGCACGGGGACGTCGCGTTCGACGGCTTTTCGGGCGTACGCCTTCTCGGTGACGAGCCAGGGGAAGCGTTCCTCTTCGTAGGCGGCCATGTAACCGCCGAGAAGGACGACCGCCGCGGCGTCGTCGAGGTCGGGGAGGTCTTCACCTCGGTCGAGACGGACGTCCCGCCGGCGGCGTCCGACCCGGCGAATCGTCTCGGTGAGCCTGCCGGGGGGACTCGTCTCGTCGTTCCAGACGACCACGATCTCACGCATGGCGGGGAAGGGTAGGCCGATCCCGGACCGACTCGATCGGCCCGGAACGGAACTCCCGCTCCCGCCGCCCAAGGTGTGATGCCAGCGACTACGCTGCCGCCGTCTCGTGACGAAGAACGGGTCCGTGAGCCTCGCAACGCTGCCATTCCACCACCTCGCCTCCGGCAAGGTTCGGGAGATCTACGAGCTCGACGACGAGCGTCTGCTGTTCGTCGCCACCGACCGGATCTCCGCCTACGACGTGATCCTGCCCGACCCGATCCCCGACAAGGGTCGGGTGCTCACCGGCCTCTCCCTCTACTGGTTCGATCTCCTCGACGTGCCCAACCATCTCCTCACCACCGACCTCGGAGACCTGCCGATCGACGACGAGGCCCGACGTGAACTGGCCGGGCGGGCGATGGTGGTGCGGCGGGCCGACGTGGTGCCGATGGAATGCGTCGTCCGTGGCTACCTCTACGGGTCGGCGTGGAGGGAGTACGCGGCCGGGGGCGGTCCCACGACCGAGCATCTTCTCCCGGGTCTGCAGATGGGATCGAAGTTGGACGAACCGATCTTCACCCCGGCGACGAAGGCCACGGACGGCCACGACGAGAACCTGGACGAGGCGGGCGCTCGTCGTCTCGTCGGGGATCAGCTCTACGAGGAGCTGCGCCGCCGCTCCCTCGACATCTACGTTCGGGCCGCCGAGCATGCCGCGGCTCGAGGGGTGATCCTCGCCGACACGAAACTGGAGTTCGGCCATGTCGACGGTCGGCTCATCCTCGTCGACGAGGTGCTCACTCCCGACTCCTCCCGGTACTGGCCCGCCGACGAATGGGCACCCGGGGTGACGATGCCGAGCTTCGACAAGCAGTACGTCCGGGACTGGCTCGATTCGACGGGATGGGACCACACCCCGCCGGCTCCCCGCCTCCCCGCCGACGTGATCGCGGAGACCCGCGCCCGCTACGTCGAGGCCTACGAACGGATCACGGGGCGACCCTTCACCGCGTATCTGGAGGAGGTGGGTGCGTGAAGGTGACGGTGAACATCGTGCGGCGTCCCGACGTCGCCGATCCCCAGGGCGCCACGGTCGCCCGGGCCCTCCACGACCTGGGCCACGCATCGGTACGGTCGGTTCGTGTCGACCGGGCGATCCACCTGGAGGTCGACGGGGACGACCCCGAGGCGGTGCGGGCCGAGGTCGTCCGCATGTGCGAGGAGCTGCTCGCCAACCCGGTGCTCGAGGATTTCGAGGTCGTGGTGGAGGAATGAACGAAGGCCGACGGCCAGGGGGTGGGTGGCGATGACCAGGATCGGGGTCGTCACCTTCCCGGGCTCCAACTGCGAACACGACACCGTGTGGGCCTTGACGTTGGCCGGTGCCGACGCCGAGCTGGTCTGGCATCGTGACACCGACCTCACCGGGCTCGACGGGGTGGTGCTTCCCGGCGGCTTCGCCCACGGCGACTATCTGCGTCCGGGGGCGATCGCCCGGTTCTCCCCGGTGATGTCCGAGGTGGCGCGTCTCGCCTCGGAAGGACGGCCGGTGCTCGGCATCTGCAACGGTTTCCAGATCCTCTGCGAGGCGGGCCTGATCCCCGGTGCCCACATCGCCAACCGTGACCTGGCCTTCATCTGCCGCCCGGTCGAGGTCGAGGTCGTCGACACCGACTCCATCCTCACCCGGGCCGCCGAGCCGGGGCGGCGTCTCACCATCCCCCTCAACTCCTACGAGGGGGCGTGGGTGGATCCGTCGAGGGCGGGGCGGGTGGTGCTCCGGTACGTGGACGACCCGAACGGGTCTCAGGACCGGGCGGCGGCGGTGGCCAACGAGGCGGGCAACGTCGTCGGGATCATGCCCCACCCCGAACGGGCGTCCGAGGCGGTGCTCGGCTCCGACGACGGGCTGGTGCTGCTGGCAGGGTTCGTGGATTCCTGCGGCCGGGAGGTGACGGTGTGACGATCCCCACCGACGATCTGCAGTTCGAAGACGCCTACGTCCCCGAACCGGAGCCGGGCGGCCCCGAACCGCTTCACCGCCGGCTCGGGCTCACCGACGACGAGTACCGGGCGATCTGTCGGATCCTGGGGCGCGACCCCCGGCCCGCCGAGCTCGCCATGTACTCGGTGATGTGGTCGGAGCACTGCTCCTACAAGTCGTCGCGGCCCTTCCTCGGCCGTTTCCCCACCGAAGCCCCCTGGGTGGTGGTGGGCCCCGGTGAGAACGCCGGGGTGATCGACCTGGGAGACGGCTGGCTGGCCGCCCTGCGGATCGAATCCCACAATCACCCCACCTTCGTCGAGCCCTTCCAGGGGGCGGCGACGGGCATCGGGGGCATCCTCCGGGACGTGTTCACCATGGGGGCGCGTCCGGTCGCCCTGTGGGATCAGATCCGCTTCGGCCCCCTCGACCATCCCCGCAACCGCTACCTGTTCTCCGGGACGGTGTCGGGCATCGCCTGGTATGGCAACGCGGTGGGGGTCCCGACCGTCGGCGGGGAGGTCGCCTTCGAAGAGTGCTACTCGGGCAACCCACTGGTCAACGTCATGTGTCTGGGGCTGATGCGGGCCGACGAGCTGGTGCTGGGGACGGCGGGTCGCCCGGGGACGGTGGCGATCCTGCTGGGCGCCGCCACCGGTCGGGACGGGATCGGTGGGGCGTCGGTGCTGGCGTCGGCCTCCTTCGACGAGTCCTCGGGGGCGAAACGCCCGTCGGTCCAGGTGGGCGATCCCTTCGAGGAGAAGAAGCTGATCGAAGCCTGCCTGGAGCTGTATCGGCGGGGTCTCGTGGTGGGGATCCAGGACCTGGGAGCGGCGGGCCTGTCCTGTGCCACCTCGGAGCCGGCCGCCCGGGCGGGGGTGGGGATGGAGGTTCACCTGGAGGCCGTCCACGTGCGGGAGTCGGGGATGACCCCGGCGGAGCTGCTCATGTCCGAGTCGCAGGAAAGGATGATGGCCTTCGTCGACCCCGCCCACGTCGACGACGTCCTCGCCGTCGCCCGTCGCTGGGAGGTGGACGCCTCGGTGGTCGGGACCGTGCGCAGCGGGGGGATGCTGTCGGTCTACGAGGGGGATGAGCTCGTCGCCGAGGTCCCGGCGGCGTCGTTGTCCGAGGACGCCCCCCGATATCGACGGGAGCTGGGGGAGCCGGGATGGATGGAGGACCTGTGGTCCAACACCCTGGGCCTGGTGGCGCCGCCCGACACGTCGGAGACGCTGCTGCGGCTGCTCGACGACCCGTCGATCGCCTCGGCGGCGTGGGTGTACGAGCAGTACGACCACATGCTGTTCCTCAACACCGTCGTCGGTCCCGGCCACGACGCCAGCCTGCTGCGGATCAAGGGGACGACCAAGGGTCTGGCGGTCTCCACCGACGGGAACGGTCGCCTCTGCTACCTCGATCCCCGCCGGGGTGCGGCCCGCCTCGTCTACGAGGCCGCCCTCAACGTCGCCCTCTGCGGCGCCCGGCCTCGGGCGGTGGTGGACAACCTCAACTTCGGCAATCCCGAGAAGCCCGAGGTGATGTGGCAGTTCCGGGAGACGGTGGAGGGGATCGCCGACGCCTGCGAGGCGCTCGGCGTGCCGGTGGTGGGCGGCAACGTCAGCTTCTACAACGAGACCGACGGTCGGGACATCTATCCGACTCCGGTGGTGGGGATGCTGGGCCTGGCCGATCCGATGCCCCCCTCCCCGCCCCGCCTGGACCGGGCCACCGACGGGATGGACCTGTGGCTGTTCGGCCTGGAACGGGCGATCAACCTGGCGGGGTCGGCCTTCGAGCAGGTCACCTTCGGCCACGTCGGCGGGAGGCCCTCCGCCCCGGACCCGACGTTGGCGAAGGCGGCGGTCGAGGCGGCGCTGAGCCTGGTCTCCGAGGGCCTCGCCCCGGTCCTCCACGACGTCTCCGATGGGAGCCTGGCGGTGGCGGTCGCCGAGATCTGCATCGCCTCGGAGGTGGGGGTGTCGCTGCGGGTGTCGGACTGGCGTCACCTCTACACGGAGGATCCCCATCGCTTCCTCGCCGCGACCGATCCGGACGATGCCGAGAGGGTGGCGGCGGTGGCCGCCGAAGCGGGGATCCCGGCCCGGCCGATCGGACGGTTCGAAGGGACCGAGATCGTCTTCGAGATGCCGGGGGCGGCGGCGGTGGTGGACGTGGAGACGGCGGCCCGCACCTACCGCGAGGCGATCCCCCGCCGCCTGCGGTAGCCCCTGACCCCTCCGGGTTTTGGCACCTGAATGTCGCGTATCCCGCGTGATGCTGGTGCCAAAACGGGTGGGTGGGGTGGTTGGCGGGGTGTTTGGGGCGCGAAATCTTTCCTTGTTCGGTCTCTTGACAGGGGGGTCGGCGCGATACTTGGCGACGAGCTGTCGTGATGATGTTGGGGATTCGTCCTCCGGCCTTCGGCAGGCTTCAGCGCCGTCGTCGATCGTCGAGCGTGACAGGGTTGGGATCCGTTGTCTCCCCACCGTTGCGTTGCGGGAACCGGTGGTGGCAAAAGAGTGTGAGTACCCGGCGGCATCACATCAACTTCCCGTTGCTCATGGCGATTGTGCCCCTTGCGTTCAGTGTGGGAGTTGCAGGCTCCGCCAGGGCCGTACCGGCCTCCGTCGATTCGGTATATGCGCGAAGTTCCAGCATCGGTCCAACATTCAACGATGCTCCCCAAACGAACGGGTGGTTCTCGATTCAGACAGGCTCGTCCCTGGCGGAGAGTCTCTACGAATCGGCGCTGAGCGATCAGGGTAAGATTTTCGCAGATATCCGTACAAACCCAGGCCTCGTCGGTGGAATCGCTTCAGGGCTTGAGACGAGCGGTATCGAGCCGGCGCTCGATGTTCATGAGGAGATCGACCTCGCTACGCAGGCTTGGCGGGCATACATTGAAGGCCGGCCGGATGAGGCGAGGAAGATCGTGGCGAATGTGGGGTCGTTGAAGGTACGGTGGAAGCCGTTCGACCTGACACCTGCTGACGGAGCTGGAGCGGGGATCGAACGTGGTGACGTCAAGAGCTTGGCTGCCAGTTCAGCTCGCTGGGATTCCGACCTGTACGGGTATCTCTTCCACTATCACGGAAGCCGGGTCGTCTTGACATTGAACTGGCGTGAATATCTCTACGCAAAGCTGAATGGTTTCCAGGCATATCAATCTGTCACGCTTGATTCATATGACGAGGAGTTGTCGCTACGAGTCATATCAGGCTGGTCTTTCAAGTGCTGGGATTTGTATTGGGGCAACATTCACGCTTGCGGTGCAGAACCTTTGGCGTCAAGCGCGGGATTCCAGAGCTACTACTTCGATCGAGCATGGCATTATAGAAAACGGTATGTGCCCGAGTGGCTGCGGTTCCTCCAATTCCATTTCAAGTATGATGTTCGTGGCATCCACAACGCCGATGGCCATACGTTTGGTAGGACCATCGACAAGACCTACACCGATACACCTCAAGCGCTGTGCTACAACGATGATCTCCATGCAGATGGTTGCCTCTGGCGCTGAGACTTGCAGGAAGAAGCCATGTGGGGCCTCGGCAAGCGATGTCGGGTGGTCGGCCGGATCCGCGAGGCGGGCCTACCCGAGCAACGGTTCGAGCCAGTACGAAGGCTTCTTTGGCAACACGATGTTGTGGGAGTGAGGTTGGGCTAGAGGAGCGTCTCATGCCGGAGGCGGCGAAACGACCAAATCCACAAATTCCATATCCAGAAGTTGGTGTCGTGATCGAACCGACGGCTCCCTATTGGCAGGTGGAGACGGAGGCAGGGGTGTGGGTGGTGTGGGTCTCGGGGTGGGCCGAGTCAGGTCTGCGGTTGGAGGTGGAGGCGAGGCTTCCTGGTCACCGACCCCGTCCTGATTCCGAGATGCTCGTGGACGTCGAGACTGACGGACAACGTTTGGAGGGTCTCGGGCCATACTCGGGACGGGGCGGCGTGAGGGACGGTTGGGTGTTCGAAGTAATGGCGACGTATTGGTTACCGGTGAGGGTGTCAGCAGGTGAGCCTATGGACGTGTCGTTGCGTCTGTGGGATGAGAGCGACGAGATCGCTCCGGTGATCTGCTCGTTCCGGTTCCATCCCCGCCGCCTGCGGTAGCCTCTGACCCCTCCGGGTTTTGGCACCTGGAT
>Ga0256841_1003274_pt1 | contig 12201 bp, 9 predicted proteins | sample 356308metaG_FD_185971 | JGI IMG/M metagenome (GOLD analysis project Ga0256841, IMG submission 185971) | Hydrothermal vent microbial communities from Mid Atlantic Ridge, Atlantic Ocean - 356-308 | ecosystem: Environmental > Aquatic > Marine > Hydrothermal vents | place: Atlantic Ocean: Mid...
TTTTCATTCTGTATATTTGAATGATATTTAAAGTTATTATTTAATTTCCACGGGTGAGTGGCAGCCATGAACTTAGATGTCGTTTATTAGGTATAAAATTCATGTTCGTTTCATACTATAAACTATTGAGATATCATTATAGTCATTAGGAATTCGAATAATAAAATTTTCATTGGATGAAATACAACAATAACAGGTTGAAACGAATAATATATAGGTCTTTGGTCAGGGGGCTGTCTCTAGGTATGACCGTTTTACTTCTATTCGCTTCGGGTTCTCTCTTCGGTCAATATTTTGGACGCAATAAACCTCGGTACAAAGCCTTTGATTTTAAAGTATTGCACACACCGCACTTTGATATTTACCATTACTTGAGGGACAAAGATGTACATAAGGAAGTGGCAGATTGGACAGAACATTGGCACACTATGCACAGTATTGTCTGGAAAGATACCCTTGTGCATAATCCCTTTGTGCTATATTCCGATCATGGGGACTTCCAACAAACAAATGTTATCGGGGGAAGAATTAGTACGGGCACGGGAGGGGTAACTGAAGCGTTGAAGAACAGAATGGTTTTACCCTTGACCTTCACCAAAGCTCAGACGCATCATGTGATCGGGCATGAAATGGTTCATGCCTTTCAGTATAATGCCATCCTCCATGGCGATTCTACCTCTCTTCAATCGTTACAAAACCTACCTCTTTTTATGGTAGAGGGTTTGGCAGAATATCTTTCGATTGGCAAGCAGGATGCGCATACGGCTATCTGGATGCGGGATGCTATCCTCAATGATAATATTCCCTCTTTGAATGATTTATATAAACCGAAATACTTTCCTTACAGATGGGGTCAGGTCTTTTGGACGTTTATGACCGGTATGTTTGGAGATGATGTTATCGAACCCTTCTTTATGAGCACCGCCAAATATGGGTTTGATCAAGCGATTGATTCTATCTGTCATGTTGATCCGGATACGCTTTCCAATATATGGGTGCGCACTTTAAAAAAGTATTATGCTCCCTATGTCGGTGATGGTAGAGAAAGACCGATAGGTAAGCGCATCCTAGATGATAAAAATGCAGGATATCTCAATATTGCCCCGTCTCTAAGCCCCAATGGGAAGTATTTGATTTTTGTGAGTGAGAAAGACTTGTTTACCACTGACCTCTATTTGGCTAATGCACGAACAGGTAAAATTATTCGTAAGATTACCAGTAGCACCAAAGGAGGTCATTTTGATGCGCTTAGCTACATCGAGTCCAATGGTACTTGGTCTCCCAATAGTAAAGAGTTTGCCTACGTCGCCTATCGAAGAGGACACAATGTACTTATTATAAAACAGGTAAAGAATGGAAAAACCAAGGCTGTATTCAATTTGCCGGGTGTCCCGGCTTTCTCAAACCCCACTTGGTTAGCAGATGGCAAAACCATTGTCGTCTCCGGATTGGTAGAGGGTAGAACAGACCTTTATGCATTTGATATTAAAAAGAAAAGAGTTACACGATTGACGGATACCCCTTATTCGGAGATTTTACCCAATAGCTCTCCGGATGGAAAGTATATCGTCTTTTCAACAGATGAAAACAGCGTAAGGGCCCTAAGAAGTGATGGTAAATGGAAATTTAATATTGCAACCCTTCGACTGGCGGATGGAGCCGTTACTCCCATTAATGTCTTTAAGGAGGCAAATAACTTAAACCCCGTTTACGACCACGAAGGCAATATCCTGTTTTTATCCGATAGGGATGGATATAGAAATCTCTATAAATACACTCCTACTACCAGGGATCTGATTCAGTTGACTGATTTTTTAACCGGAATAACAGGAATTACACCCTATTCTCCTGCGATTACAGCTTCTAAGCGGAGAGACCGAGTTCTTTACACGCATTTCTATGACGGAAAATACATCATTTACAAGAGTAGACAAAAAGATTTACTCCATAAACCGGTGGATCCAGAGGATGTGAACCAAAAACCCGCTATACTCCCTTTTCCCAATCCCAAAAGGAGCTTTGTAACCCAAAACCTAAGAAATATTGAAAAACTTCCCCCGCTGGATACTACGCTTCTGACAGAGACAAAATATAGACCGCGTTTACAGTTGGATTACGTTTCTGCTGCTGCGGTTAGTGGTATAGGATTAGGGTATGGAAGTACCGTTCCTGTCGCTGGTGGTGGGCTTTTTCTTCTGTTTGGGGATCAACTCGGAGACCATAAGATAATTTCGAACCTTGGGCTCAATGGTGAAATATACGATATCAATGGCAATATCACCTATTTGAATCTCAAACATCGATTCGGATGGGGAATTGGCCTCTCACATTATCCCTATAGGACCGGATTTTTAGAAGCGGGATATAAAGAACGAGTAGACAACTTCGGCCAAAGGATTCCTACTTATGAAGAGGAACTGAATATCATTCGTATCTTTAGTGACAACCTCAATGTAATCGGACAATATCCCTTTTCCGTCAATCACAGGGTTGAAGCCAATGTGGGTTACACTTATCGCTATTTTAGATGGGACACCATAAATAACATTTATTCACAAGATGGACTTCAGTATTTTGGTCAGGAAAGAGGGAAGAAAAAAGTACCATCTGATGAATTGGTGTTGGGTAATTTTGTGATTCGCAAAGAGGGCTATGCCAATGCCGGAATGGCCTTTGTAGGGGACGACTCCTATTTTGGTATGGCTTCTCCCATGGCCGGTTATCGTTACAGAGTGGGTTTTTCTAAGTATTTTGGAGGACTGGACTACAATACCGGCATTCTTGATTTTAGAAAATACTATTGGAGGAAGCCCATCTCTTTGGCATTTAGGTTTATGCATTATGCCATTTTCGGTAAGGATGAAAGGAGATTTTACCCGATATTTCTAGGGCAGATGGGGTTAGTTCGGGGACTTCCCTTTAACCGGCTCGAAGATATACAGCAAAGGTATGATTTGACTCCTGAAAACTTAAGTGGATCCAAATTGTTTTTGTCGGGATTAGAACTTCGGTTCCCCTTTACAGGGATAGAGCGTCTGGCTTTAATATCCTCTCGTTATTTCTTTAGTGAGATTGCTTTGTTTGTGGATGGGGGGATTGCGTTTTATAGTTACAAGGATATTTTAGATGCAGGATCCTTTCCTCAGTATGCCCCAAAACCCGTATTTACAACAGGGGTTTCGACACGGATTAACCTCTTTGGAAGTATCATTTTAGAGCCATATGTCTCTTGGGTTATCCACAAGAATTCAACGGCCTATTTTGGCCTCAACTTTATTCCGGGGTGGTAGGATTCACACCGTACATGGAGCGGCACCTTCCGGAAAGAATTCCTACCTTTGCGCCCACCAAACCCATTATTCCATGATGCAGATATACAAAGACTTTCATTTTGATGCTGCTCACAGCTTACCCAATGTGCCGGACAACCATAAGTGCAAGCGCGTACATGGGCATACCTATCGGGTGAAGATTGTTCTTCAGGGTGATGTGGATCCACACTATGGCTGGATTGAAGATTTTGGCAGTATTAAGAAAGTCTGTAAACCGATTATTGATCGCTTGGATCATTACTACCTCAATGAAATACCGGGATTGGAAAACCCTACGGCAGAGGTAATCGCGATGTGGTTGTGGGATAAAATAAAACCACACCTGCCGGCCCTATATGAGATTCATCTGATGGAAACCCCTTCTTCAGGATGTGTCTACCGGGGAAAGTGATTTGTGTTTTTGCAAAAAATGAGATATCCTTCTTCTTTTGTGTTCCTTTCAGTCTGTATTGGTTGAACCAGGTCGTTTAAATAATGACAATATTACACCTTCAATTTCTGAAAACCCTATCGGAGAATCCCCTTTACCCGAGCATATTTTGGAGGCATACCGGATTGAGAAAAGGGCCTAATTTTATTCGTGTTGAAGGGCAAATTCTTTGTTGGTAAAAGGGAGACATTCGACTATTTCATACATTCTAACGCTAAGGGAAAGGAAGACCAAAAATAGCTCAAAACCCCGTTTAAACTGCGGAAGTCACAATTTGAAACCTACAGGAGTACAGTTGCAGATAATCGATCTTCCAACATCAAAAAAGGACTTTCAGCTAGCAGAATTCATCATATTCTAGAAACTAATCTAACATTATAGTGTTTATTATTCTAATTGTGCTTATCTTTACGCAGTAAAGTAACAATTCGTGTTATGAAAAAACAAATTGACAAATCGGCACTTTCTCAAATGGTAGTGGAGTTTTTTGACAATGGGTTGAATCAAGATCAACAACCTATCTTGCTAAAACACCTAAAAGAGTCTTCAGACCTTAGAAAAGTTTTTGAAAGAGAAGGTAACGCGAGAGATTGGATGAGAGCTCGTCTCAAGGTATCTCATCCGTCCAAATTATCTCCGGAGTCTATTAAGCGCAAACTGGGACTGAATTAGCTTTCTAAAGCGCACCCCATTGTATTATTCCATAATTACTATTTTAAAATTATAAGAGGTGTTTTTATTTACTCCTCAACAAAGTCTTGTTTCTTTGCGCTTTGTTTGACTAAATTTATTAATCCAAATGCTCCTAGAACAACTAGAAAAAATCTACGATCGATATAGATACATCGAAGAGCGGCTTTCTGACCCGGAGGTGATCGCAGATGTTAAGTCTTTTACCAAGACCCATAAGGAGTACAAAGGCTTGGAAGAAATTGTTCGAGCGTATAAAAACTACCAACAACTCCTTGGCAATATCGATACAGCGAAAGCTATGCTCAAGGAAGAAGATCCTGAAATGAAAGAAATGGCTCAACTGGAACTCGATGAGCTACTCCCGGCTAAGGAAGCTTTAGAAGAGGAAATTAAAGTACTCCTCATTCCTAAAGATCCGGATGACTCCAAGGATGTGATCTTTGAGATTCGAGCGGGCACAGGAGGCGATGAGGCAAGTATTTTTGCCGGAGATCTCTATCGTATGTATACCAAATACTTTGAGTCGAAAGGCTTCAAATACGAGACTATCCTGGCCAATGAAGGCACTGTCGGAGGCTTTAACAAAGTGGTACTAGAAGTCCGGGGAAATGATGTCTACGGTACGTTAAAGTTTGAGTCCGGTGCTCATCGGGTCCAAAGGGTTCCTAAAACAGAAACACAAGGAAGAGTTCATACTTCCGCTGCGACCGTTGTGGTCATGCCTAAGTTTGAAGAAGAAGATATCGATATACGCAAGGATGAACTTCGCGTGGATACTTATCGCGCCAGTGGTGCAGGTGGACAGCATGTCAACAAAACGGAATCTGCGGTGCGGATTACCCATCTTCCTACAGGAATAGTATCTGAAAGCCAGGATTCACGCTCCCAAATTAAAAATAGGGAGATCGCCATGCAACGCCTCTATCTAAAAATTAAAGAAGCACAGCGCCATAAAGAAATGTCCGAACAAGCAGCTCAACGTAAATCCCTGGTGGGAAGTGGCGATCGATCCGATAAAATCAGAACCTATAACTATCCCCAAAATCGAATGACTGACCATCGCATTAATCTCACCATGTATAGTCTTGATAAGATCGTAGATGGCGATATAGATGACATTATAAAAGCTTTGCAAGTCGCAGAAAATGCTGAAAAAATGAAAGAGGGAGCTGCTGCTCGATAATGAGGTAGTTCGCTCTGCTGCTCGATGCTCTATTCCTTGTCCCCGACAGTTCGTTTGATACTATAAAAATCAAACCTCTATCCCAAATACCCTTTTTATCACCACCCCGATGCCAAAGGAAATAATGGCTACCGAAAGAGAAATGAATGCCATTTGGGTAAATCGCTTCCAAAATGAGATGTTCTTAGCCACGGAGATATAAAATGTATACAAAGCTATAATGCCGACCGTAGATATCAACATAAGCACCAAAGCGACATATGGGTCATCCTGCAGTAAATAGGGCAATACCAACAACGCCACCGTAGCGATATATGCCCCTCCGGTATAAATCGCAGCAGTCACCGGATTGACCTCTTTAATCTCCTCTTCCTCCATATTGGATAGATATCCAGAGGCCGCCATGGATAGCGAAGCGGCTACTCCCATAACTAATCCTGTCGTCCCTACAATCAGATTGTTGGCAAACGCAAACGTCAGCCCGGCCAAGGTTCCGGTAAATTCGACTAGGGCGTCATTCAATCCCAAAACCATAGCCCCTGCATAGATTAATCTATGGTCTTTGAGGATGCCGATCAACTTAGTTTCATGTTCCAATTCATCCTGCTCTAACTCCAAAGCAGCCGGGTATTCTTTGGATATTTCGCGATAGAATTGGGATGCATCGGCTTCACCTTTTTCCATTAGCCGCAGGGCAAAGGACAAGCCTAAAATACGACCTAACCACGTATAAAAGGATATCTTCCATTTCTTTGGAGAAAATTCTTTGCCGGTTATTTTCGCCCAAAAAGCATAATGACTTAGCTCTTCTTCCGCTATGGCCAGAAGTATCTTGCGATTCTCTTCGGTATGTGTATATCCAGCTAAATTGCGATAAATATGGTACTCGGTAATTTCATTTTGCTGTTGCTGCTCAATTCGTTTTTTATTCATCATTCTTCCGGTTTTATATCCCTATTAAAATGATTCCACCCTTGTGCTGTGATCGGCACTTCCTTCTTGCCTGTAGTCTTTAAATACACTCCGGAATCGGCCGGCAATACCTCTCCGATTACAGAGATATCCGGCATAAATTTGACTTTATCAAAATCCGATGGTGCCACGGTAAAGAGCAACTCATAGTCTTCCCCTCCACTTAGCGCGCAAGTAATCGGATTTATCTTAAAGTCAAAAGCCAGCAACTTCGCCTCTTCTTTAATCGGGACACTATCTTCTTCAATGACTGCACCGACGCGGGATTGTTTGCATATATGGAGCAAATCAGAGGCTAATCCATCGGATACGTCGATCAGTGAGGTAGGTTGGAACCCCACTTGTGCCCAGTGTTTAATCATATCGGTCCTTGCTTCGGGTTTGAGTTGACGTTGGATGAGGTATTGGTGTTTGCCGAGGTCGGGTTGGATATCCGGATTTTCCAGAAAGACTTCTTTCTCTCTTTCCAACAGTAAGAGACCGAGGTAGGCAGCTCCCAGATCTCCGGTCACACAAATGAGATCCCCCGGATGAGCCCCACTGCGATATACGATTTTGTCTTTCAGCTGTGTTCCCATGGCCGTAACACTAAGAACCAATCCTTTAACAGATGACGTCGTATCCCCTCCGACGAGATCTACGTGATAATAATCGATAGCGTGTCGCACACCTTCGTATAGTTCGTCCATCGCCTCAGCATAAAACTTGCTGGAAATAGCAGTCGACATCGTGAAGTGTTCGGGCAATGCATTCATAGCACAAATGTCTGAAAGACTCGCGATGACCGCCTTATATCCCACATGTCTTAACGGGGCATACATCAAATCAAAATGAATGCCTTCCAATAGCATATCCGTTGTCACCAGACTACAGATATTATCTTTTACCCGTAGCACAGCAGCGTCATCCCCTACGCCTTTTAGTGTCTTGGGAGAGTGAACAGGAAGATGTTCTGTCAGTCGTTCTATCAATCCAAATTCTCCGAGTTCGGGTATTGGGGTTCCTTTTTTTGTCATTTTTAGATGCTATATTTATGGTTTATCTATTGAAAATGCATTCCACTCCGGCCAATCCGGCAAAGGGGCTTCTATGGTTAACACAGTGCCCTTGACTGGATGCTGAAGCGTGATTTGTCTTGCATGAAGGTTTATTCCCGGCCTTCGATTGGTTCTTTTATCCCCGTATTTAACATCTCCTCTCACAGGGCATCCCATAGCAGCCATTTGGGCTCTAATCTGGTGAAAACGTCCCGTTTCCAGTCGCAGTTCCAAGGCATACAAATGCTCACTTTGATCCACCCAACGATAGCTCGTTACTACCTTTTTTCCTTGCCCTGCTTGTGTAGAAAGGATGGCTTTGCTTCCCGTTTTGTTTTTTTGTATGAAATGGTAAAGTGTGTCCTCTTTTTTAGGCGGCTGGAATCGGGTTAGCACCCAATATTTTTTGGCGACTTCTCTTTCTTGAAATGCCCGCGACAAGATTTTTGAAACCTCTTTTGTCCGCGCAAAAATTACTACTCCGGATACCGGTCGATCAAGGCGGTGTACGAGAAATAACGGACTTCCAAGCTGATTACTTGTGATTTCCAACAATGATATATCCTTGCTTTTGTCCGGCTGAACAGGTACCCCCGCAGGTTTATTTACCGCCAGCATTTGCTCATCTTCATATAGTATTTCTAAGTCTACCATTACGACTCTATATCTTCATAATCCGAAGGAGCTGCATCCTCATAATCCTTTAAAGAAGTAGAATCAGGCTCCTCTGAAGATTCAAATAATGACTTTACCGGTTTTCCGGTAAACATATTGTAAAGAACAGCCAATAGTACCAAAATAATGAGAAACTTCATATCTTTAAGTTATGTATTTATTCATAGGTCAAATGTACTCATTTTTATTTACTCCTTCTTTTCTCCCATGACTTCCCAAATGCCAAGTGACAGTAATGGATTAGAGCGAATGGGATTATCGCACCAAGGTGATACTTCCCGATCGTGTCAATACTTTTGAACTAAAGATATCTTTGTATTGGAAGGTATAGACATATACTCCTGCTGGGTAGGGCCGTTTTCCATCTGCACCATTCCAGGGCTCTTTCCCTCCTGAAGCACTATAAACCAGGTTGCCCCAACGGTCAAAAATCTCCATAGAAATAAAAGATGCATTGTGTAAAAACACTTCGAAAACATCATTTATCCCATCTCCGTTTGGTGTAAATACATTGGGGATATAGACGCGCACTTTGCAGGGTTTGACTTGTATCTCTATTGTATCTGAAGACTGACCACAACGATTGGTGGCTGTCATAGTATACATCCCTGCATTTCGAATCGTAATTTCCGGAGTAGTAGCACCGGTAGACCATTGATACGCTGTTCCGGGAGTGAATGCTACCCCTATGGATAGGCTATCTTCTTCACAAATCAATGTATCTCCAGGAAGTATTTTAACTTCCGGGGAGGTAATTTCATAGACCACAAAGGAATCCTTAACCAGACATCCGGCTGAATTTACCGCTTCCATGCTGTAGTGACCTGAACGGTCGAAAGTCCGAATGGGATTCGTACTCCCATTTTCCCATTGTATCTGTTTGAGCCCCATTGGCAAAGTAATGGTCGTATCTCCCCCTGGACATAAGAAGAGATCCGGTATATCGAAGTTGACCCATTCATCTGACACAAAAACAGTTTTTTGGGCTTCGTATAGACAACCGAAAAACTTGATGGTCTGTTTCATAAGATAGGTGCCGGCCATTTCATACCTAAAACATCCCGGATCCTTCACACGGCTCCAAATACTATCCTTTGGCCCTTCTACTTTCCATTCCCAAGTCTCGGCATTATCATTTCCCAAAGGAAAAACACGAACACAATCCCCAACACAAACCGTATCGCGATCTATATCAAAATCGGCAAATGGAACATCGGCTACCTCCAGACAGGTATCTCGAAATGTCGTAGATGCAGCCGATAGCGCAATGGTCAACGATCGCAATACCGATCCCGTAAACAGACTAAAATCTCGTCCCTTCAGCAGGGTCATATGAATGGGTTCCAAGTCAAAACAAAAATCCTGAATCCGGCATTTGGGTAATTTCTCGTCCGGATCATAACGACAAATAATGGGTGTTTTTGTTGTTTTATCAGCGGCTAGAGTGAAATACCTATTTCCCAAGATTAGGGATTTCGAAATCTGTCTCGTGTTGATTGTAAACGAGGAAAGAACTTGTAGTCCGGTATCCAGTCGAAGGATGTGTCTTAGCGTGTCTCCTTCGCCTTGTATGTCCAGATAGATGGATTGGGCATCGTAACCCAATTGAATTTCAGGGTTGGGAATGGGGTCTAAGGTCGTTATTTTTATGGCGCGTCGGACGGTCAACTGCCTGGGGTCCAGTATGGCCAATATAGGAGTAGTAGCATTGACTGTGACCCCGGCAACCAATAGGTTCCCATCCGGCAAGATTTTGACATTATCAATATCATAACCTGGAATATCTATGATTTGTGCCACCTCTTCTCTTTTCGTTGACCAGGATAATAAAGATGAAGTGTCGGTTTTGGGTTGGGCACAAATCCAAAAATCCTTGCCATTGCAATCCGCATTCATCTTGGTCCAATCCACATTTTTACGGTAAAAGGAATGAGAATATACCAGTTGCCCATCCTTATCGAGGACCGTGAGCAATAGGCGTTTCGTCGTGTTATTGACATGTATAATATCGACAACCAGTATTGTGTCCGTTTCATAAATAAACAGGTCTCTCTGTGGTAAATCCGGAGAATCTCCTGATTTTAATCGATAGGTCCACATCGGAGAAAAAGAACTCGTCCATCTGCTTACAAATGTCTCACCGCCCGGTCGACGCCCCAATACGGCAAAGGAGCCATCGGAAAGCCTTCGAACACGAAGCAGCCCTGTAGTATTACTCACCGGGATTGAAAATCGAATATTTCTTGCCGGTCCGGGTACAAAATCACTACCGAGGATAAAAAAATTATAGGACAACTTGCCCTCTTTAGCTTGAGACAGTACGAGTCGATCCCCAAACGCAGCTATCGAAGTACTCCATTTCCGAGGATTTTCCATGAGCATATAATCCAACTTCTGCGCATTTACAGTAGGGTAAACACTGTTCATTAGATAAATAACCAGTAGTATTATCCCCCGGTGAATTGAAAATATAATGTTTTGGCTACTTCTGTTCAATCTCCCTTATTATTAGTATGGTTATGTAACGTCATAAAGTATGAAATCGTTGCATAAAGGATGCCTCATCTATCCAAACTGTATAGGTATATGAGGCAAAGCTTCGTTTTAAACTTTACAAACCTACTGTTTGAATCCATGTTATACCATAGAAAGTGGATAAGATTCTGGGTTGCTCCCTGAGCTATTGAAGCTAAAAATCTAAGGTTTCTCTTCATGATTTATTCCACGAGTATAGGAGAGCCAATTTAAGCCAAAACGCTGTTTAAACAGCGGGACTCAGCTTTACTGAATCCCCGAAACCTCAATTTATCCTACAAGGGTTTTGTATAAATTCTGCCATTTATGGGCGGTGATTTTAGGATCGAATGGCTCCAAATGTAAGGTGCATTTATCTTGTTCCAATGCAGGGGGTTGTTCCAATGCCTTTTTTATATCTTCTACTTCAAAGGGATTGACCAAGTTGGCGCAGGGTCCGGCAGCTTCTCGGATGGAGGGAATATCCGAAGCGATGACAGGTGTTCCGCTGTATAAGGATTCGATAACAGGCAATCCGAAACCTTCAAATAAGGAGAGATATACCGATGCTATCGCATGTCTGTACCACCCGGGCAAAGCCGAGGTGCTAACATCGCTTAAAATAGCAGTGTACAGGCCAAGTTGATGGCGGTCGATTAACGATTTCATACTCTGCAAATACCGGTCAGAACCTCTACCTATAAATACGACAAAAGGTCGATTGTCTTTTGGGATAAGTGCTAAGGCTTCGAGCAACCGAATTTGATTTTTACGGGGAGAAAGCGTACCTACAGATAACAAATAGTCTTTTGGAACCTTATCCGGTCGATTCGGTCTTTCCGGTGTTTTTGTGCCTCTAAAGACAGGATGCACACTTTGATGAATGACTTTTATGCGTTCGGCGGGTAGGTTGTAGTAATAGATTAAATCTCGTTGGGTAGCGTGGCTGATGGCTACAATTTGCGTAGCCCGTTTGAGGGCCAGGGCTGTTTTGATGTCATATATCTGACGATCAAAGATCGGATAGTCTTCGGGGTGACGGCGGAATATTACATCATGAATCGTGACTACGGATGGAATTCCGGCATGCCGGATCAGGAGGGGAAGTTCATTACTCAACCCGTGATATATATCGACATTATTTTGCCGCAATGCCCGTTTAAACCCCAGAACTCGCCGAATATTGCCCATAGGATAAAGTGAGACTTGACGACAGTTCTGACAAGATTGTAGATCAAAATTGCTCTGCTTTTTGCCTGGATAAAATAAAGTAAAAGAATCGAGTTTGGAAGCATTAGAGGCTAAATCTCCCAATAGCGTTCTAGAGTAATTGCCGAGTCCAGAGGCATTGTTAAAATAGCGTTT
>Ga0256841_1003275_pt1 | contig 12195 bp, 9 predicted proteins | sample 356308metaG_FD_185971 | JGI IMG/M metagenome (GOLD analysis project Ga0256841, IMG submission 185971) | Hydrothermal vent microbial communities from Mid Atlantic Ridge, Atlantic Ocean - 356-308 | ecosystem: Environmental > Aquatic > Marine > Hydrothermal vents | place: Atlantic Ocean: Mid...
CTTCAATAATTGGATTAGGAACAATTCCGTTTGTGTTAAAATTAAAGAAGTAACTTTTGAAAATTTTAAATAATTAAGTATAAAAGTATGTAAAAAATAGTTCCGGTAATTCTTACAATTTTAAAACATCCTGCTGCAAGTAAAAGTTAATTTGTAAGCGGTACATATCACTTCATATTTTCAAGGTTTAATTTACAATTCAAAAGCAAAAATTAATCACAAAGAAGTCAATATACCACATGGTAGCATTTTATGTTGTTGCAATTTTCACAATTCCACTTAACAAAAGATATTTTTGAAAACATGTTGTATTATTATTTTTTATTTACTTTAATTTTACTACAAATTTGCTGTGGTTTATCTTTACATAAAAATTCTTACAACTAAAATGAATAATATAATGTGGTTTTCTAAAATAAAAATCCTTACTATAAACTAATAATTTTTTATTTCTTTTAATTTAAGTGAATTTTTATGGGAGCAATTGTTTACTGGGCTTTAATTCGTATTGCAATATTATTGCCGTTACTTTGGATTGCTTTGGATTATATTGAGTATAAATATTGGTGGGCTTTGTTTTCATTAGCAATATATGGAATAATTATTCAACCTATTATAATCCAATATAAATTATTTAAGGAACAAAACTCTCAAGTAATTTCCAACTCTCTTTGTTCCACTTGTAAGCATTTTGACGAAACAGCTGTTTTATGTCTTAAATATGATGAACATCCTTCTAAGGATATTATACCTTGTGAAGGAACAGATTGGCAACCGAAATAAAAATATTTTATTTTTTCTAAAGTAAATATCCAACTATTGCTTCTATAAAATAATACGCCATTATACCGGTAAGAACAACTTTTAATAGAATAACCAGCAAACTAAAAGCGAAAGAAACCAGCCCAATTTTAATAGCTTCTATTTGTGGTTTTCCTGAAAGCAATTCTCCTATAATAGCACCAAAAAGTAAACCCAAAATCATTCCTAACGGAGGAAAAAAGATAATGCCAATAATCATTCCGATTATTGCCCCCCAAATTCCAAGTTTAGAGGCATTATAAATTTTAGCTCCAACAAGTGGCAATATATAATCCAATAAATAAACTACAAGTGTAACTATGCCTAGATAAACAAGAAATTCATTATTAAAAATTGTTGGTTTAACAAATTTTAAAAGTAATAATGATAAATATCCTAATGGAGGACCAGGTAATGCCGGAACAACACAACCAATAAATCCAACTACTAATAAAATTATACCTATTATTATTGTTATTAGAAAAATAAAATCCATATTATAAAAATTTATTTATTCAAATAGTTTTAAAAATAAACACTTAAAATATACTATAAGTTTTAACTTTTTTTACTAAATTTAATATTACAAAATATGACAATTAAAAAACGGAGGTTATAAATGTCCTTAACTATGAAATACGGACCTGTAATAGAGCTTTGCAATAGATTCAATATGAAAGATGCAGAAGTTGCAGAAAGAGAAGAAGGTTATTTAAAAATTTATGGTATTGTTAATACGCAATATGAAAAAAATAAAATATGGGATAAAATAAAAGAAATTGGTGGCGATAACCCTACTGATATTAAAGCGGATATTAGAACAGAAGCTAAAGATTATTATCACATACATAAAGTAGAAAGTGGAGATACTCTTGGTAAAATAGCAAAAGAATATCTTGGTGCTGCCGGAAAATATATGGAAATTTTTAATATCAATAAAGATCAGCTTTCAAATCCGGACCTAATTAAAGTTGGACAAGAATTAAAAATTCCATTTCCTGAATAGAATAATAATTAAGAAAAATTTAAAAATTATTTTTTGCCGTTCCATATTGGAACGGCATTTTATTTATATTTACCATCATGATAACACTTAATACACACGAAGAATATACAAATTTTATAAAGAGTAACGACGGTGCTTTGGTTTATTTTAGTACACCGCAATGTAATGTTTGTAAAATATTAAAACCTAAAATAATTGATTTTATAAAATCCGAATTTCCAAAAATTAATTTAGGTTATATCAATACTCTTGAAGTTAAAGAAGCGGCAGCTCAAAATAGTATTTTTTCCGTTCCAACTATTTTAGTATTTTTGGATGGAAAGGAATTCTTAAGGAAATCCAGGAATATTAATATAGCTGAATTTAGAGAAGAATTAAATAGACCTTATTCTATGTTTTTTGAATAAAAATAATTAGTTAAGTATTACCCTTAATATATTTTAACTATCTTTATAGCAAAGAAATCTTTTTACAACAGTAAAATCATAAAAATGAAAAAATCAATAACAGATCCTACAGTAAAATTTTTTATTGTTGTTATTGGCTTGGTAGTTCTTTTTGGCGTACTTAAGGAACTGCAACATATTATTGTTCCTCTCATTATTGCTTACTTGTTAGTATTTGTTTTTGAACCGTTAAATACTTTTCTAAATAAAAAAAAAATACCTAAAAGTATAACTACAATAATTGATTTGCTAATTATTCTTGGTTTCTTTTGGGGGCTTTCCAGATTTATAATAGATTCTTTCAGTCGATTAGGTCAAGAACTTCCTTTTTATGAACAAAAACTTAATAATATTGTTCAAAATACAGCTGTATCTTTTGGAATTACCGACAAAATGTTCCGTGATTTTAATATTACCAATATTCTTAAACAAATAGATTATGGTGGTATTGCCAGTGGTTTGTTTTCATCTACTTTATCATTATTTTCTGCCGGTTTTTTTATTTTATTCTTTTTTATCTTTGTAAGCAGTAGCCACGTTCGTATTATCGAAGCAATAAAAAAACGTTACATCAGAAGACAAACAGAAATTTCTTTGGAAGATATCGAAAAAAACCTAATTACGGATCAAAAGAAAAATGAAAAAATAGATAAAATTAAAAATGAACGAAAGAAAAAGATTGAAAAAACCTTTAAAGATATTACCGAACAAGTTCAAAGATACATTGCCACAAAGTTTTTGATAAGCTTAGTTACAGCTATTTTAATTGGTATTGTTTTATGGATATTTAATGTTGATTTTTTAATTGTTTGGGCTGTCCTTACATTCTTCCTAAACTTTATTCCTAATATAGGCTCTATAATAGCAATTATATTACCAACTTTAATGACACTTATACAATATGAATCCGTTGGTTATACTTTATTAGTTGCCGGTATTCTAACTGTTATTCAAAATTTAATTGGAAATATTTTAGAACCTAAAGTACTTGGGAACAAACTTGGTCTTAATCCGTTGATAATTTTATTATCATTGTTGTTATGGGGATATGTTTGGGGAATAGCCGGAATGTTTTTGTCAGTACCGCTTACTGCAGTCGTTAAAATTATTATCTCAAATTCAGAATCAAGCAACTTGCAGTTTATGAGTGACTTGATGGAAAGTTAATTTTATTTATTCTCACTTTACCAATAAAAAAATCATTATTTTTAAGAAGTCTTTGAACGCTCTGCTCAATATTACAAAATGATATTTTGCTCTATAAAAATTCTATGAACAAAGCCTTCTTTAATTAAAACTAAACAAAAACCATAAAGAGAGTATTATGTTAACATTTAAAAAATTTAAGTTTCTATCTTTAATATTTTTTTCTTTATTATTATTTCTGTCCCAAAACAGTTGTAAATCCAAACAAGATGAAATAAAACAATCATTAGCAGGTTCAATAAAACCCGTTAGTGAAACTCAAATTGATTCTTTCAGCATTACCATTTCAAATGGCGGTGGTTTTACCGGACTTAAAAACGGTTACACATTTAACTCTTCCGGCATTGTAAAGCGTTGGAGACAAATTTCTCTTGTAAAAGACACAACTATTTGGAAAGTAAAAACAGACGGCATTAAAGCAAATCAATTTAGAACTCAACTTGTAAACAGCGGTATATTAAATAAAAAATATAAAGGTACCGGCAACATTACATTTGTTTTAACTTATAAAGTACCTGATACAACATATATTTGGACATGGGACGGAGCAAACGGCGGAAAGAAAGCTCCTATCGAAATAAGGGATTGGTTTAACAAAATAACTGATTTTATTATTTCCGCAAGACCGAAGAAATAAATTTTATTCTAAATAACTACCGGAGTAAAAATGAAAATTAAAAATATATTATCTATACTCTTAACCATTATAATATTCTCTTACCCCATTTCCGCTCAAAATCGGATAGATAAAACTCAAATTAAAGGATGGGGAAAAAAACTTCATATAGCTAAAAGTAGCAAAAGAATAATAACAAAAAAGCAACTTGTAAATGCAAGTAAAAAGATAAATACTCTTATTGATAATAACGGACTAAGAAAAAAAACTACTTCTTCCAATTCTTTTCTTGAAATGTTAATAAACAAAAACAAACCATATTTACTTTACGGTAATAAAAAATATAGTAAGTTAAAAATAAATTGGTCGCAAAAAAGAAAAACCCCTACATATATTTCAAACTTTTCTAAAAATTTACAACTAGCTAAAACTAAAAATATTTCAGCCGAAGAAAATGCTATTTCGTTTATTGAAGAAAACAAAAAACTATTTCTTTTGGAAAATCCTAAAAAGGAATTAATTGTAAAAGAAGTTTTAAAAGATAAGCTTGGGAAAACTCATGTAAAATTTAATCAACAATATAAGAATATTCCTTTATGGGGAAGCGAAATAGTTGTTCATTCGGATTTAGCCGGAAATATTTATTCAATAAATTCACAGTATTCACGAACTCCTATCAACCTAAGCTTTAATAAGCAGCTCAGTAAAGAAAAAGCAATTGCTATTACTAAAAATAATTTAGTAAAATTAACTACGCTTACTAAGTTAAATAAAAAAATAAAATCAATGCTAAATTATACCGGACCTAAAGCAAAGAAATATATTTGGACAGACGAAGATAATAATAGTCATTTAGTTTGGCATGTTGAAATTAGACCAAATCTTCGTGATGATTGGTATTATTTTATTGATGCAAAAACAGGTAAAATCTTACAATCATACAATGCTACAAATTTTGATGGTCCTTTAACTGCTTCGGCTACAGATCTTAATGGAATAACCAGGAATATAAATGTTTATAACAGTAATGGTACCGATTATATGATTGATGCTTCCAGAGATATGTGGCAAACCGGACAAACAAATATTTTAGATGATCCGAAAGGTGCTGTTTTAACAATTGATGCCCATAATAAAGATTTAACAAACGACACAAAACTTTTTCATGTAACTACAACAACGGCAAACTGGAACGATCCGGTTTCCGTTTCAGCACATTATAATGCCGGTGTTGTTTACGAATACTATAAAAATATTCATGGAAGAAATGCCATAGATAATAAAGGCAGTACTATTTTATCCGTTATACATGTAACGGATAATGGTGAAGCAATGGATAATGCTTATTGGAACGGTGCTTTCATGATTTACGGAGATGGGAATCAAGCATTCAAACCTTTAGCCGGGGCATTAGATGTTTCCGGTCATGAAATGACTCATGGAGTTATACAACATACAGTAGCCCTGGAATACAAATATCAGTCAGGTGCATTGAATGAATCTTTAGCCGATGTCTTTGGTGCTATGGTGGATAAAGAAGATTGGTTGTTAGGCGAAGATGTAACTAAAACTTCTTATATAGCAACAGGTGCTTTACGAAATATGCTGGACCCTCATAATGGCGGTACAAGTTTAAATGATGTTGGTTGGCAACCGGCAAATATGAATGAATTTTTAGATTTAACTATTAACCAAGATAACGGTGGCGTACATATCAATAGCGGAATACCAAATAGAGCTTGCGCTTTAATTGGTGAAGCAATAGGGAAAGATAAAACCGAAAAAATTTATTATCGTGTTCTTGATGCAAGATACTTAAACAGCCAATCTCAATTTATTGATATGCGTTTAGCTCTTATCCGTTCGGCAACTGATTTGTATGGTGAAAATTCAACCGAAGTTAATGCTATTAAACAAGCTTTTGATACTGTTGGAATTTTGGACGGTTCCGGAACTAAACCACCGGATGATATTCCTGCTGTAGAAGGCGATGAGTGGATTGCTGCAATTAATGCCGAAGAAAATGATAACAGTCTTTTTTTAATTCGTCCGGTAATTAATAATGACAATGATTTAAAACAATTAACCCCGACACAAGTTTTTACTGAAACAGGAAACCCAATAACTGTTTCCGATGATGGCGAACTAATTTTATTTATTGATAATCATAATCATATTAGAGCAATTAGATCTAATGGTACTCAAGAAACGGTTATTACAACTGATAGTGTTTGGAAATCCATAGCACTTTCTCCGGACGGAAATAAACTTGCGGCTACAACATACTGGGAAGACGGTTTAATATATATTTTTGATTTGGTAAATTCCAATAATAGCAAGTCGGTTAAACTTTATACCCCAACAACACAAGATGGTATAAAGGATAGTGTAGTAAAATATGCAGACGCACTTGATTGGGATTTATCAAGTAAATTTTTAGTATATGATTCTTTTAATAAAATTCCTCAAGCATCCGGCAGCGATATAGAATTCTGGAATGTAAATATTTTAGATACGGAAAATGAAAAAATCTACTCAATTTTCCCCCCGCAAGGTGAAGGGATTAGTTTGGGAAATCCTTCCTTCGGGCAAACCAATGATAATTATCTTGTAATAGAAAAAATCGATTTTAATAATGCTGTAGATACAATATTTGCAGTTGATTTATTTAGCGGCGATGTTGGTTTTATTGAAGCAAACGGTTCTTCAATAGGATTTCCAAGGTACTCTCCAAATGATAAACGTATTGTTTTCCAAAGACTTGATGGAAACAATAAAGCAAATTTACGTCAAATAGAACTAGCTGATAATAAGATTTCTTCAAGTAATTCATCTTATAGTTATGTTAGCGGTGGACAATTACCAACTTGGTTTGCCATTGGAACAAGACCGGTTAGTGTAGAAAATAGCCGGGACAAAATAACCAATAATTTTTTATTATATCAAAATTACCCGAATCCCTTTAATCCAACTACCACAATAAAATTTACAATACCGTATGTAAAAACGTTGCATACAACGTCTCAACATGTACAATTAAAGGTTTATAACATACTTGGTAAAGAAATTGCTACACTTGTAAATGAAGTAAAACAACCTGGGAATTATAAAGTTAGTTTTGATGCTTCAAATCTAACTAGTGGAATATATATATATCAGTTAACTTCAGGAGGGAACACACAAATAAGAAAAATGGTACTTCTTAAATAGTATCAAATGACTATAACTAATAAAACATAAGAAATAATAAGTTACAAGATTTAATAAAAATCATCTAAATTCTATCTTCTATAAATTTAACTTGTAGTTTCACGTTTTGTTGAAAACAAATTTACATATTGTTGCAAAAGGCTGTAAAACATCTTTTAATCGGCAGCTTAGAATAAATATTTTTTTTACAAAACTTAGTGGTAGTATTTTCTTATTTTAAAAGAATCATTTTCTTTGTTTCAATATAATTACCACTTTTTAACCGGTAATAATAAATTCCGCTAGCAAGCTTACTACCGTTAAATGCTACTTGGTAAATACCGGGCAATTGTTTTTTATTTACTAACGTTGCCACTTCTTTGCCGAGAACATCGTATATTTTTAAAGTTACTTCTCTCAGGCTAAAGCCTGAGGTTACATTGGGAATTTGATATTTTATTGTTGTTGTCGGGTTAAAAGGATTAGGGTAATTTTGTTTTAATTCAAACTTTGTTAGTGATTTTTTATTTTTACCTTTAATACTCACAATAAAAGAATTGTTTTGTCTGCCAGGAGTACCATGATTATTAGAAATTCCCCAATTTGCAGCAATAGAATTATCTAATGAAGGATTTAACAATTCCAAGGTTGGTCCGTTTCCTTTGGCTTCTACAGGCCAAGGAGATTTATCATCGTAGGTTAGACTGTCAACAAGCTCATTGCTTTTATTATAAAGACGAATCAATTCCCCTTTGCTGCTTAGTTTAAAATTAAAGTTTCCAATATAATTTATTGACTTGTAACCATCTTGTGTTTTAAATAGATTTATAAATGCTGTAGTATCTCTACATAATACCAAATAATTATTTTCTTGCAATACTGTCCCCTCGGGTAAAACAAACTTATGGTCATTATCTTTATCTTTAAATATCCAACCGGAAACATCAACATCGTTTTCCGAATTATTATAAAGTTCAATCCAATCCTCCGTATCAAAATCCGGACTTGAATCATAATTGATTTCATTAATTACAATGTCATTTTTATAATTACCTACTTTTTCAAAAACTGCAGTTATTGTTTTGGCTTCACTAATTGTTACACTTATTTCCGCATTCTTAGTTTCAACATCTCCTTCCCATTTTATAAATTTATATCCCGGTTTAGCAACAGCTTTAAGTGTGATGGGAATATTGGAAAAATATTTTCCTTCCCAAGGAAAATAATTTATTTTTAAACTATTTAATTCAATTGTACCGGCTTTTTTTTCTGAGATATTTATATTTATTTTTTCTAACTCCGCAAGATGAAATTTATTAATAAAATAGCCGGTTAAATACGCCAACCGTTTATCTGCAAATAAATAAAGTGTACCTATATTTTGTTCCCAACGAGAATAAGTAAAAGTATGCCATCGTTCAATATGTTTTTTTATTTCGTTCTTAATTTTTGTTTTATACTTAGTAATTTTATTTTTAACAGTCTCGGTTTTGAATATTGTATTTCTAAAATCTGCAAAATGATTTACAAATTTATTTTTAAAATTTTCATTTTCAATTAGCTTTCTTAAAAACAATGTTGCCCAAGATGGATTAGGCCAGTTGGGTCCGTCTTTTTCCAAAGCAAATTCCAAAGTATTATGTGCATAATTATTTGTATCGGCATATTGAAACCCGAAATCAGTATCGTATAAAATCCACCGCCACTTACTATCGGAATTTTTCTCTTTCCAATATTTAATATTGTTGCTAGGCCAATCCGTATTAGCTATAAAAATCTCAATTAGATTATAATTGATAAAATTATCAATATCCATTTGTGATTTTACGTACTCATAGTTTTCATCTATACTTAAATCCTCATCATTTATAAACATTCTTAGTTGCTTATAATCTTCATCGTCACCGGCAACAACTTCTTCATTACCTTCCAGCAAATCAATATTATTTTTATCAATGTTATGATGTGTAGCGATATATGTTTTATTTATTTTTTCTCTTAGATTGTGTATGCCCCAATATTTACCATTTATGAAGACAATTGAAGGACGAAATGCAAGCCGGTCTATACCAACTTCGTCAGCAAAGCTTTGCATAAAACCATCTCTAAGCATTGTTTTTTCCCAATCATTACCTGAGTTGCGTAAAACAAGCGCCCCAAACTTATTCAGATCAACATTATCGAAAAATTTATAATTAAAATAGTTTTCACCGTATCTTTTTCGAGCATGCAATGCTAAAGATTTTTGAGCATTGGCTCTGCTCCATTGTCCATAAATTTTAACTCCGGCATCTTGCTCTAATTGTAAATTTCCATTCTTATCTAAAAATTCCACGTGAATTGGTCGTTCCCAATTTTGCCAAAAGTTTGCATCAAAAAAAGGATATTCCAGAGTTGTATCTCTTCCAATTGTGTAAATTCCGCTATCAGGGTCCCAAAAATTATACGGATCGGTTATTAAAGAAACTATTGGCAAATCTGTATTTTCGTTAATTAAGAATGTTTGTGAAACTGTTTTGCTTGGCAGATAATTTTGACTGTAAGCTTTTGCCCTAATAACCGTAGTATTATTTATTTCAATTGGTGAAGAATACAAATTTTTAGTTGTATCCGGCATTTCTCCGTTAGTAGTATAATATATTTTGATATTGCTTCCACCGGTATTTAGAAATGTTAATTGTTGGGGCGAATTAAAAACTCTTTTGGTTAAAGAAAAAATTGGATCATCAACTATTTCTTTAAATCCTTCTGTCGTATTGGAAGAATTTGGTGTGGAATTTTCAAAAATATAAAAATCATTTGCACCGTCAGGTTTTCTTCCGTATGATAAATTCGGCTGAAGTGAAATTGCCGGAATTGAATCAACAATTATTTGCTCCGGATTTGACAAATAAATATTTTCACCCGTTGAAGCAATTTTAAAATTTGTATGTAAGTTTTCCAGATTATGTGAAATTATATCTGCCACATCATTACTTCTTCCCTTTTTTGTTTTATACCCAACTGTTAAAAATGGAATTGCCGAAAGGTCGGAAGAAGTTGAATCTGCATTGTGAATTTGAATACTTAATACATTATTCCCTTCCACAAGAATATTATTTAAATTGTTAACTATAAATTTTTGTGGAAGTTTGTTCTGTATCATTAAAGGTTCTATGGGTTCACCAGCTAACATATTATGAGGAACAAACTCATTGGCGGTGCCTAAATTAGCTCTGGCAATTTCAATTCCATTTATATAAGCAACAAAGCCGTCATCATAATCCATGTGCAGAAGCAACATTGCAACATCGTTTAAATCTTCAATAAAAAATTGTTTTCTTAAATAAACGGAAATTGTTCCATCGGGAAGAACAGTTTGGTCATCATCATCTCCGTAACCAAAGCCGGAATCACCACTATCCCAATTTGAATCGTTAAAGTTTAGCTCTTTCCATGTTACATCAGGCTCCGAATCTCCAAGTATATATTTCCAAGTATCACCGTAAGTGATAACTGTTTTCCAAACGGCAGCATAGTTAATTTTGTTTTTACCGGAAGCAAAAACAGTTAAAAAATTACCCGGCTCAATGAATGTTGTATTTACAAACTGCCATTTGGATAAATTAAGTTTATCATCTGATAAATAGTAACCATCTAAATTAAGGGTGTCTTCACTTTTATTATAAAGTTCTATCCAATCAGAAGTTGTTCCGTCTTCATCCTTTAATGCAGAATAGTTTGAAGACATAAACTCATTAATTACTATTCCTTGAGGAAAAATTTCTATAAAAAACAGTAGTATAAGTATAAAAGAGATTTTACAGCGTTTTAAAATCATAGATAATTTTTAATGTTTAATTTTAAATGGTTTTGAAAAATAGCCAAACATCTTTTTTATATTGTGAGATTTGTCACAAATAGTATAAGTAAATTTTTTGGTAAAAACGTAAAGAATAAATACATCAGAATTACACCATCAACATAATTACTCTAAATTTTATTTAGATATATTTTTTATAATGATTTTAAGTAAATTTCAATTTCTAAAATAAGGTTATCGGTACTTCATTGCACGAAATTTGGAAAATGATATTGCTTTTTTCGGTTGGAACATTAACCGGCTTTATAAATGTTATGGCCGGCGGCGGTTCAACTCTTATTCTTCCATTATTAATTTTCTTCGGTTTAGATGCTTCGGTAGCAAACGGGACAAACAGAATTGGTCTTTTCTTTCAGAACTTATTTGGAATTATCTCTTTCAAAAAAGAAAATGTTAGCCAATTTAAGCTTAGTTTAAAAATGGCTGCTTTCACTTTACCCGGTGCTATTATAGGAGCTATTTACGCTACAAAAATCAGTAACGAAACCTTCCAGAAAATGCTTGGTGTTATTATGATTGGAATTGTTTTAACTATGATGATTCCTAGTTCAAAAAAATATGTAAATGAGAAAATATTAGGCAAGGTACCGTGGTTAATTTATCCGGCAATGTTTGCGCTTGGTTTTTACGGCGGTTTTATACAAGTAGGCATAGGTTTTCTTTTGATGATAGCGTTACATAGAATTCTTAAGATGAATATGCTGTATGTTAATTTTCATAAAGTTTTTATTGTAATGTTTTATACAATTCCGGCAATTATTGTTTTTGCAATAACGGGAAATATTGATTGGATTTATGGAATAAGCTTGGGAGCAGGAACAGGCTTCGGTGCTTGGTGGTCTGCTAAAGTAGCTGTTAGAAAAGGCGAAAAGGTTATTAAAATAGTTTTATCCATTGCAATTTTATTAATGTCTCTTAAACTTTTGGGTGTTTTTTAAAAAATATTAAAATGATAGAATTACGAAAATTGAAACTTACCGACAAAAAATTTATTGCCGAATTATTAAACAATAAAAATGTTTGGAATAATTTAACCGACCGTATTCCATTTCCTTATAAAGAAAGCGAT
>Ga0256841_1003276_pt1 | contig 12191 bp, 10 predicted proteins | sample 356308metaG_FD_185971 | JGI IMG/M metagenome (GOLD analysis project Ga0256841, IMG submission 185971) | Hydrothermal vent microbial communities from Mid Atlantic Ridge, Atlantic Ocean - 356-308 | ecosystem: Environmental > Aquatic > Marine > Hydrothermal vents | place: Atlantic Ocean: Mid...
TGACGTGATTTGAATCCCTGCCTACCGGCAGGCAGGCGTGACCGAGGTCACTCAATCATCTTTTCAACGGCATCCGAATATTGAACTCTTACCTTTTCAATCAGAGCCAATGACGGGATTTGAACCCGTGACCTCTTCCTTACCAAGGAAACGCTCTACCCCTGAGCTACATCGGCGTTTCGAGTGCACCTTTCTGCGTCAGACAAGCTCGGCACAGGCTTCTCACCATACCTCTATCTTACCAATAAACAGTATTGACAAAATAAAATTTTTTTAACTCAATGAACTCTTGAGCGGGAGACCGGGTTCGAACCGGCGACATTCAGCTTGGAAGGCTGACGCTCTACCAACTGAGCTACTCCCGCAATATTTTATAACTTTCAAAAAATCAAAAAACAAATTCCAAAAAATAATTTATTTTTTGCAATTTCAACTAATTTTAGTTAACTGTCTTTACAAAAGTAAACTTTTGACAGCCACCTTAATTTTATTCTAAAGGATTACCTCCCTACGGTCGGTGATCCTGTTCAGGTGACCCTGAACAACTAATTTTAGTTAACTGTCTTTACAAAAGTAAACTTTTGACAGCCATTCAACTAAAATTAGTTGTGGGGAGAGCAGGATTCGAACCTACGAAGTCGAAAGACAGCGGAGTTACAGTCCGCCCCAGTTGGCCACTTTGGTATCTCCCCAACAATTTTTTATTCAAAGAACTGAGTCGATAGAGGGACTTCCTTCGACTGCGCTCAGGATAAACTTCCAGTCCTATATCCGTTAAAACAAAACTTTATTTTAACATTGAACTCTCTTAATTATTTTGAGCCGATAGAGGGACTCGAACCCACGACCTGCTGATTACAAATCAGCTGCTCTAGCCAGCTGAGCTACATCGGCTTTTTCACGCTTTTTTACATAAAAAAACAAACCGCTATTTTTAACGGTTTGCAAATGTATAAAGTTTTATTTTTTCTACAAAACTTTTATGTTTATTTTTTTATGTATTTAAAATTGATAGCTACGTTGTTTTTCTTTCTTTTTTCTAAGTTGTCTTTTTAATGCTGCTGTTGTCAAATCAATACCTTCTTCAAAAGATTTGCATTGTTTTTTTACTATTAATTCATCTCCCGGTATATTTAATTTTACTTCTACTATTTTATTTTCTTTTTCACTTGTATTTTGAACCTTTAAATAAACATCGGCTTCTATTATTTTATCATAAAATTTATCCAAATTATCAACTTTAGCTGTTATAAATTCAACAAGGCTTTTATCAATGTTGAAATTTACAGATTGCATATTTACTTTCATAGATGTTAGGTTTTTATGCTCCTTGGGTGAGCTTGGTTATACACTTTTTTTATTTCATTCAAGCTACTGTGCGTATATATTTGTGTTGATGCCAGGCTTGAATGCCCTAGTAATTCTTTAACAGAATTCAAATCTGCCCCTTCATTAAGCAAGTGTGTTGCAAATGAATGGCGTATGACATGTGGACTCTTTTTTACTTTAGAGGACACGCTACTAAAATAGTCATTTATTATTCTATAAACAAGGTTTGGATAGGTTTTATTTCCTTTTTTGGTAATAAATAAACATACATTATTGGTTATTATTTCATTACGTTTTTTTAAATACTCTTGTAAGGTTTTTTGAACTGAATTCAGTAACGGAATATACCTTTCTTTATTTCTTTTACCCAATACTTTAAGGGTTGCATTTGAAAGGTTGACATCTTCTTTTTTTACTTCTATCAATTCTGACCTTCGCATTCCGGTTGAATACAACAACTCAACCATCAGCTTATTTCTAACGGTTTCGAAATCATCATTGTGCGACAGGTTATCAATCACTTCATCTATTTCTTTCTTTGAAAACGGCACTTGTATCCTTTTAGAAACTTTTAACGCCTTATGGCCTATTAAAGGCGATTCTTTTAGTTGCTTTGTTTTTACCAAAAATTTATAAAAAGTTTTTAGGCTGCTGATTTTTCTATTTATGGTTCTGTTTGCTATTTTTTGTTGTACCATCTCAACAATCCAAGATCTAATCTGCGCATAATTAATAGTTGCCAATTGTTGGTGGCCAAAAGTACGGTTACAAAAATTCTGAAAGGAAATCAAATCATCTTGATAAGCCCTAGTAGTATGTGGTGAATATTTCTTTTCTAATGAAAGATATTCTATAAAATGTGCTATAGGCATAAAAAAACCGTTAGTAACAAAATTACAAAATGTATTTTTGTTATGCTAACGGTTTAACTTTTTATTTATTCTTGCCAACAACGAAAATCTAAACGATTATCCTTGTTCTTCTTGAGTTCTAAGGCCTTGAATATATTGTGCTTTTTGAATTTGAATTCTTTTTGTAACTGAAGGTTTTGTAAAATGCTTACGGCTACGCAACTGTTTCATCGTTTTGGTTCTATCAAATTTTCGCTTAAAGCGTTTTAAAGCCCTGTCTATATTTTCTCCGTCTTTTACGGGTATGATTAACATAGTATTGCACCTCCTTTCATACGTGTTTTCTTTAATTTGGGCTGCAAATATACAAAGATAATTTACAGTACCCCTATTGTTGTACTATTTTAATTTTAAAAATGTATTTTAGCATCTATGAAACCCTCATTGAGGGATTTGGTATAAAAAAGACAGGAGCCTCCACTAAGGGATATGAATAGATTCATGTTTGTTTGGCTTCGTGTTGATTTATTATTTTGGGTAATGATAATGAAAATCAGTTAATTAATATAAAATTATTCATGTGAAACGACTTTTAAAATATTTTGGGCTTTTGTTATTTGTACTCATCATTTCAGGGATCTTATTTTTCTTTTGGGCTTCGTCACCTACACTTTCTGAAAAAGAATATGCAAAAATCATCACCACTTCAGCTACGCCAACTGTTGACAACGATTCTATTTATAGCATTATAACATACAATATTGGTTATTTAAGTGGCATGACCAATAATAGGGCTATTGCCAAACCGAAATCTTTATTTGAGAACAACCTCAAAAAAGTACTTGATAACTTTTCAAGGCTCAATGCCGATATTATTGCTTTTCAAGAAATTGATTATGCGTCTGCCCGTTCGTATGACGTCAACCAGCAAAATGAGATTGCCAAATTAGGATATCCTTACGTAGCACAGGCCGTAAATTGGGATGAAACGTATGTGCCTTTTCCGTATTGGCCGCCTTCTATGCATTTTGGCAAGATGCTTTCGGGCCAATCTATTCTCAGTAAGTTTCCGTTAACCGAACACCAAAGAATTGTTTTAGAAAGAGTAAAAGACAATCCGTTTTATCGGGATGCCTTGTACCTCGATCGGTTGGCACAAGTGGTAAAGACCACCCTAGGCAATAAAACCGTAGCCATTATAAATGTACATTTAGAGGCTTTTGACAAACCTACTCGAGGGCATCAGTTTACTTACATTTTGAGCCTTTTTAAAAAACTTGCCTCTAAATATCCTACTATTTTGTTAGGCGATTTTAATAGCCCTGCGCGCGATAAAAAGGCGGTTGTACAGCGTGTTTTTAACATGCCCTCAATTGGCAATGCCGTTTTTACTGCCAAAAACCCTATCAATACTTTTGATACCAAAAAGCCTTTTGAACGTATTGATTATATTTTTTACACCAAAAATTCTATTGAATATATTGATGGCGGAGTCTTAACCCAATTTGGGGAGGCTTCTGACCATTTGCCGATTGAAATGAGGTTTCGGTTGAAATAGTAAAATTAAGATTGTACTTAATAGCAGTTTTATAGAGGGCAGATTCGGCTTAAAAAATGCAGACACCAAAACCAATCTCACCGGATATCAATACTTTGTTAGTTTGAACTTTTTGATAAACTGCACTTACTATCTACAAAGCAAAATACATTTTGCTCAAGGTAACATTGGAGTTTAATTTCATAATGAAAACAGAGTGTTATATCGAAATGCTTTGATTTAACATTAACAAGTAATTAAGCCATAAATTAAGTCAGGGTTTCACTTTGAGTGAAACCCTGACTATTACTGTAAAAAGGTTAAAAACTTTTATCTATTTTGGATTTAAAATAAGGTCAATCCTTTTTAAGACATCTTGTAAGTGATACCTACTCATTCTATCTGCTGTCCTGCCAATAGCTGCCCTTACACTTCTTTTTAAGGTTTCTAGCTCTGCCCTGGCAACCGAACGGATATCTGATTGGTTTACCGTTACCCTAGTGGGTTTAAAATACCGACTATTAAAGTTTGGTAAATTTTGTTTTTCTACAGTCATCAGGTATTTTAACCTATCTATATGTGCTTTTTGAAGATTTCTGCGATAGGTGTCTATTTTTCTTCCTGAAGCCAATTCAGACCATATTCCCCTTCGTAAATCTGACATCATACTTGCTAAAGTATACGCTTTTGTACCATTGATAGTTTCATTTTCTATCATTCGCTCCATCCTGCCTAAATTTAAGATATTATCTAAGGTTCTTTCTTGTAATCGCCTGATTCGTTCTACGGTACCGGCATATTCGGTTTTACCGATAATATCTTTATTGATTAACCAAGTAGGGGTTTTAAATAATTGGTTATTTACAAATTTCAAACAATTTTTTTGGTGTGTTTTATTTACAGGGGTATACACCGCACCTTTTTGGTTTGCGGTTTTATAATATTCATAAACGCCACCTACATTTGAAGACACATGCCCCATATACCGATTAAACTGTGATATTACATGTCCATACATTGTTTTAAGGTCATCATAATTTTCACCTTTTTTGGTAGTCCAATTTTCTAAATTCGGTACAATGCGTTTTAAATTGGCAATACCATATTCACTGGCTTTGATGGCATCATCGCCTAAATCTTCTGTCTGCGAACTAGGGTCTACTACACTGATTACTTGTTGCTGTCCAAATCTGTATAAGGGGTCGCCATCGTGTTTTAGAATCCATTTATCTAACACCGGTTTTTCTTCTTTGGCAGTCTTTGCTTCTAATATAGGTCTGTATCCCCAAGAAATAGCATATTTGTCATATATCCCTATTTCGGGCATAAGGGCTACTCCTTCGTCTCCGGGTTGGGCAACGTAGTTAAATCTTGCATAATCCATAATTGACGGTGCCGTACCATATTTTTGTGTAAAAGTGGCCGAACGCAATGAGTCTACCGGATATGCAGCACTACTTCCCATATTGTGTGGTAGGCCAAGGGTATGCCCTACTTCATGTGATGATACAAAACGTATCAAACGCCCCATAATTTCATCTTTAAATTCTGTAGATTGCGCCTCGGGGTTTATCGCCGCTGTCTGCACAAAAAACCATCCTTGTAATAGGCTCATCACATTGTGGTACCAGTTGATATCTGATTCTAAAATTTCGCCTGAGCGCGGGTCACTTACATGGGGCCCATTGGCATTAGGGATAGGGGAAGCCAAATAACGCACTACAGAGTAACGCACATCTTCTGGACTCCAATCTGGGTCTTCTTCTTTGGTTGGCGGGTCTTTGGCAATGATGGCATTTTTAAATCCGGCAGCTTCAAAAGCTACTTGCCAATCTTCAATACCTTGTTTGATATATTTTCTCCATTTTTTGGGGGTTGCCCTATCAATATAGTAGACTATTTGTTTTTTGGGCTCTACCAATTCACCCTTTTTGAATTTTTCGATATCTTCGTCTTTTACTTCTAACCGCCACCTGTCTAAATAGGTTAGTTTTTTACTTTTTTGGGCTTCTAATCCGTAATCAACTTGGCCGGTAGTAAACCATCCTACGCGTTCATCAAACATCCTTCTTTTCATAGGTTCTTTGGGCAATAAAATCATTGAATTGCTAATTTCTAAGGAGATAGAACCTGTACTTGAATTTGAAGGCGGTGCTGCCGCATTGTATGTTTTTACATGGCGGGCTTCAATATTTAACGGATAACTTTTGATACTTTCTATATACGAACGTTTGTCATCTAATCTTGAAATTTTATAGCGTTTTCTTCTACTTGCCGGAAAGCCTAATGCCTTGACGTCTTTTGAAAAAAGCTCTGTAACATCTATTACGGTAGCTGTAGAGTCTTTGCTAAAGGCTTTTATAGGAAAAGCGTATAATATGGGTTCAAAATTTGAATTTACAACAGCTTCGTGTATGGGTAACGAGTCTGCTGCCACTATTGAATATGACACTACCCTTAACAATATTTTTTTGCCGTTTTTTTGCCAACGTAATACTTGGGTATTTTGTTTGCCTCCGCCGAAACCAATTCCGGAGGCTGTTTTGGCAATTCTGGTAACCATTAACATCTCGCGTTCTAATAGCGAATCGGGAATTTCATAAAAATAGTTATCGTCAATTTGGTGTACTTTGAATAAGCCTTCGTCTGTTTTGGCTTTTTTTGTAATTACTTTCCCGTAAGGAAGAATGACTCCTTTTTTGGGTTTTGGTTTTGGCGCCGGAGTTTCGGTATTCCCCTTTTTTCTTTTCTTTTTCGATTTTTTTTGTGCTTGGATATCGGTTGCTGTTCCGAGTATAAAAAGCACCAGCAGTAGCTTGGTTATTTGTTTTAACATGTTGTATAAATTTATGATTGTCGGGCTACACTTTACTAGAAAAGTTATAGGCTTCGAATTTATAAAACATGCCATTATTATTTCTTAATGAAATGTTAAAGAAAAAAAGAATTGCTATTTTTCAACCCTCTTTCTTTTATATTTCCAAATTACTGATGTTTTTAACTTATTTTATTCATTATTTTCAAAAAAATATTAGATAACGACAATTATTTGTAAAATGCTATTCTTCTTTTTGCTCATAACTATAATATTTCGAGGCAATCCAACACCTGCTTTTAGGTATATTTCTGCTTTAGAAGAAACTACTTACCGCAGAAAAGTCTGCTAGGTATTGCTTGGAGTTTGCCGGACATAGCTTAAATTCTAGTCTGAAAAGTTGAGAAATTTATTTGTGATGCAACAGATTATACTGCTTCGTCTTGTCAGTTGTAGCGAAACGCAACAGAAGGTTACAATTAGTAACTTTTATATATAATGCCTATTCTTACCCATGCTGAACTGATATTGCGGCGTTAGTTTATACTAATTCCACAAACAATCCTTCATCGGTTTTAACCACTTTTGCCAAGTCGTTTTTTGTTAAACTTTTAATGGTTTTATCCCACTTCTTATTGCTTAGGCCCGAAGCGGTTTTTAACGTATTTAACGCTATCTTCTCTTCTTTTTGCAGTATGCCCATCACCATTTTTTCTTCTTCGTTTAACTCAATGGACGGTGCTTTTTTCTCGGGGCGCATTTGGGGGAAGAAAATAACTTCTTGTATCGACTGATTGTTGGTTAAAAACATTATTAACCTATCCATACCAATGCCCAATCCAGACGTTGGTGGCATTCCGTATTCTAAAGCCCTTAAAAAATCATAGTCTATAAATTCTGTAGCTTCATCATCTCCTTTTTGTGCCAATTTTAATTGTTGTTCAAAACGCTCTCGTTGGTCAATCGGGTCATTTAGTTCTGAATAGGCATTGGCAACTTCTTTTCCGCAAATCATCAATTCGAAACGCTCGGTAAGTTCGGGATTATCTCGGTGTTCTTTTGTTAACGGACTCATTTCTTTCGGATAATCGATGATATAGGTTGGTTGTATATAATTGCCTTCGCATTTTTCTCCGAAAATTTCATCGATTAACTTGCCTTTTCCCATCGTATCATCAACGTCAATTCCCATCTCTACAGCAGCTTTACGGATTTCATCTTCGGTTTTACCGCTGATATCAAATCCTGTAAATTCTTTAATGGCATCGGTCATGGTTACCCTTTTATAGGGCGCTTTGAAATCTATTTCATATTCGCCAAAAGTAGCTTTGGTGGTTCCGTTTACTTCTATGGCGCAATATTCTAAGAGTTTCTCTACAAATTCCATCATCCAATTATAGTCTTTATAGGCTACATAGATCTCCATCATGGTAAATTCAGGGTTGTGGGTTCTGTCCATCCCCTCATTCCTAAAGGTCTTTGCAAATTCGTATACTCCGTCAAAACCGCCAATCAACACTTTTTTTAAGTACAGTTCACAGGCAATACGCATGTACATAGGAATGTCTAAGGTATTGTGATGTGTGATAAAAGGCCTTGCTGCTGCACCACCGGGAATGGGTTGTAATATGGGTGTTTCTACTTCCATATACCCGGCATCATTAAAAAACCGGCGCATGGCGGCAAAGAGTTTTGTACGTTTTATAAAAACTTCTTTTACGTGAGGGTTTACTACCAAATCGGCATATCGCTGGCGGTATCGCAATTCGGGGTCGTTAAATTCATCATGGGTATTTCCTTCAGCATCTACTTTAGGCAATGGCAATGGCCTTAATGACTTACTCAATAAGGTAAACTCTTTTACCCGCACACTTTTTTCACCAACTTTGGTAGTAAACAACTCGCCTTTTATCCCAATAAAATCACCTATGTCTAAGAGCTTTTTGTACACTTCATTATACTTGCTTTTATCTTCGCCGGTACAAATTTCATCTCGGTTAAAATACACTTGTACTCTCCCTTCACTATCTTGAACTTCGGCAAACGATGCTTTTCCTTGAATACGACGTGACATCAACCTACCGGCAATAATTACTTTTTTGCCTTCTTGGTACTGTTCTTTTATCTGTTTGGAAGTACGGTTTACCGGATACAGGTTTGCAGGATATGGATTAATACCCAAACTACGTAATTTTTGCAGCTTTTCTCTTCGTACGGTTTCTTGCTCTGACAATTGCATGTTGTTCTTTTTTAAGAGTGCAAAATTACACTATTTCAAAAAATGTAACCGCCCTTTTGACCTAAAAAGTTGCCAAGAGCCCTTATAATAGACTTATACAACTATTTATCAATGTTTTATATTCTTTTTTGAATTCTAAAAATAAACGCTATTTATGATAAAAATCATCAATTTCATAAAAAGATATCCGTTAATTTAATGCGTTATTCTGGGTAGTTTATTTCTAACTCAAATTCATGTTTACACTTCATTTTCATACAAATTATAAAACCTTTCAACAATGAAAAATTACATTTTAATCGGTATTGCAATTGTTATTTTTAGTTTTAATGCTATTGGGCAAGAAGACATCTCTCCTTATATCAAAGTAGGTGAACGAAACGAATCTATACAGCAAGTTTCTCAAAAAGTAGTGGCCGCCCTAAAAGAAAATACTTTTATGGTATTGGGTACGTATAATCCTTCTCATAAAAGTTCTTTAAAGGTAATTACCTTTACGAATTCTAAGTTAAAAAATACGGTTATCAAAGTTAGTGACAGGGGTGCGTTAGCAGCCGTTTTTAAAGTGGGTCTTGTTCAAAAAAACGGAAAAGTAACGGTTTCTTATACCAATCCTGATTATATTTTAAGAGCTTATTTACGTGATAATTATAATACGTACAAATCTACTTTTCAGCAGTTTAGCGCCGATTTAAAAAAAACATTGGCCGGTATTGGCAATGATTTTACGCCTTTTGGCGGTACTGTAAAAGCTGATAAGCTAAAAAAATACCATTATAAAATAATGATGCCTTATTTTTCTGACCCTATTACATTAAAAGAATTTTCTTCTTTTGAGGAAGGACTGAAGGTTATTCAACACAATTTAAAAGTTAACAAAGGAAAAACAAAATTAGTATACAAACTGCTCTACACTCAACAAAAAATAGCGGTTTTTGGCGTTGCTTTACAGAGTAAGGAAGATGGTGAATCATACTTTTTGCCAAAAATTGGCGAAAGCCATGTGGCGGCATTGCCGTACGAAATTATCTTACAAGGAAAAAAAGCAACCATGCTTCATGGAAAGTATCGAATTGCCTTGCATTGGCCTGAATTATCTATGGGAACTTTTATGAGGATTATGAGTACGCCCGGTGATATTGAAGATACTTTGAAAGGGCTTTGTGAGTAGCATTTTAATCGAACTCCGGTTTAAGAGTAACAATGCCTTGATTTTAGCGTCTCATCTATATATCATTAATTAGTTTATCTTTGTATAAAATATAATATGGGATGCTTTAGGGTTTTATTATCTATTATTTGCCCGCCTTTAGCCGTTATTGACAAAGGCTGTGGCTCTATTGTCATTGTATTTATTTTGACTATTTTAGGATGGGTTCCCGGGGTGATAGCCGCCCTTATTATTTTAAACAATCAGAATAACTAAAAAACTATGAAATTTAAAACTTTAGTATTATTTATCGGTTTTATTGCCACGCTGAACAGTTGTGTTTTTACCGAAGAAATTTATGTCCATAAAGATGGTAGTGGAAATTTTTCACTAAAAATGGATATGGGCGAATTGATGAAAGGATTGCCTAAAAACAATGACAAAGATTCATTGCAACATTCTAAAGTTATCGATTCTATAATTTTCTTTAAGGATATTTTAGTAGAACACAAAGATAGCATTTCACAACTTTCTAAAGAAAAACAAGAAGCTATTGAGGCGTTAAAAGATTTAAAATTGGAGATGCATATCAATGAAGATAAAGGTGAGATGTTACTAGATTTCAGGTTGGATTTTAAAGACCCTTCCGAATTAAAAAATATGCAAGAGAAAATAGCGTTGGCGCAATCTTTTAATGATAAGAAGAATAAAGATAAAGAGGTACCTTCTAAAACAACGGTAGATTATTTATTTAACGGCCGTACCTTTAAAAGAAAGGTTGTTTTAAAAGACCTCTCTGAAGAAGAATTAAAAAAAGTTGATAAGTCTTTACAACAGGCGAGTACATTTTTAGAAGGAAGTACTTATAGGCTTATTTATCATTTTGATAAAAAGATTAAAAAGGTTTCACTGAAAGATGCGGTTATTAGTAAAGATAAAAAAACAATGATGTTTGAAGTTTCTATGGATTCATTGACAAAAAACCCGCAATTATTAGATTTTGAAGTGAGGTTGAAATAAGTTCCCATCCTAAATCCTTCCCAAAAGGGAAAAGCTAGAAACACAAAGTACAATAATGAAAAAAATTCAATTACAAGATTTAGGCGTAAAAGACTACAAAGAAACATGGGATTATCAACAAGAGTTATTCGATAATATTATTGAAATAAAAAAAAGGAACCGGTCAAAAACCACACCTGTTGCAACACCTAATTATTTTTTATTTGTAGAACACCCGCATGTATATACCTTAGGAAAAAGTGGTGATTTTAATAATTTATTACTTACCGAAAAACAATTAAAAGAAAAACACATTTCTTTTTATAAAATAAACCGTGGTGGCGACATTACCTATCACGGCTATGGGCAAATTGTAGGGTATCCTATTTTAGATTTAGAAAATTTCTTTACAGATATTCATAAATACTTACGGCTGCTAGAAGAAACGATGATTTTGGTTTTAGCCGAATACGGAATTAAAGGGGAACGCAGCAAAGGCGAAACCGGAGTTTGGTTAGATGTAGGCACTCCTTTTGTGCGTAAAATATGTGCTTTTGGCGTACGTAGCAGCCGTTGGGTAACCATGCATGGCTTTGCACTAAACGTCAATACCAATTTAGGGTATTTTGACCATATCATCCCTTGTGGCATTAGAGGGAAAGCAGTGACGTCTATGCAGGTTGAATTGGGTAAAAAAGTTGATGTTGAAAAAGTTAAGCAAAAAATTTTAAAACACTTTTCCTATATTTTTGAAGCGGAGTTTATTACATCTGAAAAAGTTATACAATAATTTACTCGTACTAATACTCAAAAATATGTACTGCCTAAACCAACATGGCAGTAGTTATTTTATAGAAGTATTATAACTCAAAGTTGTAACTCTGTTAGGCTATAAAAAAAGAAACAGGCAGAGTGAGTTCAGCATAAGCAAAAGTGTATATATAAATTGATGACTACATGATTATCAACGCTATATTATCCCACATCCTTCTGCCTGCAAAGTAGGATTCTCTACTCGTTACTCATTATTTCCGAAGCCTCCTAAATAAGTATTAATCGTATGATTTACAACAAATTATAAATATAACGAACTCGTATTACAATACACTTTTTTTAGGGTAGTATTTTTTAAGACTACAGGGCCGTATTTCTTTCATATTCTATAAAATATTTTTTCAGAAGTAAGCATCCTCTATTTATTTGGTTCATTGGCTGCTAATAATTGCTTATGTAATAGCTTAGTTATTAATTTTTTCAATTCATTAATTTCC
>Ga0256841_1003277_pt1 | contig 12189 bp, 11 predicted proteins | sample 356308metaG_FD_185971 | JGI IMG/M metagenome (GOLD analysis project Ga0256841, IMG submission 185971) | Hydrothermal vent microbial communities from Mid Atlantic Ridge, Atlantic Ocean - 356-308 | ecosystem: Environmental > Aquatic > Marine > Hydrothermal vents | place: Atlantic Ocean: Mid...
GGCAAACCTCTGATCGGATATGACAGCGGCCCGGGGAATATGCTGATGGACGCATGGGCATTGAAGCATCGAGGCGTGCCCTATGACAAAGACGGGGCATGGGCGAGAGAAGGCCATGTGATCTATCCGCTGCTCGATGCCATGATGGATGATCCCTATTTTTCCCAGAGTTATCCAAAGAGTACAGGCAGGGAAAAATTCGATCTGGAGTGGATTATGGCACATTGCAGGGTGCTGTCACCCGACAATATACCGCCAAAGCCCGGAGAAGAAGATGCTGCAAGGTCACAGTCCTCTACAGTAAAAAAGCAGGACGTACAGCGGACCCTACTGGAACTCACTGCACTGAGTATTGCCAATGAAGTCCTCAAGTTCAATCCCGATATCCTGATGCTCTGCGGCGGCGGAGCGAAGAACGGCTTTCTGCTGGAGCGCATGGAGGCCTTGATGCCCAATGTGCAGTTAGGCGTGATGGAACATGCCGACAGTCTGGAAGCCATGGCTTTTGCCTGGCTGGCCTATAAACGGATACATCGTGAGCATGTGGATCTCAAGGCAGTGACAGGGGCAAAGGCCAACGGTATATTGGGAGGGATATATGTTTAAGATGCGGCAGTGGCTGAATCAGATAGGCTGGGATGAGTGGAAGATAGAAGTTGCCTCTGAAGATGCAAGTTTCAGAAGCTATTACAGACTGCGCAGAAAGCATGATCCTCAGAGCTATGTTCTGATGGACAGTTCACGATTGCTTGAGAGTCTGCCGCCTTTTGTGGAGATGAATGAACGGCTGAGTGCAGTGGATGTGCATGTGCCAAAGATCATCGCACAGGACCTTCAAAAGGGCTACCTGATACTGGAGGATTTTGGCAATACGCATTACCTGGATATGCTGAATGAAGAAAATGAGCGGGAACTCTATCAAAAAGCTATAGGTGAGATACGTAAAATGCAGAAGGCGGAGACTTCCGGGCTTCCTTTGTATGATAAAGATTTTCTGCATTTTGAAATGGCACTGATGCAGGAATGGTATCTTGAAAAGTATCTGGGGTTGGCGCTGAGTGCAGAAGAGAGTGCATGGATAGAAGATACAGTGGAAAACGTAGCCCATGAAGTGATGCAGCAGCCGCAGGGTGTTTTCGTTCACCGTGATTTTCACTCGCGGAACATTATGCTGACACCCCGGGGCGAGATCGGTATCATTGATTTTCAGGATGCACGATCGGGCGGGGTGACCTATGACCTTGTCTCACTGTTGCGGGATGTCTATGCGGAATGCGATCGGGAAGAGGTGGAGCGGCTGGCACTGTACTTCAGAGATGCCAAAGGGCTTGATGTAGATGATGCAACCTTTATACGCTGGTTTGATTTCACGGGGCTGCAGCGGCATATCAAAATACTGGGGATCTTTGCCCGCCTTGCGCTGCGTGACGGGAAAGAGGGGTATCTTAAAGATATTCCTATGACGTTGAAGTATGTGGTGGATATTGGGGGTAAATATCCTGAAACACGGGAACTTTCTATGTTGCTTAAGCGACTGCAAAATGTTTTCGGTACTGCCCCGTAATATATACTGTGGCATCGTTTCTTTTCATTTTTTTGAGAAAAAAACGAAGTGTGATGAAAAAAGAAAAAAGGATATTTTATGAAATGTATGATACTTGCTGCAGGGTTGGGTACGCGTATGCGGCCTTTGACCGACCATACACCCAAACCGCTGCTTGAAGTAGGGGGTATCCCTTTGATCGTCTGGCATATCGAGCGGTTGGCACATGATGGTTTCAAAGAGATCATTATCAATATTGCGCATTTGGGCTACAAGATCGAAGAGGCACTGGGTAACGGGAGCGAATGGGGTGTGCACATTCGTTACTCCGATGAGCAGGAAGAGGGGTGTCTGGAAAGTGCCGGAGGGATCATAAAGGCATTGCCTCTCCTGGGTGAGGAGACTTTTCTTGTTGTCAATGGTGACATTTTTACCGACTATGATTTCGATGCTTCAAACACCCTTCCCGAAGGTATTTTGGCCCATCTTGTCCTTGTGCCCAACCCTGAACACAACCCTGAAGGGGATTTCGCATTGCTGGAGGGGAAAGTGGTCGATGCCAAAGCGTATACCTTTGCCGGTATCGGCTACTATTCGCCCAAACTCTTTGAAGATGTGCCGTACGAGAAAAGCAGTATCGTACCGCTTTTGAAAGCGGCTATGAAAGAGGGAAAGGTAACAGGAGAACTCTATGAAGGAGAATGGCTGGATATAGGCACACCTCAAAGGCTTGAACTCCTCAATGCACAGCTGATGAACCGTTACTGAGCTTCCAGATATCTGGCAACGGCATCCTCTTCATTGGAATGGGGCAGCACGATATCGGCAACGGCCTTGACCTCTTTGAGTGCGTTTGAAACGGCTACGGAGGTCCCTGCCAGTTTGAACATGCCTATGTCATTGACAGAGTCTCCAAAGACAGTGACATCTTCCGTATCTCTGCCAAGATACTCCATCACCTTTTTCAGTGCATGGGCTTTGTCCCCTTCGGGATGCAGCAGGGTCAAAAACCAGCCTCCGCCGTATTTCTCCGGAGAGAGTTTTGCTTCTACTGCTTTGCCGAAAGTAGAACATATGGCTTCATAAAGAGGCCTCAGCTGTGCTTCGTAACCGAAATAGACGATCTTAAGGTTGGCTTTCATCGTATGGTTGTCGGGGTTGAACTGCATACGCGGGTCATCTTTGTACCCTTTAAGCACGTCGCGCTGATAGTCGTTCAGTCTTCGCGGATAGAGGAAAGCTTCATTGATCTCTTTGTCTTTGACACCGATGATAAAAGGGTCGATATCGTACTGCAGGCCTACTTCGACAATGGCATCACCCAGGGTTTTGTCTAAAGTTTTGAGGTCAATGATCTCTCTTTTCGGGGTAAGGATCACGGAACCGTCCAGCAGGATCATCGGGGCATTGATGTGCAGTTGTTCCAGAAGTTCCTGTGATTTGGTGAAACTCCTGGCCGTGGCGACTCCCATGAGGGCATGCTTTGCTTTGGCATTCCAGATATCGATCGTGTAGGGGCTGATACTCAGGTCTGAACGCAGGAAAGTATGGTCAAGGTCGGTAATGTAAATGGGTTGCATTGTTTATCTTTGGTGTTTGGAAAGGTCGTATCGGCTGGAGATGGAGAGGAAGAATGCTTTGAGCGCATAGGCAGTCGCACCGAATACGGCCCTGGATTCATGCTGAAGTGCCGGGGATTCAACAATTTTCAGCAGTGTGTCAAGCTCCTCGACAGTGAAATCTTTTGTCGCATAAATGGTTTCGATGCGTCCGGTCTCTTCCATCATTTTAATATAGTTCTCTCTGCTTTTCTTCAGGGATCCGTCATCGATTTTCGATCCTCCAGGAGCATTCTGCATCAGCGGTACCATAAGGTTGTCGAAAAGGATGCCGATATCCTCTTTGCCGTAAAGGGCATTGCCGATCTTTTCGGCAAGCTCCAAGCGTGTTGCAGCATCGGCATCCTGTTCCATTCTTTTGGCGTAGGATTCCGCCAGCTTGGGGTCATATTCCGGATCATTCTGCGCCGAAATGAAGCGCATAAGCAGTACCTTTCTGTATGCCTTGATGATATCGCCCATTTCGTCTTCGCTGAGTTCTTTCTGCAGGTATTCTCTGAAGCGTATAGGGAGCAGTTCCATATCATAGGTCGATACATTGTTCTCATCGCGGTTGAGATTGTTTTGCATGAGGGAGAACTGCTCTTCGAGTTCGATCAGCTGTTCTTCGGAGTAGGAGACAGAAAGGTACTGTTCCACCTGTTCTGCAGTGGCGGAAAAAAGTAATGATGATAAAAATATGGAAAGGAGAATATTTTTCATAAAAAGATTATACCATATCATGAATGCAATTTTTTTCCGCTGATAAGTACAGCGAAGAACCTGTACGCCCAGACGATGAAGAGAAGGAGCCAGGCAGTTGCGGAGATGTCGAAAAGGAGCATGAAATCCCATCCGAAAGCGGCTGCGAGTGAGACCATGATACGCAGCGCCACTACCGCCTGTGTCCCGTAGAAGAGGGCGGTCATCCAGCGGTCTGCCTGCATGAGATTGCCTGAATGGCCGATGGTCACGCGGGTACCGAAACCGATCATAATGGTCAAAACAAAACCAAGTACAAGCATGTGGATGTCCATCGCAAGGAAATCGATACCGCTTAAAAGGGTTACAAGATTGACTGCGCCGGAGAGGAGGAAGGCGACAGGTACCCATAAAAGTGCGGCATGGAGTATCCAGAGCAGGGGATCGGGGTTGGGAAAAGGCAGTTTCCATCGCAGGAGTTCTTTGCCGACGAGAAGGCCGATCACGATGTCAACGATGAAAGAACTGTTGGTATAAATGCCTTCAAGAACGATATGTGCAATGAGCAGTCCAAAGAGCGTTTTCATCAAATAGTCGTTCCGTTCGACCATACAGTGCGAAAAGAAGGGTACCATGCGCTGTGCGACGGAAAAAGTCAGCAGAAAGAGGAAGAGATAGGTAGATATCTCGGTACTCAGACCCATCAGGGGATGATAAAAAAAAGCGGAGACAATGAAAAGAAAATGTGCTGCGACACCGATACGCATAGCGGTAAGGATCCAAAAGACATCATGTTTGTCTTCCATGCCGGTCGTTCTGTAAATATTTCCCAGGATGCGCGTTCCCATCAGGTGCCCCGCAAATACGACCACCATTCCCAGACCGGAGAAGACAGGCGTAACGATACTGCCGAGCAGGACGAGAGTGGCACCGATATAGTAAAAACTGAAAATGCGCATATAGACGTTTTGCTCTATGGGGGGCGTGGCGGTAAATCGGGGGAAAGTGGTAAACAGGAAGCCGAAGAATGCCGGTGTGAACATCAGATAGGTGAAACTATAGATATGAAACCATACCGGAGAGACTGCTATGTGCAGTACGCCTTTGTATGCAAGCATGAAAATAAGCATGGTAACGATGGCACTCACAAAGGAAAGAATGAAAAACGGCTGATGGGGTTGAGAGAAAAAATAACTCTGTTCGGATTCTTCAGAGAAGTTCATACGCATAAAAGCACCTTTTGTTTTTTGTAATCATCATCATAACAAAAGAGTTTGAAAAAGAGGAATGATAATGCCCCCGGAAAGGGGCGGGAAGAAGTGATCAGTTAAAATCAGGTTTTGGGGTCTTTGCCGTACTCTCGGGGAATTGCGGATAGACGATTTCCGGTTTTTTGCCTTTAAGCGCGCCAAAGAAAGTGACGATCTTTTTAGCCTCTTCATCGGAAATCTTGATACCAAGCTGTGTTTCGCCCATGATTTTGACCGCTTCGGAAAGATCCCAGACCGTACCGTTATGGAAATAAGGTGCCGTTTCTGTGATATTTCTCAGGGTAGGTGTTTTGACCATGCCGTTCTTGTCGCCTTTAAAGTCACCCACCTTGGCATATTTGAATTTTCCGACCGCAGGGAAAGGCTGCATTGTACCGCCCAGTGCTATGCCGGTATGGCATGCCGTACATCCTTTGTCTATGAAAGTTTCAAGTCCTGCTTTTTCCGCATCGCTCAGGGCATCCTCTTTCCCGTTAAGGTAGTCATCGAACCTTGACGGTGTGACCAGTGTTCTCTCGAAAATACCGATGGTTTTGGTGATCGTATCGAAATTGATCTTTACTTCTTTTCCATAGGCTGTTTTGAATTCAGACACATATGCCGGCATGGATGTTACTACTTTTTCTATATGCTCAGGAGTTGCCGCCATTTCCGGTGATGCAACGGTAGGGCCTTTTGCCTGGTCTTCGAGGTCCGGGCTTCTGCCGTCCCAGAACTGTCTGCTGAAAAAGACTGCATTATAGACCGTCGGTGAGTTGAGGTGGTGCGGGTTGGCCGTCCACTTGTGTCCTACGGCCGCAGGTACACCGTCCACACCGCCAAGACCAAGGTTGTGGCAAGTGTTGCAGGAAATGATACCGCTTTTTGAAAGTCGTGGTTCAAAATAAAGCTTTTTCCCCAACGCTACCCTTTGGGGTGTAACCGTTTTGTTCGGGTCGATCAGTTTCATCAATTCCGCTTTGTCTGTCGGAATCGCTTTGAGTCCTGCACTTTTTGCTTTTTGGGCTACTGAGTTTGCCCCCAGAAGCAATGAAGATGCCAGCAGTGACATTCCCGCAAGTTTGGTGATGTTCATAATGATACTCCTAAAATGTTTTGATGAAAAATTATAGAACAAAAAGACTTAAATAATAATTAATATTATCAACTAAGAATAATTATTATCTAATTTCCTATGGAAAGAAAACTGTATATTCTCTAAACAGTATGACTGATATATATGGCAATTCGTCCTCTTTTTTATCCTCAAAAGCAACATTATGATACTCTGTCAGTATGAATCATCTGTGAACCTGCCATGATGTGCGGTCACCATTCCCCAGAGGACAGTTATGAATAATGAACAATTAGTGCAGATACACACTGCCGGATTCATCTTAAAACCGGAATCACCGGAGATAAGGGAACTCTTTTTGAAGATTAAAGCAGCATTTGAATCCAAAGGTATTACCGTATTTCTTTCCGAAAAGTCTGCCCAGATGATAGGACTGGAGGGTATCTCTTTTGAGGAGATGTGTACAGAAGCCGATTTCCTGGTCTCTTTGGGCGGTGACGGGACACTGCTTTCACTGGTACGCCGGAGTTACGGCCACCATAAACCGGTTGTCGGGATCAATGCAGGAAACCTTGGATTTCTGGCGGATATCACACTGGATGACGTCGATGCCTTTCTCGGACGTCTGCTGAGCGGAGAATACCGTATCGATGACCGTATGATGATCGAAGGCAATATCCGTAAAGTGTCGGGAGAAGAAAAACGTTTTATCGCATTCAATGATGTGGTGATCACTTCACCGGAACCCTCCAAAATGGTGAAGGTAAATGCTTCCATTGACGGCGAACGTTTTAACAGCTATACGGGCGACGGGCTTATTATCTCCACACCTACGGGATCGACCGCCTACAATCTTTCTGCGGGCGGTCCTATCGTCTATCCGTTGACGCAGGCATTCATCATCACTCCGGTTCTGGCCCATTCGCTGGCAAATCAGCGGCCACTGGTCGTTCCGGCCGATTTCAGCATTGAACTCGATGCCGAAAAATACCGGGCGATCGCTTCGATAGACGGACAGGAGGTCTATGAGCTCGAAGAGGGGGACATCTTGTACATTGCAGGGGCAAGGAAAGGGGCGAAGCTCATACATAGAAAAGAACACAATTATTTTTCTGTTCTGCGTGAGAAACTGCACTGGGGAGACAGGAATTGGTAGAACGTCTTTATCTTCGTGACCTGGTCACGTTTGACACACTTGAACTTGAGTTTGAACAGGGGCTTGTCGTATTCAGCGGGCCGAGCGGAGCAGGAAAATCCGTTCTGATGTCTGCACTTCTTTCAAGTTTCGGTTTTGCGACACAGGGGGCGGCAGCTCTGTGCGAAATCAATCTGCTCAAGCCGGCCAAACTCAAAAGTGATACCTATGTGCTCGATGAGGTCGTGACCATCAAAACCCTGAAAAAAGAAAAACTGCGTTATTTCATAGAGGGGCAGAATATTTCCAAAAAAACACTGGGAGAACTTTTTAACCCCTATATACGCTATCTCAGTGTCCGCGACAAAGGAGGGTTTGAGAGCGAAACCCTGCTTGAATTGATAGACAATGCACTGATGGCCAAAGACAAGGGCTATAGAAAGCTTCGCAAAGAATACATCAAACGCTATGAAAATTACAAAAGCAAAGTACAGGAACTTGAGAAGATCAGAGAGCATGAAGCCAGACTGGCTGAACTGATAGAGTTCACGACCTATGAGATAGAGAAGATAGAACGTATCGATCCCAAACCGGGAGAGGAAGAAGAATTGCTGAAGGTCAAACAGCAGCTTTCCCGTGTCGATAAGATAAAAGAGGCACTGGAGAAGGCTTCCGGGATATTTGCATATGAGAGCAGTGTGGAGGAGGTTTACAGACTGCTGGACAAAGACGGCGGTCTTGTTTTTGAAGCGTTGAATCAACTGCGTGCAGATTTTGAAGAGACACACCTGCTTGCCGATGAGCTTGAAGAGACCGATGTGGAGTCGGTACTGGACAGACTGGGTGATCTGACGGCACTGAAGAACCGTTACGGCTCCATAGAGGAGTCTCTGGCCTACAAAGAGAAGAAGAGAAAAGAACTGGCAGGGTATGAGAATATCGAGCGTGATAAAAGTATGCTCGAACAGTTCCTTGCCTTTGAATATGCGGAATTGAGTATCCTGGCGGGGAAAATGTCACAGGAGAGGAAGAGAAAAGCCGAAGCCATGGAAGAGCATTTGGCCGCGTATCTGTCAGATCTCAAACTGCCGCGTATGCAGTTCCTGTTCGATGCTGTTGAGCTGCACACTTTGGGGACGGATGCTGTCACTATAAAGCTGGGAGATTCAGAAACATCGACACTGAGCGGAGGGGAATTCAACCGTTTGCGTCTTGCACTGATGACGGTAGGCATGGATGAGAACAAAGAAAAACAGGGTGTGCTCATCCTTGACGAGATCGATGCCAATGTCAGCGGGGACGAGTCTATTGCCATTGCCAATATGATCACGAAACTCTCTTCCGTCTATCAGATATTCGCAATCTCCCATCAGCCGCATTTGGCGGCAAAGGCCCATCAGCATATTGTCGTAAAAAGAGAAGGGAACAGGAGTCGGGCAGAAGTACTGGATGAAAAAGGACGCATTGAAGAGATCTCCCGTATTATCGCCGGAGAAAATCCGACGGCACAGGCTGTGGCATTTGCCCAAAAGCTTAGATCATAGGAGCAGAGAAGGTTCCCAAATCATGCATACTGCTCTTTGAGTTTGGCAAGATAGACTTTTAGCTGTTCAAGGTATGCCAGTGCATGGGGCAGGTCCGTCTCGCTTTTGAAATGTGTATTGTACGCGACAAGCAGATCGGCTACTCCGCCTGTACCGATGTTGGTAGCTGAACCTTTGATGCTGTGTGTCAGCCGTTCGATCTGAGTGAAATCCTTTGCTTCGACCGCTTCTTTTATCAGCGGTATCTGTTCTTCTATCTGGGAGATAAGTTCTTTGACGAAATCTTTTGATTCTTCATCGGAAAGTCCCATCTCCAGCAATCTGGCATGGTCGAAATCAGGATAATCCGGCAGAGTGACAACCGATTCTGCTTTTCTGGCTTCCTCTTGCGCTTGTTTCTCGGCTTCCTCGCGGGCTTTTTCCGCCTCGGCTTCTTGTTGGGCTTTTAATGCAGCCGCTTTTCGGGCCTGAAGTGCTTCAGCTTCTTGTCTTTTAGCCTCTTCCTCAGCTCTTTTCTCTGCTTCACGTTCTGCTTGCTTTCGCACGGCTTCTCTGGCTGCGGCTTCTGCGGCTTTTTTCTCTTCCGCTTCCTTCAGTGCCTTTTCTCTTGCCCGCTTTTGGGCTTCTTTCTCCGCTTTAAGCCTGGCGGCTGCCTCCCTGGCTTCTTTCTCCTGTTTCCTGCGTTCGGCTGCTTCTTTTTCGGATCTTTCTTTTTTTCTGGCTTTTTCCTCTGCGGCCTTTTGGGCTGCTTTGCCTGCAGCCTCCTCCTGCGCTCTTTTCTCAAGCTGTACTCTTGTACGTTCTTTAGCTGCTTTTCTTTCTGCTTCTTCTCTTTGGACAGCTTTTTCCCCACGCTGTCTGTCAAGCGCCTTTTCTTCTTTTTTATCTTCGCGCTTTTTCTCTTTTTCTGACGGTTTGGGTTTCGGTGTAGTATCGGGGATAAAGATGATCAATGCAAGAATAAAAAAAATGATGAACAGGACAATATAGGCAACCATGGACGAACCTCCCATTTTAACAGGATGCTGCAATAAATGCATCAGTTGCGACACGATGTTTACCGTGCTCTTATTGCCTCTTCCCTTTTAGTAATAGATAACTATAACCCATTTAAGATTAGAGTAAGTTTTGAAAAGCATTTCCCGTAACGAACAAAACAGTAAATTTTGTTATAATTCATAAAAAAACAGGATGATGCACGTTATGATTATAGATACGCACTGCCACCTTGATGATACACGATATGAAGATGACCTTGACGAGGTGATCGCCCATGCCCGAACGAGTGGCGTGGAAAAGTTCATTATCCCGGGAGCGGATCCTTCTACGCTTGAGCGGGCCGTACAGATCGCGGAAAATGATGCGTCTGTCTATTTTGCTGTAGGTGTGCACCCCTATGATGCCCAAAATTACGACCGTGCTTTCCTGGAACCCTTTACCGCCCATCCAAAATGTGTCGCCATCGGGGAGTGCGGACTTGACTATTTCCGGCTGCCTGAAGGGAAAGAGGCGATCGCTGCGGAAAAAAAATACCAAAAAGAGGTATTTGTAGACCAGATCCTTTGGGCAAAAGAACTCAAAAAACCTTTGATCGTACACATTCGGGAGGCCAGTACCGATGCCTTGGAACTGCTGGAATCCTATGCCGGTGAAGAGGGTGGGGTGCTTCACTGCTACAATGCAGATGAATCCCTGCTGAAGTTGGCAAAGAGGAATTTCTATTATGGGATCGGCGGGGTCCTGACCTTCAAAAATGCCAGAAAGCTGATCAATGTCTATCCCAAGATACCGCAGGAGAAACTGATCATCGAGACGGATGCACCCTATTTGACACCGCATCCGCACCGGGGGGAGCGCAACGAACCTGCCTATTGTACCTTTGTCGCTGACAAGATGTCTGAACTGAGCGGGGTGTCAAGGGAGCAGATCGAAACCCTCACGACACAGAATGCCCAGAGACTTTTCGGGATATAGGAAAATACGGATGTACCGGATCCTTAAACAGCTTATCTTTGGTTTCATACTGATGCTGATACCCGCAGCACTTTTTTCTGCTTCGCTTGCCCAAAGATACCCTGTGTACAGCTATGTGTTCTCGGAATTCGATATCGATGATGACTATATCTACAATGAGGATTTCGAATATTTTGTGCAAAAGCATGAAAAAGGTATCAAGCGCCTGTACAAGCGTTCCATGAAACGGGGAGAAACACTTTCTCCCATGCTCAAGGATCATCTCATGGATAAAGGCCTTTCAGATCTTTTTATTTACCTTTCCATTGTCGAATCCGGGCTTTCTGCCGATGCTGTTTCTTCCAAAAAGGCCGTCGGGCTCTGGCAATTCATGCCTGCAACGGCACAGCATTACAAACTGGATGTGTGCAACAGCTTCGATGAACGCTGTGACCCGATAAGCGCGACCGATGCAGCGGTTAGGTATCTTAAGAAACTTTATGCACAGTTCGGCAAATGGTATCTTGCCGCCATTGCCTACAATTGCGGGGAAGGGCGTTTGCAAAAAGCCATTAAAAAAGCAGGAAGCGATGAACTGGGTATCCTGACTGATGAAAACGACAAGTTCCTGCCGCCGGAAACACGGAACTATATAAGAAAGATCCTGCTTACCGCATTGATAGGCGAGGGTGAAACCATGGACTTTTCGGCAGGCGGAGCCAGTGATGAAGATGCACCCATACAGGTAAAGGTCCCGGGAGGGTGTGATCTTAAAAAACTGGCAAACATCCTGGGTATGAAACTGCCTGCACTTCTTCGTATGAACAGACAGTTCAAAAAGGGGATCGTCCCCCCTGGGAAAAAACACTATACTCTCACGATCCCGGGAGACAAAGTGATACCTTTTTATCTCAAGTATGATATCAATCATGATGAAATGCCAAAAACGTTCAAGCCGCATCTGGTCTCCCACGTGGTCAAAATGGGAGATACGCTTGAAAGTATTGCCAGTGAGTATCATGCTTCCGTTGAGGAGATCAAGGAGGCAAACAACCTTGAAGATGATTTCCTGGTACTGGATTCGATTTTGCTTGTGCCTGTCACGCAGAAGACTTTCAAAGAGATACTCCGGAAACTCTAACCTGGTCTTTCGTCGCCAGCGGCAGGGCTCTGTCACTTTGGCAAAATCAGAAATTGAGGGGCATCTTTAACGAGTGCTGATCACGTTCAGTGATCAGCGTTTTTGTTAGCATTTATGCACAGTTGATTTCATAATCCAAGAAAAGACTTTCAATAGGTATATGTAATTGTTTATGTAAATTCCGTATCATTTCAATGGTAAGTTTTCTTTTTCTATTTAAAATTTCTGAAACTCTTGATTTACTGCCA
>Ga0256841_1003278_pt1 | contig 12188 bp, 15 predicted proteins | sample 356308metaG_FD_185971 | JGI IMG/M metagenome (GOLD analysis project Ga0256841, IMG submission 185971) | Hydrothermal vent microbial communities from Mid Atlantic Ridge, Atlantic Ocean - 356-308 | ecosystem: Environmental > Aquatic > Marine > Hydrothermal vents | place: Atlantic Ocean: Mid...
CACCTCCCGCACGCTGAGGCGGCGTCCGATAATCGTATCGACCAGCACCTTCTGGCGTTCTTCCGGTAGTCCCAGAAGTATCTTGGCGTGCCCCTGACTGATCTTTCCTCTCATGAGATTCTCGCGGGCATAGTCGCCCAGGGAGAGAAGACGTAGGGTATTGGTGATCTGGGAGCGGCTCTTGTGGACGAGGGCGGCCAGCTCTTCGTGGGTAATACCGTGAACCTCCAAAAGCTCCTTGTAAGCCTGGGCCAGCTCAACGGGGTTGAGATCCTGGCGCTGGATATTTTCCACCAGGGCCAGTTCTCGCATCCGCAGGCGATCCAGATCCACATCGGCAACGATCGCCCGGATCGTCTCGGCACCGATGAGCTTGTGGGCCCGAAGACGCCGCTCGCCCGCTACCAGCAACCAGCGGTCCCCGTGGGGAATGACGACGACGGGCTGGAGCAGTCCGTGACGCCGAATCGAAGCCGCCAACTCCTCGAGACGCTCAGGATCAAAATCCTTGCGGGGCTGATAGGGATTGGGGTCGATCGAGGCCACGGGAAGCTCCCGTATCTCTTCGCCCAGATCACTGTCGCGGCTCTCCGCCTTCTGGGCCAACTCAGTTTCGTAGGCCTGTCCTACTTCTTCCAGAATCGCTCCCAGCCCTTTACCCAGTGCCATCTCAACTCCTCAGGATAGCTTCAGCCAGGGCTTTGTAGGCCTTAGAACCTTTAGAGCCGGAGGCGTAGTGGGTTACGGGCTTGCCGAAGCTGGGGCTCTCCGCTACCTTGACGTTGCGGGGAACGACGATAAATTCACTCTTTTTCTTCCGGGTAAAGAGCTTATCCCTGAAATGGTGTTCCAGATCCGCCAAGACCTGTTTGGAGAGGTTGTTCTGTCCCGAGTACATCGTCGGCAAAAAGCCTTTGATGCGGAGTTTCGGGTTGATGGTTTTGCGCAGAAGCGATACGGTGTTGAGAAGCTGAGCCAACCCCTCCAGGGCGAAAAATTCGCACTGAATAGGAATGATGACCGAATCAGAGGCACTCAAAGCGTTGATGGTAATGGGACCCAGGGCCGGCGGTGAATCGATGATGATATAGTCGTATTTCGTCCGTACCTCTTCGATCTCCCGACGCAAAATCAGCTCGCGATTGCGCTTACAGCTGCCGTAAAACTCCTTCTCGATTCCCACAAGGCCGATATTGGAAGGGGCAAGATCCAGACCTTTGATCGAGGTTTTTAGAAGGATTTCATTGATACGCTTGCTTCCGATCAGGACGTGATAGATATTGAACTCGTAGTCGTTACGGCTGTAACCGAGGTTGGTCGTAGCATTGGACTGGGGATCGACGTCGATCAGCAATACTTTCTTTCCCTCGTCCGCCAAGGAGGCTGCGAGATTGACCGCCGTCGTAGTCTTGCCGACACCACCTTTTTGGTTGGCAATGCTGATCACTTCGCTCATCGCAGGCTTACCATCCTTTCTCCGTCGACGACGATAGTTCCGTCGTCCATAATCTGGGCATTTTCCAAGGAAATGCGTTTCTGGCCGATATGGGCGGAAAAGGCCCGGGTTTTTTCAAATTCTAACCGGTATTCTCTAAAGAGCTCCTTCCATTTGGGAGGTCTCCGAAGCCGATCGAGATACATATCAAGTAATATCATTGCGGAAAGCTCCGTTTCAAGGGCGGCAAAATTTTTTTCACTTTTTTTCAGGTTGATTCCGATTCCTACCACATAAAAACCCTTCAATCGTGCGGTCAGCACGCCCCCGACCTTTTTTTCTCCCAGGTAGAGGTCGTTGGGCCATTTGACCCAAAGCTCCGGATATTGGGATGAGAGGAGTTTTTTCATCACAAAAGCGAAGTAGATCGAAGCGGCCGAAGGAGGCAAATCCTCCGGGAGGTGCGACTCCTTAAGTGCAATAGAAGCAAAAAAGTTGCCCCGGTGACCGATCCAGCGGCTCTCGCGACTCCCGACGCCGTCGGTCTGGAGCTCGGCAATGACCGCCGTCTCTTCGGTGATCTCTCCCTTGCGGATCCGATCGGTCAGCCACTGCTGAGTCGAACCCAGCCGCTCAAAGGAGCGAATCACCACGCTTCAATCCTCTCCCGACGCAATAGGCTTTCGCACTCATGGGTTTCTTTCCCCGAGGTTGGAGGCGATGGATCCAGAGGCTGCCCCGACCGCATCCCAAAAGCAGACTCTCCCCCTCCAGGGCCAATATCTCTCCCGGCCGGTGCTCTTGATCCATCTCGGCCGCTTCGATCTCCAAAAGTTTGAGTCCGTCGGGGAGAAAGATCCCCGGCCATCCCTGGAAAGCCCTCGCTTTCCGCAATAGCGTCCGGGCATCCTCCAGTCTCACCTCCCCGTCGCCACGCCGTATCTTGCCGCAATGACTGGCCAAAGCGGCAAACTGGGGAATCGGCTCGATCGCTTCAAAACGGCGCAGAACCTTGGGCGTCAGCTCCGCCGCGAGCGAGGTCAGATCTTCCATCAACTCCCCCAGGGCTCTTTGGGAACCGATCTCCAGATAACTCCAGGCGAGCATCGGCCCGCTGTCGAGCCCCTCCTCCATCAGCATCGCCGTGACGCCGGTGTAGCGGTCGCCGGCCAGCAGCGCCTGCTGCACCGGTGAAGCTCCCCGATAACGAGGCAGCAAAGAGGCGTGGAGATTAATGCAGGGAGCCAGATCCAAAATCTCTCGGGGCAACAGTTGCCCAAAAGCCGCTACGACGATGAAATCGGGATTTGCGTCGGCGATCCTCTCGCGAACCCCTTCCTCCCGGAGGCGTTCCGGCTGCAAGACTTCGATCCCATGCTCCCGGGCCAATACCTTTACCGGCGGCGGAGTCAAAATCTTCTTACGCCCCACGGGACGGTCCGGCTGGGTCAGTACCAACGGTACCTCAAAATCCGGAGCCTCCAGAAGCGCTCGGAGAATCATCTCCGCATAGTGGGGCGTCCCCATAAAGACAACACGTTTCATCTCTCTCCTTTGAACGGTGAATGCTGGATCCAACCCGGTGCGGCCTTAATCTTCGCCGGAATGCCCCCCGGCATGCAGGGGCTCGAAAAGGGTCCCTCCCCGATGGGTCCCCTCCAGGAGAAAGTTTCGGGCATCGGTGAGATCGAAGCCGCTGGCGAGGAACATCCGTCCGCCTCGGCGCATCAGAAAATCCGCCGCCTGAAGCTTGGTGACGATCCCTCCCGTAGCAAAAGGGTTGTGGGGATCACATTCGGCCTCCAGCTCCTCCGGGCTCAGAGATCGGACCACTTTGCGGATCACCGCCTCGGAATGGCGGTGGGGATCCTTGTCGTAGTAGGCATCGATGTCGGAGAGGATTACCAGCAGATCGGCACCGAAATAGTGGGCTACATGGGCCGAGAGACGGTCGTTGTCTCCAAAGACCAGCTCCTCGGTCGCCACGACGTCGTTTTCGTTGACAATGGGAACAACGTTGTGTTCCAGGAGCTTCTCCACAGCATTTCGGGCATGGGCGGTACGCTTGCGTGAATCGAAATCGTCGGCACTAAGTAACATCTGGGCACTGAGGATTCCGTGGTGGGCGAAGCGGGTCTGATAGATCTTGAGTAGATAGGGCTGCCCGATCGCCGCCAGGGCTTGCCGGTCCGCCACCGAAGCGTTGCGATCCAGGGGGAGTTGGGTGTGGCCCGCCGCCACGGCGCCGGAACTGACCAGGATCAGCTCCATGTCAGCCTTCTGGAGCTCGGCGATAAGGTCCACCAGAGCCTCCAGACGCTCCAGTGCGATCCTTCCCTCCTCCGTCAGGACATGGGAACCGACCTTGAGGACGATCCGCTTCATGATCCTGCTCCCGGGGTCCTCTCCTGCTCCTCCTCCTGACGCTTCTTTTCACTCCGGCGCGAGGTATTGACCATCGCGCCCAGAGCAAAACGCAGCGGCTCTATATTGCGTCCGCTCACCGCCGAGACGGGGAGGATAAAGACCGGCGAAGCTTCGGGAAGCTCTTCCCAGCTTTGACGGGGATTGCCGTAGCTCAAGAGTTTACGGTCGGCATCATAGCGCTTTTCCAGGATCTCGTTGGGCTCCAGAGAGAGGGCTTGGAGAATCTCTTCCGTGCGGGTATCGATCTCATGATCGCTCAACGCATCGATCTTTGTCAGGGCAACGGCGTAGGGACGACGGGCCAGCTCTTGGGAATAGCGCCGCAGCTCCTCCTTGAGCGTCTTCAACTGATAAGCCATCTCTCGATAGTTGGTGGCATCCACCATCAAGAGCAGCGATTTTGTCCGCTCAATATGGCGGAGAAACTCCAGCCCTAGGCCCCTCCCGTCACTGGCCCCTTCGATGATACCGGGAATATCTGCCATGAGAAAGGAGTCGAACTCTCCCAGGTGCACCACGCCGAGCTTGGGCGTCAGGGTCGTAAATTCGTAATTGGCGATCTCAGGCCGGGCGTTGGAGAGGGTCGAGATCAGGGTCGATTTCCCCACATTGGGAAAACCCACCAAGCCCACATCGGCAATGAGTTTCATCTCCAGCCGCACGTGGCGGCTCTGGCCCGGTAACCCCGGTTGAGCGTAGGTGGGACGCTGATTGGTCGAGCTCTTGAAGTGAACGTTGCCCAGGCCCCCTTTGCCTCCCTCGAGAAACTTCACCTTCTCCCCGGGGGCCGTCAAATCCAAGAGCACCTCTCCGGTTTCCGCATCGATTACCTGGGTTCCCGGAGGCACGACCACGATCGTATCCTTTCCGCTGCGACCGTAGCGCTTACGCCCTTCGCCGGGACGGCCGTTCTCCGCTTTGATGTGACGCTTGCCCCGCAGGTGGGAGAGGGTATCGGTATTGGGATCCACCTGAAACCAGATCGCCCCTCCCCGTCCGCCGTCTCCGCCGTCGGGTCCGCCTTTGATGACGAACTTTTCAGTGTGGAAGGAGACGCACCCCGCGCCTCCCTTGCCGGAGCTGAGGGTCAGCTCCACATTGTCTACAAACATATCTTTTTGCCTTTTGCTTAAAACTCAGAAATTTTTTCTTGCTATTATATCGCTTTCTACCCGATCCGGAAGAAAGTAAAAAACCATCAGCTATCATTGCTGTAAAAAATTGAGACGTGAAAAAAAGAGAGAAAATCCGGGAAAACCCCGGAGAGAGGTTTAGGCGGGAACGACGGAGACTTTCTTTTTGGTGGCGGTCTTGTTCTCGAACTTGACGACCCCTTCGATCAAGGCGTAGATCGTATGATCTTTCCCCATCCCTACTCCGTTGCCGGGATGGACTTTGGTTCCCCGCTGACGGAGGATGATATTGCCGGGGATGACCTTCTCCCCACCGAATTTTTTCACGCCGAGACGGCGGCCCGCAGAGTCACGGTTGTTCTGGGTTGATCCCTGTCCTTTCTTATGTGCCATGGATACTCCTTATGCGATTTTGGTAATGCGGACGCGGGTAAAATCCCGGCGGAATCCGCGCTTAAGCTTGGAGTCTTTCCTCCGACGCTTCTTGAAGATGACGACCTTTTTATCCCGGCCTTCGTTGATCACTTCACCTTTGACGACGGCGCCCTCTACCAGAGGCGTACCGACCTTCAATTCGCCATCGTCGAGGGCCAGAACCTCAGTGAACTCCACTTCGGCCTTGGGCTCGAGACCCATCTTGTCGAAGCAGATAATGTCGCCTTCCTGGACCTTGAACTGCTGGCCGCTTGCTTTGATAATCGCGTACATTGCTTACCCTTACTATGATTTATGCTACTCGTCGATTACCCGGGAGGGTAATTTAAGTGCGGGATTATACCCAAAGAAAGTTTAAGAGTTTTTGAAACAGCAAAGAGGGTCACGCCGGACAACTCCGACGTCGGATCAGTACTGGTAGTTGGCCCCCGGCATGGCGATACAGTCGATTTCGATCTTGACTCCTTTGGGGAGAGATCGGACCGCTACGGTGCTTCGTGCAGGTTTGTGTAGCCCGAAGTAGTGGGCATAGATGGCGTTGACCTTCTCGAAATCCCGCATATCCTCCAGATAGATCGTCGTCTTGATGACGTCGTTGAAGTGGGCTCCAGCAGCTTCAAGGACGTAAAAGAGGTTTTTCATCACCTGATGGGTCTGGGTCTCCACATCCTCGCCCGCCAACTCGCCGTTGGGCAAAAGGCCGATCTGTCCGGATGTGTAGACCAGGCCTCCGGCGGAGATCGCCTGGGAGTAGGGTCCGATCGCCTGGGGGGCTTCGGTGGTGGATATGATTTTCATCGATAACTCCTTGCTTTACTTGGCATCATTTTCATAGAAAATGTAGTTGGTCGAGTAGTCGGAAAACTCGAAATAGACTTTCTTCTCGCCGGGATCTTTTTTGAAATTGAAGTTTTTGTCGTCGTAGCCGTAACCGTAGCGGTAGGGACGGGGTTTGCCGTCGTTGGTTCCGTAGGCGGTGGAGAGCTTGTCGATCTTGATAAAGCGTTTGACCAGTTTCTCCCCCGCATAAACATCGAGGACGCCGTTGGTACCGGTCCAGTTCTGGATCGAACGGCTGATGGAGTTCTGGGTCTCCTGGGTACAGCCGAAACTCAGCAGGGCCACGGCCGTCAGGGCTCCGGCGATCTTTAGACTTCGATGCATCGACATTCCTTTGAGCAGTAGGATGGCGCCATTATACCACGCCGCGGGAAATAGCTTCACTCCTTCCCCACTTCATCACACTCCGCAGGAACGGCGAACTTCTGGATGACCAGCTCCCCCTCCTCGTCATAATAGAGGTAGTGGAGCCAATCCTTCCGCACCGGCAGTCCCGCCAGATAGCGCAGAGCGAGATTTGCCTGAAAGGAGCCGATCTGCATAACGATGGGCGCGGCGATCCCGCCGGGCCGGTGGTCGCTGACGGTAAAGACCCCGAAACTTGAACGTTCGAAAAAGCAGACCTGGCCGTTGAACTCTTCGACGCTGGCGTAGATCCAGGGAGTCTTTTGTGCCTTGGCCCATGCATCGATCCGTTCCCGTACCGGCAGGTTGTCGGTGGCATCGAGGATCAAGTCGTACTTTCCTTCCGCCTTCGCAGCAAAGGTGTCAAAATCACTCTCGAAAGCTTTGACCGTAAGAAAAGGGTTTTTCCGCCTTAGGAGCTCTGCCGTCGCCACCGCTTTGTTCTTTCCCTCATCTTCAAGGGTAAAAACGATCTGACGATGGATATTGTGCAAGTTTACCTCATCGAAATCGACGAGGTGAATCTCCCCGATCCCGCTAGATCCAAGGGCCAGAGCCAGGCTCGATCCAAGGCCTCCGCAGCCGACGATCACGATCCGTTTTTCCCGAAGGCTCACCTGGGCCTCCAGCCCCCAGAGTTCGATCTGCCGCCGAAAGTATCCCTCGAAGGCAACCGTTTCACTCGCCATTATCCATCCTCAATTTTCCATCATATACTACAACGCCCCACGCCTTTTGAGGGCCGTCTGAAAAAGCCACTCTTTTCGGTGGGTTTTGACCCGTTCTTTTTCGACGGGTTCGACCAGCATCGACTCCCGATCTTCCAACATCATCTCCACGTTGCCGTCGGGATCGACCAGCATACTGTCACCGTAGAAGCGCCACTGATTCTCTCCGTCGCTGTACTCGCCCAGACGGTTGGCCCGCAGGATATAGACCCCGTGAATAAAGGCTCGGGATTTGATCAGCTCCCGCCAACGGTTGTGGGAGCCGAAAGTCGAAGCGGTCGGCAGCAGGACCAGATCGACTTTGTGTCGGTCCACCGCCTGCCAAAAGGGATCGAAGTGGAGCTCGTACCCTCCCATGACCGCCACTTTGAAGCCGTCGACCTTGAAGACAAACGGATCCTCCAGAGGAGCAACGGGGTTGGCGAAAAAGGCCTCCTCGTTCCAGTGGGGATAGGGGATGAGAATCTGTTGATCGTAGTAACGCACCTTCTTGGCACAGACCCGGGCGATACTTTTGACATAGCGTTTCTTTCGGACCCGGATCAGAGGTGCGACAAAGACGACGTCATACTCGTCGGCGAGTTTTTTCAGAAGTTCCAGATGTTTGCGACTCTGCTCTTTGACCATACTCCGGGGCATGGAGCGCAACTCCAGGAAAAAGTGGTTGAGCACATACTCTCCCAGGAGAATCAGACGTGCCCCCCGTTCTTTGGCGTTTTTGAGATAAAACTCCAGACGGGTGGCATTCATCCCCAATGTCGGTAGTTGCAGCGCGCCGACGGTCAGGGATTTCATGCCCCGCTCTCCCGCTGCTTCGCCTCGATGGTTTCCACCTTGAGTTTCGCCTCCTCGATCATCGCTCTCGCAGCCCGGATCCGCTCCATCCCCTCTTCGTAGAGTTTCAGGCTCTCTTCAAGGGTAATCTCCGGATCCATCAGCCGCTCCAGGATTTTCCGGCTCTCCTCCAACTGCTCCTCAAAACTGATTTTCTCGTCGCTCATGGACACTCCTTTTCCAGAATCTCACGTAGAATGGGCTCAAACTTCTCCACCTCCACCAAAAAGGCATCGTGGCCGTAGTCGCTGTCGATCTCATGATAACTATGGGGCTGGTTGTTACGCCGGAGCATCCGTGCAAGATGTCCCATCTCTTCGGGGAAAAAGAGATAGTCTCCGGCGAAACTGATCAGATGCACTTCGGCCCGGATTCTGCTGACGGCGTCATGCAGCGAATCGTAACCCCGGGAGAGGTTGAAGGTATTGATCGCCTTCACGATATAGAGGTAGCTCAAGGGATCGAAAATCCTGGAGAAGTTATCGGTATTGTACTCCATATAGCGCTCCACCTCATAGCGGCCGAAGAGCTCAAAAAGCCCGTCGGTCGCCACATAATTTCGGCCGAACTTTCGGTCCATCGATGCCGGAGAGAGATAGGAGATATGCCCGGCGATGCGCCCGACGGCAAGCCCATCGCATCCATGCTCCCGAAAAGCGTCCGGAGCATAGTTGCCTCCGTCGAATCTCGGATCGCGACGGATCGCCTCGACGGCGACTTTGTTGAAGGCGATGACCCAGGGGCGGGTGGCATAGGTCGTCGCCAGGGGAATGATCCGCTCCGCCAGCCCCGGATAGTCCACGGCAAATTGAAGTGCCTGCATCCCGCCCATGGAGCCGCCGACGATTGCCTTGAGGCGGTGAATCCCCAGACGGCTCAGTAGCTGCCGTTGGGCCCGGACCATATCTTTGACGGTGATGACGGGAAATTTGAGGCGATAGGGCAGCTCGGAGGGATACATGGAGCTCATGGGGCCCGTGGAGCCGAAGCAGGAGCCGATGACGTTGGTGCAAATGACGAAGTGCCGATCGGTATCGATCCCCTTGCCCGGACCGATGAGGGCATCCCACCAGCCCGGCTTACGATCCCCCTCATAAAGTCCGGCAGCATGATGGGAGCCGCTGAGGGCATGACAGACCAGCACGACGTTGGATTTATCCTCGTTGAGCTCTCCATAGGTTTCGTAGACGATATCGTAGGGCTCCAGGATCCGCCCGCTTTCAAGGTAAAGAGGAGAGGTGAAATGAGCGGTATGGGTTTCGATCTTCATCGCGGCGACGGACCTTTGGAAAAATTTGAACCCATTTTATCGTAAAAGGGTTGAAGGTGCGGGAAGAGTCCCGGCGGGGAAAAATCTGAGCCCCAAAGGCCAAAAGAGTACCAGCTCAGCCCTCGATTGCCTGCCGCAAATCCGTAATAAGGTCTTCGGGATCTTCCAATCCTACACTGAGACGGATCAGCCCCTCGGGGACGCCCGCTGCGGCCAACTCCTCGGCGCTGAGCTGCTGGTGGGTGGTGCTGGCCGGATGGGTGATGATCGATTTGGAGTCGCCGATATTGACCACGATTTTGAAGATCTTCGTCGCGTCGGCAATGCGCTGGGCCTCTTCGCGGCTATCCACTTCGAAGCTCAGCAGTCCGCTGGCCATCCCCCGGTCGAAATACTTCTGTGCCAGGGGATAGTTGGGATCGCTTTTGAGGCCGGGGTAGTTAACCTTGCGCACCTTGGGATGGCTTTCGAGAAACTCCGCAATCTTCAGGGCCGAATCGGAGTGCTGGCGCATCCGAAGCGGCAGCGTCTCGAGCCCCTGGATGTAGAGCCAGGAGTTGAAGGGGCTCGGCGCCGCTCCCAGATCCCGCAGCAGGGCCAGGCGCACCCGCAGGGTAAAAGGGGGCAGAGGCAGCTCGGTATAGACCAGACCGTGGTAGCTGGCGTCGGGCTCGTTGAAATGATAGTAGCGCTCGTTGCCCTTGAGCTTCTCTACCAGATTCTCCCGCTCCACGACGATCCCGCCGATGGCCAGCCCCTGACCGGTGGTGTATTTGCTGGCACTGTGGACCACCAGGTCCACCCCGTGCTCCAGGGGGCGGCAGATGATCGGCGTGGCCACCGTATTGTCGGTACAGCTGAGCACGCCGTGGCGGTCGGCGATCTCGGCGATGGCCGCAATGTCGGCCACGTCGATGCTGGGGTTGGTGATACTCTCAAAGAGGATCAGTTTGGTACGCTCGTCGATCATTCCCTCCAGCTCTTCGGGCTTGTGGACGTCGAAGTAGCGCGCTTCGATCCCGAAACGCCGAATCGTATGGCCGGTCAGCGTGGTGGTCCCGCCGTAGACCTGCTTGGCCACGAGGATATTGTCCCCCGCTTCGGCGACGTTGGCGATGGCGTAAAAGATCGCGCTCATCCCGCTGGCCGTCGCGACCGCGGCGGCACCCTTCTCCAGAGCCGCAAAGCGCTTCTCGAAGACCTCGGTGGTGGGATTCATCAGCCGGGTGTAGATATTGCCCAGTTCCTTGAGCTCGAAGAGATTGGCCGCATGTTCGGCATCCCGGAACTCGTAAGCCGTCGTCTGATAGATGGGAACGGCCATCGTCCCCTGCTCGTTTCCTTCATAACCGGCGTGTAGCGCCAGGGTCTGCTCTTTCATCTATTTTATCCTTATCTTAAACTATTCGACAAAATTATAGCAGTTTTGGGAAAGATCTCAAGCCAATTCTTTATAAAGAACGATCCCCCAGATCAACACCGTCAGACAAAAGGCCAGCAGCACCCCGAAAGCCCCGATGTCTTTGGCCTCTTTGGCCAGGGGGTGATGCTCTTGGGTCACCAGGTCCACCACCCGCTCGATGGCGCTGTTGAAGGCCTCGGCGATAAGCACCAGCCAGGTCGAGGCAAAAAGAATCCATTTGGAGATCGCCGAAATCGGAGCGAAGAAAAGCCCGACCGCAAGTACGGCAATCACCAGCATCTGGGTGCGAAAAGACTTTTCGTGGGCGATGGTAAAGCGCATGCCCGCCAGAGCATAGCCGACATTTTTTAGGAGCGAGAATTGAGGTTTGTTGTGCATTTTGACCTCTCTAAGGAAAAAGTATAACACCCGACAACGGCACTAAAGAGGGAGTTCGCCCCTTTTGCCGGAGATTTGGTGAAAGGGACGAATTATTCCCATTCGATGGTGGCGGGGGGCTTGGAAGAGATATCGTACACCACCCGATTGATCCCCTCGATCTCGTTGATGATCCGGCGGCTGATATTCTCCAGCACGTCGTGGGGCACGTGGGCGAAGGTCGCGGTCATCCCGTCGACCGATTCGACCATCCGCACGCAGACGGTATTGTCGTAGGTGCGATTGTCCCCCATGACGCCGACGCTGCTGACATTAAGCAGCACGGTAAAAGCTTGCCAAACCTTGTCGTAGTAGCCGCTGGCGCGCAGCTCCTCTTGCATGATCTCGTCGCTCTCGCGCAGCAGGCGCAACGCCTCTTCGTTGACTTCGCCCATGACTCGGATCGCCAGGCCGGGCCCGGGGAAGGGGTGGCGGCCGATCATCTGCTTGGGCAAGCCCAGCTCCAGCCCCAGTTTGCGTACTTCGTCCTTGAAAATCTCCCGCAGCGGCTCGACGAGTTCGAAGGTCATCCAGTCGGGCAGACCTCCCACGTTGTGGTGGGATTTGATGGTCTTGGAGGGGCCTTTGACGCTGACGGACTCGATCACGTCGGTGTAGAGGGTCCCCTGGGCCAGGAAGCTCACCTCATCGGCATGCTTCTTGGCCTCTTCGTCGAAGACTTCGATGAAGGTCTCCCCGATAATCTTGCGCTTGCGCTCGGGATCGGTGACGCCTTTGAGCCGGGAGAGGAAGCGCTCGCTCGCATCCACGGTGATCAGGTCGATCCCCAGCCCTCGGAACATATCCTGCACCTGCTGCGCCTCGTTTTTGCGAAGCAATC
>Ga0256841_1003279_pt1 | contig 12187 bp, 9 predicted proteins | sample 356308metaG_FD_185971 | JGI IMG/M metagenome (GOLD analysis project Ga0256841, IMG submission 185971) | Hydrothermal vent microbial communities from Mid Atlantic Ridge, Atlantic Ocean - 356-308 | ecosystem: Environmental > Aquatic > Marine > Hydrothermal vents | place: Atlantic Ocean: Mid...
AGCATCTTTCAATGTCTTAATCCCTTTTAGATCAGGTCACGTTCTAGACCGATGATTTCGAGCGCGTGGACGAATCCAGGGAAACGTCTTAATCCCTTTTAGATCAGGTCACATTCTAGACAATGGAGAGCACGACCCCGGCGAGTGCAGAGAAGAGTCTTAATCCCTTTTAGATCAGGTCACGTTCTAGACCAGCCTATCCTGAGGGTATGGAAAAAAACACTCCCGTCTTAATCCCTTTTAGATCAGGTCACGTTCTGGACCTGGCGCCTGTGAGGGCTATGCCCTGCTCACCGGCTGTCTTAATCCCTTTTAGATCAGGTCACGTTCTGGACGGCCAAGGAAGACGTAACGGCTTTGAATTACGCCGTCTTAATCCCTTTTAGATCAGGTCACGTTCTGGACTCTGCTGTCGCGTTTGATCGTGGTTAGCAAAATTGTCTTAATCCCTTTTAGATCAGGTCACGTTCTGGACTTTACCAACGACCGCCAAGAGCCCAGCCCCATTTGGTCTTAATCCCTTTTAGATCAGGTCACGTTCTGGACGCCTGGCCAGCCTACAAGCCTAAGAGGGCATGAAAGTCTTAATCCCTTTTAGATCAGGTCACGTTCTGGACGGTTACCCGTACTCGCCATCGCATCGGTGCCCCTGAGTCTTAATCCCTTTTAGATCAGGTCACGTTCTGGACCGTTCAACGAAGCGATGGACAAGCTGCAAAGCACAAGTCTTAATCCCTTTTAGATCAGGTCACGTTCTGGACTTATCCGGTCAAAGTAAATGGAATTCATTTTTCAAGTCTTAATCCCTTTTAGATCAGGTCACGTTCTGGACCATTAGCATTGGGGAAAAAATAACTAAACCACCGTCTTAATCCCTTTTAGATCAGGTCACGTTCTGGACGTATTTGAGATCCATTGATTAGCTCTAGTTTCATGTCTTAATCCCTTTTAGATCAGGTCACGTTCTGGACGATACCATCCCGCAGCGCCCGGAACGCGATGTCCGTCTTAATCCCTTTTAGATCAGGTCACGTTCTGGACACCTCGGTGGCAAACTTGTCCCCGGTGGCAAGCTGTCTTAATCCCTTTTAGATCAGGTCACGTTCTGGACCCCGAACCTGGCGGTGGTTTGCAAGGTACGTAAGGTCTTAATCCCTTTTAGATCAGGTCACGTTCTGGACTCGTGGGTGCCGTCGAAATGACAGAAGAAGAAGACGTCTTAATCCCTTTTAGATCAGGTCACGTTCTGGACGTCCGGGACTTCACAATTGACCCATGCGGGTGGTCTTAATCCCTTTTAGATCAGGTCACGTTCTGGACTTTCGACTTCAGTCTGAATCAAGAACTTTCTTGGGGTCTTAATCCCTTTTAGATCAGGTCACGTTCTGGACCCATCTGGGGTTGGGGGCCAAGCTCCAATGATGTTTGTCTTAATCCCTTTTAGATCAGGTCACGTTCTGGACGCCACTTCCGCCGTGAGGGTGCGGATGGTGTCTGGTCTTAATCCCTTTTAGATCAGGTCACGTTCTGGACTACCATTGGCTCGTTCCCAAAACACGGTATGAACGGTCTTAATCCCTTTTAGATCAGGTCACGTTCTGGACTGATCCAGAGGTCGCTCGATGCCCTGACCGGTGGTGTCTTAATCCCTTTTAGATCAGGTCACGTTCTGGACGTCGCGGCGCTGAATACTGCTCAGGACCCGAACAAGTCTTAATCCCTTTTAGATCAGGTCACGTTCTGGACGCCACTGCATTACGGTGGCTGCTAGGGAAGATAGGTCTTAATCCCTTTTAGATCAGGTCACGTTCTGGACGGTAGTCATGAGCGAACTGCGTACTTTTATAACCGTCTTAATCCCTTTTAGATCAGGTCACGTTCTGGACGACGTACCCATCGTTGGCCCCGACGAAGATTCGTTCGTCTTAATCCCTTTTAGATCAGGTCACGTTCTGGACATCCCTGTGGGTGCGTATGGGCACCCGAGTTCTACGTCTTAATCCCTTTTAGATCAGGTCACGTTCTGGACAATTCTCCAGCAAATTCCTGTCGGCTGTTCGGACGGGTCTTAATCCCTTTTAGATCAGGTCACGTTCTGGACCATACAACGAGGAGGTAAGTGATGGATATTTCCGGTCTTAATCCCTTTTAGATCAGGTCACGTTCTGGACCGTTGATGAACTTGAGGATCTTGTGTCCCAAGCGGTCTTAATCCCTTTTAGATCAGGTCACGTTCTGGACAAGGAACGGCGGCTCGCCCGCGAGAAAGAAGCTCGGTCTTAATCCCTTTTAGATCAGGTCACGTTCTGGACATTCCGAGGTGATGAACGTTATCAAAATATTGAAGTCTTAATCCCTTTTAGATCAGGTCACGTTCTGGACAACATGGTTGTTATTATTTGTAAGGGGGGTTGGTGTCTTAATCCCTTTTAGATCAGGTCACGTTCTGGACCAGGATGTCCCGGAGTTTTTCGATGTCGATTCGGGTCTTAATCCCTTTTAGATCAGGTCACGTTCTGGACGGAAGGAGTGGAAGAAGGCCGTGCAGAGCTTCTTGGTCTTAATCCCTTTTAGATCAGGTCACGTTCTGGACTGGAAAGTAAAGAATTCTTTGTGGTTTTGAACAGGTCTTAATCCCTTTTAGATCAGGTCACGTTCTGGACTCCCGTATACGCTTTTAGCAAACGGGAGGTTGTGGTCTTAATCCCTTTTAGATCAGGTCACGTTCTGGACCAAACGATTGGCGTGGCTTCGTGACGTTGGCGGAGGTCTTAATCCCTTTTAGATCAGGTCACGTTCTGGACGTCATGATCACATTAGAACGCATCAAGCACGCAACGTCTTAATCCCTTTTAGATCAGGTCACGTTCTGGACAAAGCCATGGAAGGCTTATTGTTAAACTCCCCGGCGTCTTAATCCCTTTTAGATCAGGTCACGTTCTGGACAAAAGGGTACCCTATACCTACCTACCGGGTACCTATAGTCTTAATCCCTTTTAGATCAGGTCACGTTCTGGACCTTCCGCTCCAGCCGAAGTGTCGCTTGAAGCGATTGTCTTAATCCCTTTTAGATCAGGTCACGTTCTGGACGGCGGGCTAGTAGCCCGCCTTTATAGCCAGATATCGTCTTAATCCCTTTTAGATCAGGTCACGTTCTGGACCGTTCGTCTTCTTCAGAGGTGGCAGGGACGATGAGGTCTTAATCCCTTTTAGATCAGGTCACGTTCTGGACAAGGCGGAGCGGTCGATCCAGACATTGCCCAACCTGTCTTAATCCCTTTTAGATCAGGTCACGTTCTGGACCGAAAAAAGCTGGCTGGTACTGCCCCGAAGGGGCGTCTTAATCCCTTTTAGATCAGGTCACGTTCTGGACTGCACCCCCATTTTTTCTTCAACAAAATCAATAGGTTACAAGGCGCTATAAAGAAAATTTCCGACGCCGGGAACCTCATGTGGTTATATGAAAATGCTTCATGGGAATATGGCAACAATTCACCGTTCCTTGTATTCTTCAAGTGTAGCATCGGTCGTCATCTTGACAAGGTCAAGCACGATCGCAGAGGAAATTTCACCCGAAGCGCCGTGAAATCCTCGCTCGGCGTGGTTGGTACCACCGATGGCCCGCGTTTTCGTCGATTCGGCAGCGCGGTCACTTCGACCAGCGGATGGACACGAAACGCTTCCGAACCTCGACCTCCCGAACTTCGACGGTGCGACCGTAACGATCGGTACCCGAAGCCACGCGAACGGAACAGGAAACCTCGGTCCAGGAACGATGCTGCACCGGATGGGACGACGACGATGTCAGTTGGCCGCCCTGCTTGCGCCCTTGGCCGTCTTTCTTGGCCCAGCCGGTGTCCCCGACCCAGAAGCGGCCGCGCCGGTTGATCGTCGCCCAGTAGGCCTGCGGGTTCCGTACCTTCTCGCCCTTGGGGGTGTACCACTGATCGCCGATCTTGACCGGAGTCTTGCGCCAGTTGGTGCCCGGCCGCTTCTTGCCGAACCAGTATCCCGCCATGACACACCTCACCGTGACTGAATGTCGGACGACCATTTTGCCGCGGACGACGACGGCGCGCAACGGTGGCAAGCTTGCCGTCTTCGATTCACGACGGGGTGTCGGACGGTTCGAACAGGCTTTCCTGGCGGGGATGGCGCCAACGGTAGCGCACCGGCCGGGTGAGCTTTTCCAGTTTTCCCTCCCTCTCGGCCTGCCGTAACCAAACGTCCAGTTGACTCTTCTGCAGTTTGAGGGTCTCCGCCAGTTCCGCACGGCTTCGGGGAGCGTCGCGGCACAGGTGTCGGACCTTGGCGAGGAACAGATCATAAAACTCCAACGTCTCCGGCGGGGTTTCGCTTCCGTCCACCGAGCCGTCGGTGACGGAGAACAACGCCGAGAGCTTCCCGTCCGGTTCTTCCGGCAGCCAGCGGGCACCGCCGGCGACCAGGGCGGCGTTGCCCGCCTCGGCGTCGTCCGTCCGTTTCACCCACAGGGGGACCCAACCCCGGCTCAGATTTTCCCGCGCCCCGCTCCAGGTGCCGCCTTTCGTACCGGAATGGACCACGACGGCGGCATCGGCCAAGCAATAGATATATTTGTTGCGCTGCATCGCGTTGGCGACGCGGAAACCGGCTTCGGGATGAAACGGCGACAGCAGGAGCAAGCGCCCGGCCGTCAAGTGATCGCGGTACTTTCGGCTCGTGCAGGCCCGCAGCAATCCCGCCGAGAGCACGCCCACCGCCCGGCCGCCGGCTTCCAACGCCGCGGTCATCGCCGCTTCGTCCACCCCCTTGGCGCCGCCGGAAACGACGGTGCAGCCCTCGCGGGCGGCTCGTTCCCCCAGGCGGCGGGCGAAGGTCAAATCCGCCTCGGGTGCCTGGCGCGATCCCACCACCGCCAGTGCCCGGCCTTCGAGAATCCCGGTGTCGCCGCAGCCGAACAGAACCGGCGGGGCGATCTCCCGCAGCCGCCGCTTCAGGCGGACCGGGTAATCGGCGTCGGCGCGGGTGGTCACCCACAGCCCGGCCCGGGACCAGCGCTCCAGTGCCAGCGCCAGCGCCGCCCCGCGCTGCAGCAGCCCCTCGATCCGGCTCCGGGTGATTTTGTCGTCCGCCCAGCCGTCGAACACCACATCCAGATCGTCCGTCAACAAGGCGGCCGGCGTCCGCGAGCGCGTCCGGAGCCAGGCGGCCAGACGCCCCCATTCAGCAGGGGAAAGCGGCTGGACCGCCGTCTCCGACCGGGTGAAATGGGCGGTCAGGAGCAGAATCGCCTGGGCGTCCGGTGATACCGTCATCAATCCTCCGTACTGGTGGAAGCCAGGGCCATAGGATAGACCATACCGCTGCCGGCGCGGCGCAACAGGGCCGCCACCACCGTGATCGTCCAGCGGGAATCGACGATGTCGTCCACCAGCAGGACCGGGGTGTCCGGAACCGGTTCCCGGACGGCGAACGCGCCGTCCAGATTGCGGCATTGGTGGAAGGTGTTTTTCTGCGCTTTCTGGGGATCGTTGTCCCGGGTCTTGGTGACCACCGGCCGGAAAGGCAGGCCGAGGCGGTCCGCCAGGCGGCGAGCGAAATCCGGCACCAGCTCGGGATGACGCCGGGAAGGGACGCAGGTCACCCACGCCGGCGGCGGCTGCGGCCGCCAGCGCTGTTCGATCATTTCGGCGGCGGCCGCCACCAGCTCGTCGCGAAAACGCCCGGCGTGCTTGTCGTCCTCCACCATCTTCCCCCAGCCGGCATCGCCCCAGCGCGACAGGACCCGTCCTTCGGCGGCGCGCAGCTCCTCGGGCAGATTGCCGCGAAGGCCGTAGGCCGGCAAGGCGTCGGCTGGAATTCGCCTCCGGGGCTGGAAGGGCATTTCCGCATGGCGGAGAAAGCGGGTCGCCGCCACCACCGTCTCCGGATCGACATCAATGGCGACCGGCGGTCGGCCCCGGCAGACCGAGCAACGGCCGCAGGCGGCCGCCTCGGGATCGTCCAGCGCCCGGCACAGATAGGCCATGAGGCAGTCGCGGCTGTCGAGGTAGTCCTGCATCTCCCGCCATTCGATTTCCCGCTGACGATTCAGGCGGTGGATGCGCTCCCGGTCGGGGACGAACGGCACCGCCGTGCGATACCAACGGCTGCCCCGCTTGACGACCGGCGCCGGATTTTCCACGCTGAGCACCTTCAGGACCTTGCCGATCTGCCCGCGGCTGAGATTGAGGCGGGCTTCCAGTTGAGGGACGGACAGACCGTCATGCCAGCTCAAAGTCTCCAAGATCGCATTCACCTCGTCTTCCGCCGGGAAGGCGGTGCGCCGGAAATGGGCGTGGATGTCCCGGTCCTCCCGCCCGGACAGCAGGATGCCGTAGGCGCGATCCAAAGCCCTGCCAGCGCGTCCGACCTGCTGGTAATAGGTGATCACCGACCCGGGGCACTGGTAATGGACGACGAAACCGAGATCCGGCTTGTCGTACCCCATACCCAGGGCGGTGGTGGCCACCAGGGCCTTGATGCGGTTGTCGTAGAGCAGGGATTCCAGATGGCGCCGGTAGGCGTGGCTGTCGGCGAAGTCCGGATGCCGCACGTCGCTGTAATAGGGTAGGGCCGCGATGCCGTTCTTCTTCAGCCAGGCGCTGACCTGATCGGCGTCCCGCTTGGTCAGCACGTAGACGATGCCGGTGCCCGGCAGTTCCGGCAGATGGCGCGCCAGCCAGGCCAGCCGGGCCGCTTGATCGGGAAGGTGTAGGGTCTGCAGGATCAGGCTGTCGCGCACCAGGGGACCGCGGCGGACTTCCAGGTCGCCGAGCTGGGCGCGGACGTCGGCGATCACCCGGTCGTTCGCCGTGGCTGTCGTCCCCAGCAGGGGCAGGTTCGGCGGCAGATGGCGCAGGATGTGGCTCAGGCGGCGATAATCGGGGCGGAAATCGTGCCCCCAGTCGGAAATGCAATGGGCTTCGTCCACCACCAGCAGGCCGATCCGCCCGGCCACCGGCATCAGCACCTCGTCCACGAAATCCTCGTTGGCCAGCCGCTCCGGGGAAATGAGCAGCACATCGATGTGGTCTTCCCGGACCGCCTGGATGATGGCCGGCCATTCCTGGGTGTTGCCGCTGTCGATGCTGGCGGCCCGCAGTCCCAGCCGCTCGGCGGTCTCGACCTGGTTGCGCATCAGCGCCAGCAGCGGGGAAACGATGACGGTGGGCCCTGCGCCGCGATCCCGCAGCAGCCGGGTGGCGATGAAATACACCAAACTCTTTCCCCAGCCGGTACGCTGTACCACCAGCAGCTTGCGGCGCCCGACCACCAGGTCGTGGATGGCTTCCCACTGACCGTCGCGGAAACGCGCCCCGGCATCCCCCAGGGCACGGCGTAACAGGGATTCGGCCGCCTGCCGGTTCATGGCGTCAGCCTGGCCAGTTTTTCCCGGATTTCCTGGCGGCGCTTCTTGGCCCAGGGGAGCCAGCGCGCCGTCTCCGCCAGCAGTTCGGCGGCCCGGCGGCGCAGCTCGGGATCGTCCCAGGACAGGGCCGCTTCCAGCAATTCCAAGCGTTTCTGGTTCAGCTCCCCTCCCGCTTCCTTGCGGCCGGCCCGGCGATCGCACTCCAACTGTTCGCGCACCTGTTCGATGAGCCGTTCCTCCGGGTGCATCCGCGCCAGCCGTTCGGCTCGTTCCTGTTCGCGGCGGCGGCGCTCCGCCTCGGCGCGGGCGCGGGCGGCTTCCGCCTCGCGGGCCTGGCGCAGCCGTTCGCCCAGCCGCCGCTGCCGCTCGCGCACCTGCCGCAACCAGGCGGCCTGTTCGGCATGGTCCCGGGATACCAGCGCCTCGGCCCGTTCCCACGGGGGCAGGTCGTCGCCCAGCTCCGCCAACACCCAGCCGAAGGGGATCAGATGGGCCTGGTCGTGTTCCTCGGCGGCCGCCAGCCACCAGGTCCGCGCCGCCGGTTCCCAGGCGGGCGGTCGCCCTTGACCCTGCTTGATACGGATGCTGCGCACACCGTTCAGGGTCACCGACTCGGCGCCGCTGTGGCGGCCGACCCGCACCAGGAAGGCTTGCCCCGTCTCGAAGCGGCGCCGCAGGGCCGGATCGTCCAGTAGCCCGGTCACGGTCCGGCGCCATTCGGCGTCGAGCAGGCCACGCTCGTGCAGCCGCCTCAGTTCGTCGTCGAAAAGGGGGCGGTAGAAGGCGTTGCAGGCGGCGGCGATGTCGGCGAACCCGAAGCGCCGCTGCGGCAACTTGGGATGGCCGGCCACGGCGCCGACGTCGATCACCGTCAGGGTGCCGCGGAAGGCGCGGACTCGGAAGGGGGCGAGGCATTCGAGCAACTGGTAGAGACCGCCGCGTTCGGCCCGGGAGGCGGTTTCCCGGCCGTGGCGGGCGGCCGGCCGCTTCGCGCGGTTGACGGCGAAGAGGATTTCGGCGCTGTTGAGATCGTCGGGACCGTACCAGCGGCAGTCGCCCACCTGGACCAGGCGCATGGGATCTTTGTGCAGCTCCCGCATGGAATAACCGAACAGCCGTTCCTGGAGCTTGCGGCTGGCGTGGCGGTCGCCCCTGAGGTCGGGCGGCAGGGGGGCGCCGGCGTTGCGGCGGTCGAGCAGAGCGGTGCGGATCGCCCCTTTCAGGCCGCTGCCGGGTACGTACAGGCGGCGGTCGGCGGGGTCGTAGGCGGCCCGTTCGATCTCCAGGCGGTTGTGCACCTCGCGGCCGCCGCTTTCCACGTTGGCGGCCCGCCCCACCCGGGCGCGGTAGAGGGTGGCCACCCCGGCGCAGACCTTCACTACGTTGACCGCCTCGGGAATCAGCCGGTCGCGGCGTTCGAAGAAGTAGGCCTGTACCTGCTTCAGCATCCGCGGCTGGGGTCGGCCCTCGAGGATGCGCATCAGGACGGCACGGTCGGTGGCGGGCAGGGCGGTGAGGGCGCGGTGGTCGAATTCGAACAGGGCGTCGTCCTCGATGACGTACTGGGTGGGGGTGTAGTCCTCGTCGGTGCCCAAATGGACCGGCGACAGGGGGGTGAGGTGCAGGGTTCGGGTGTTCGGCAGACCGCTCATGGGGATTCCTCCAAACGGACGGGCAACACCGGGGCGTAACCCTGATGCACGGTGGCGGCGATGGCGTTGGACAGGCGGCCGTCTCCCCCCAGGCCGCGCCCGGTGAACGACGCCGCCGGCTCGAAGGGGCGGGGCGTGAGCACGGCGCCGGTGTCGGCCAGCAGCACCGGGTTCTTGAACGGCCGGCCGCGCTGGACCGCCGTCCCGCCGTGGCGGCCGAAGCGGGTGAAGGGATGCCACCAGCAGGCTTCCGGTTCCCAGTCCGATCCCTGGGGGGCGCAGGGGGCCAGGGTCAGCCAGGCGTTGGGGTCGGCGTGGCCGGGCCAGGGGGTGTCGTCGGAGGCGGCGACGGCGAACTTGCCCAGGCCGATGCTGGCGTCGCGGCCGTAGCCCGTCTGGCCGACGTCCGCCAGCAGGGCGGCGATTTCCTCCGCGTCGATGCGGTCGGCGTCGAAGCACACGTACACTTCGAGCCGCATCCCGGGGGCGTACCAGGTCTGGGCCATGCCGTAGGGGGCGAACTCGCCGCGGCCGGTGGTGCCGGTCAGGCGGTGGATGGTGTTGTGGGGTTGGACCCGGCGGGCCGTCGGCCGGTCCCCTTCGAGCCCCAGGCGCTCGGCCAGATCGGCGTCGCCCAGGGCGTGGGCGAGCCAGTCACCGAGGGGGCGGCGGAGGACGTCGTGGGGAATCCAGCGCCGCCGCTTGATCCGCTTGCGGTCGGCGTCGGGAACGGGGCGATAACGGTGCAGCGGCAGGGCCGGCCGGGGCAGGAAGCCGGCGGGAAAGGCGTCGGACACCACGGCGAAGGGCCGGCCTTCGGTGTAACCTTCGAGCAGTTCCGTCAACCGCGCCTCCCCGAAGCGGTAAGTCACCGCCCAGCACAACTGCCCGAACAGGGTGTCCCCCTTCAGCGGGGTGCCGAAGGCCGACAGCGGCGTCAGGGTGAATTTCAGCGGGGTCATGGTTGCGTTCTCTTCAGCGTCAAACCGTCGATATAATGAAAGTCCCGATGATTGCGGGTCGCCAGGACCGCTTCGTGTACCAAGGCCGTTGCGGCGATCAGGGCGTCCGCAATGAGCAAACCGTGGCTCAAGCGGTAGCGTCGTAGCAGATCGATCGCTGCTCCCGAGACGCTCTCGGTAACCGGAAGGCGATAAAAGCGCCCGAGACAGTGCTCGATAGCTTGCAAATCCCGTTTGTCACGCGCTCCCACCAGCATTTCCATCCAAGTGATGTCACTGATCATCACGATGGCGTTCTGCTCCCACGTGGCGATCAAGGCAGCGACATCATGACTGCCCCGAGAAAACTCGATCAAGACGTCCGTATCCACCAAGATCCGCTCACTCATGGCGATCCCATTCCCGTTGACGCAACCGCTTGACGAACGCCACGCTATCGACCATCTCTTTCCGTGATCGCCACAATCCGAACAATGGCTCTTCGGTCAGCGGTGCGTTTGGGGATTTTTGAATCGACTCGCTTCTACAACTGAGAAACGCGACGAAGTCGGCTACTTCTGCCTGTTTCTCCGGCGGCAGCCGTTCGATCATCGCTACGATTTTTTCGATTTGGTTCTTTTCCATCTCAGGCGACCGCCACGTGATCCAGATTCGCCCACTTGGGGGTTCCGTCCAGACGCAGGTCGCGGAAGACGACCTTGCCGTAGCCGCGCGACACCGAACCACCCAGGCCCGACAGTTCCACCAGCCGCAGCCCGCGCAGGATCTCGTCCATCAGGTCCTCGCCGTCGATCACCTTGATGGTGAGGCGGAAGCGGAACCGGGCGCCGGCGGGCACCCGCTCGGTGTTGCGGGGATGTTCGGCGACGCCGCGGATGCGGTCGATGCGGTTCTCCATCTTGGTTTCGGTCAACAGCAGGTTCTTGGCCTCCATCTCGGCGATCCAGGCCGGGTCGGGCTCGCAGTCCCAGAAGGCCAGGCGGGTGGGACCGATCTCGGCCACCAGGGCCTCCATCTCCGGCGACAGGGCGCCGCCGGTGGGGGCGTAACCGAACAGACGCAGGATGGTCAGGCCGGCGTCGCGGTCGTCGAGGGCGTCGAGATGCTCGATCCCCAGGGGTTTGCCCTTGGCGACTCCGACCACCCCGGCGTGCCATTCCATCAGGCTGCGCATCTTGCCCTTGAGGCTGGAGCCGGGAACGTAGGGGTGGCCGGTGGCGGGATGCTTGATCACCGGGTTGTCGGTGCCGCCGATGTGCATTTCCGCGTTGCCGCTGCCGATGTGCAGGCCGGTGACCAGTTCGAGGGTGGCTTCGAGCTTGGCGATCTTGTCCAGTTTCATGTCAGTCCCCCTTCTCCAGCTTGTAGAACCCCAGGAACGCTTCCAGGAACAGCTTGGCCAGGCGCAAGTCGTCGGCGCTGCGGACGAAGTCGATGGTCTGGTCGAGCAAATCGACGAAGGCCCCGTCCACCAGCTTGCGCCCCTCGGCGTAGGCGGCCTTGGCCTTGAGCATGCGCACGAATGGCAGGAACTCGTGGAATTGGTCCGGGCTGCGGGCGGCCTTCTCCTCCCACAGGACCAGCTCGTCGTAGAAACGGCGCAATTGAGTGGAGCGGTTCGTCTCCCGTTTGCAGTCGGCGACGATCTCGGCCGCCCGGCGGGCGGTGGCGTCGAACAGTTCCGGGGCGATCTTGCCGTCCTCGCTGCGGAACGTGATCGTGAATCCCAGGCGGCGGTTTTCGTCGCGCCGCTGGCGTTTTGGATTGTTCATAGGGACCTCTCCGAAGTGATCGACACGAAAACAGTCATGCCATCAATCCCGCTGCTGGTACAGATGCAGGAACAGGGGGATGACGAAATCTTCGCCGAAGCGCTCGATGGGATCGCCCAGGGTCGTCCACAGCTCCGCCATGCGCCGCCGGCGTGCCGCGTCGTCGAGCCCGCGTGTCCGCTCCAGCAAGCGCCAGGTGTGGTAGGCGAACTGGGATTTCCAGATGGCGTTCTCCGGCCGGGTGGTGACCTCGGCGGCCATCCGCGCCAGGCTCTGCAGGCGGTACAGATAGCTGGTGCTGAGGGCGAGGGTTTCGGCCTCCTGCTGCAGGTTTTCATACACCCGCCACAGGTCGTCGAACCGGTCCCAGGGGACGGAACGGCCGAACAGGGTGACGGCGTTCTTGCC
>Ga0256841_1003280_pt1 | contig 12183 bp, 5 predicted proteins | sample 356308metaG_FD_185971 | JGI IMG/M metagenome (GOLD analysis project Ga0256841, IMG submission 185971) | Hydrothermal vent microbial communities from Mid Atlantic Ridge, Atlantic Ocean - 356-308 | ecosystem: Environmental > Aquatic > Marine > Hydrothermal vents | place: Atlantic Ocean: Mid...
AATTATTTCTACCGATTATAAAACAATAACCGGAAAACTTTTACCAAACCCTACCATTAAAGTGATAGATAAATTACCGGCAAATATATACGCTGAATCTACCGAATATGGTGATTATAAAAATAAAGAGTTAGTTACTTTCGGTGAATTCGGTTTAATCAGAAATGTAAAGGTTCAAACAATTAATGTTCATCCGCTGCAATTTGATGTAAACAATAAACAATTAAAATTGTACAGTAAAATAATATTTAAAATTTCTTTCAATTCCACAAAAAACTTTGTAAAAATTCAAGATTCGGATTTCCTTACTAACATAGTTATAAATTCCAAAGCACTAAAAAAATGGGGAGTTGAACAAAAGGTTCTTAAAAAATCTGTTCATAATTCCGTTTTGGCAAAAGGGGATTGGTATAGATTTGATATAAACGAAGAAGGAATTTATAAAATTGATAAATCATATTTATCCAATTTGGGAATTAATGTAAATACAATTGATCCCAGAACAATAAAAATATATAACAATGGCGGATATATTTTACCTTGGGAAATTAGTAACACAAGACCTGAAGATTTAGTTGAAAATGCAATAATTGTTTCAGGCGAAGAAGACGGAAAGTTTAATGATAACGATTATATTTTATTTTACGCAAGAGGAGTTGATTTTTTTGAATACAACAAAACTCAAAGAAAAATAAAAAGGAATAAACATTGGTATTCAAAACATAATTATTATTGGATTACATTTGGCGGAAGTAACGGCAAGAGAATGAAAAAACAAATTAATGAAAAAACTAAAGCTACATATATTCAAAAAACAACCGTTGCTTTTAAATTTAGAGATGATGATAAAATTAATCTTTTGGGTTCCGGATTGCTTTGCGTGGGTGATAATTTTTCAAGCTCCAAAACCAGTAATGTATATACCAATACATTAAACGAGTTAATTTCCGATAGTACAATTAATTATTCCGTTCATTTTGTAAATAGTTCTCCTTCCCGCCTTACATTAAACATATTTGAGAATAAATCAAAAATTTATACAACGCAAATTTACGGAATAGGATTCGATGAAAATGCACAATATAAAGCGGGGATTGACAAATTCTTTAGTACAAAATATAAAGGGACGTTGCCCGATAATAGAAGTCTGTTAAAATTTACTATAGTACCAACTTCCGTTGGAGATAAAGGTTATTTGGATTTTTATGAAATAAAATATTATAGGAAACTTACAGCTGTAAATGACGAAATAAAATTTTATTCTTCCGGTAAAAATGCGGTTACTGAATATAAAATAAATGGTTTTTCCGGTAGTAATATTTTGCTATTTAATGTATCTGACTTTTCCGATGTTAAGATTGTTGAAAATAAAATTAACGGTGGAGAGATAGATTTCAAAACTAATGAAACCGGCAAATACCAAACAAAATACATTGCAATTCATAACACTAAATTTAAAACACCTCCTAAAGGTAAAAAAATTTCCAACTCAAATATCAGAGGTATTTCCAAAGGCGGAAAATATGTAATAATTACAAATAAAAAATTTCAAGAACAAGCCGAACGTTTATTGAACTATCGGGTCAATGAAGCTAAATTTAAAATAAGCGGACAATTAATATTTATAGATGAAATATATAATGAATTTTCCGGAGGATTATTAGATCCAACATCAATTAGAGATTTTCTAAAGTATGCATTTGATAATTGGGAAATTAAACCGGAATATGTTTTACTGTTTGGTGATGGAGATTATGATTACTATAATCTATTGAAAAAAAATCTGAATTTCGTTCCTACATTTCAAACATTAAAATCGTTAAGCGAATTGGACTCTTTTCCTTACGATGATTTCTATGCACGTATTAGCGGTAATGATAAAAAAGCAGATTTGGCAATCGGAAGATTAAATGTTACAACTACCGATGAAGCTAAAAGTGTTGTTGATAAAATAATTGAATATGAAACATCATTAAAAAAGGGATTATGGAGAAATACAATCACTCTATTAGCTGATGATGGTCTTAAATCCAAAGGAGGAGATGACGGAGCAAGACACACAAGACAATCGGAACAATTATCATTGAATCATATTCCTAAAAATTTCAGAAGAAATAAAATCTACTTATCAAATTATAGAACAATTAATACAGGTTTAGGACGCAGAAAGCCGGATGTTAACAAAGCCATAATGGATGCAATGAATAACGGAACATTAATTTTCAATTTTATAGGACATGGAAATCCGGACGTATGGACGCATGAAAGAGTTTTTCAACGAAGTGTTTCCATTCCGCAGTTAAAAAATAAAGAATATTTTTTTCTTACGGCAGCTACTTGCGATTTCGGCAGATACGACGATCCTAATTTGCAAAGCGGAACCGAAGAAATGATTTTAATGAAAAATGCAGGAATGATTGGTGGGCTTTCTGCGGTTAGACCCGTTTATTCCGAAGCAAATGCAGCACTGAACAATTTATTTTATGATTTCCTACTCGGCACAAAAGATTCGCTTGGTTTTCCAGTACCGGTTGGGAATGCTTACTTTCGGTTGAAACAAAATAGAACCCATGTTAATGACGAAAAATATCATCTTTTCGGTGATCCGTTTTTAAGATTGGATATACCTGAATTACCTGCTAAAATAGATTTTGTAAACGGAAAAAATTTATTTGCACCCGTGCAAATAAAAGCTTTAAGCAACGTTACTATCAAAGGAAGTGTTTTAAATAGTGATAGTAATAAATATTCATTTAACGGAGAAGGCATTGTAACGGTTTACGATTCCAAAAGAAATATTCATTTGGACGATATAAACTATAATATGGAAGTGCAAGACGGAGTAATTTTTAGAGGACGCGTATCTATTGCTAACGGAAAATTTGCAACAAGTTTTACAGTTCCAAAAGATATTTCTTACGAAAATAAAAACGGTAAAATAGTTGTTTACTTTTTTAATGATGATGAAGACGGTGTAGGTTATACAAATAATATTATTGTCGGTGGTACGGATACTTCCAATAGCAATGACGGTAAAGGCCCACAAATAGAAATTTTATATGACAATGATAATATGGAAAATTCCTACCTTGTTGGTCCTAATTTTAATTTACATGTTAAATTATACGACGAAACCGGATTAAATACAACCGGAACCGGTTTAGGCCATAAATTGGAAGCGGTATTAAATAACGATGAAGACCATGCCATCGATTTAACAAAATATTTTATCGGAGATCTAAATTCCGGAGGTAAAAAAGGAGAAGTTAATTATAAATTTTCTTCTTTGCCTCAAAACGATTACAAATTGAAAATAAAAGCGTGGGATGTTTATAATAACTTTTCATCACAAGAAAGTTTTTTTACTGTTGTTGACGATAACAAACTTGTTGTACGTGAAGTTTATAATTATCCAAATCCGTTCAGTTCTTATACTTACTTTACTTTTCAGCATAATCTTACAACGGAAATTAATGTTACAATTAAAATTTATACAATAGCAGGAAGAATGATTAAAGAAATAAAAAGAAATAATATAACGGATAAATTTGTAAAAATTCGTTGGAACGGAAAAGATAAAGATAACGATAGAATTTCTAACGGAACTTATTTATATAAACTGAATATAAAAACAGCCGATGGTAAATATAAAGATAATATACTTGGAAAAATTACAGTAATTAGGTAAAATTAAAATTACTTTGAATAAAAATAATATACATTTATTAGGAGGATAGTTAGATATGAAACGATTAATATTTCTGTTTGTTTTGGGAATGCTGATACTAATGAATAACAATAAAGTAATGGGGCAAGGTGAAACAGCCGTACCGTTTTTGTTATTGGCACCCGATTCAAGAGCCGGCGGTATTGGAGAATCCGGTGGCGGATTAGCCGATAACTCCGCTGCAATTTTTTGGAATCCCGCTGGTATTGCTTTTTTAGACGGAACCGAATTTAGTATTACTCACAGTAATTGGTTACCTCAATTTAATTTGAGCGATCTTTTTTATGATTATTTGACATACAGACAATACATAGAAGAAATTGGAGGAAGTGTTACTTCCAGCATAACTTACATGAATTTCGGAGAGTTTATAAGAACCGGAGAAGGTTCGCCCGATCCCATAGGAAAATTCAGATCTTTTGATGCCGCTTTAACATTAGGCTACTCTACAAAACTCCATCCGGATTGGGGCTTAGGATTGAATTTTAGAATTATTCACAGCCGCCTTTCCGATAAACCTACAGCAGGTGAAATCGGCGAAGGTGTTGCTACATCCGTAAGTTTTGATATTGCAACTATGTGGCGTCCGGCAGAATTTCACATACCTCTTATTGGAGATTTAAGTAACAGATTTAGCTTGGGCGTTAACGTTAGTAATATTGGCCCGGAAATTTATTATATCGATCAAGCTCAAGCCGACCCGATACCGACAAACTTTAGGTTAGGCTTAGCGCTTATGCTTATGCAAGATGATTACAATTCACTTATTTGGACGGGTGATATGAGTAAATTGTTAGTTGATAGAAAGAAAAATGCCAACGGTAAACGAGATAAATTTTACAAAGCAATATTTACTTCGTGGTTCGATGATGATTTTAGAACGGAACTTAGAGATTTGGTTACATCTACCGGTCTTGAATACTGGTACGGAGATGAAGATTTTAAATTTGCACTACGTACGGGATTCTTTTATGAAGACCCGAAATTCGGTAATAGAAAATTTGTTACAATTGGTGCGGGTATAAGATACGACATTTACGGATTTGACTTTAGTTACATCACTACCGACGTATTCAAAGGTGGTGAAAATCATCCTCTTTCCGATACCTTACGTTTTAGTTTACTTATTGGTTGGGGAGGTAAATCTCATAAATCCCTAAAAGGCTTTCCAAGAGGAATATAATTTAATATGCAAAAAGTAAAAATCGGTTTTATTTTATTTTTATTCGGCTTGGGTTCTTTACATGCTAAAGGTTTTACCAACTGTAAAGCTTTAGATTTTAATAATTTAAGTTCTAATGATGTAAAAACCGTAAAAATTCTTGCCGTTATGGTGGAATTTCAAAAAGATAAATTTGACCTAACACAAGGTAACGGAAAATTCGGAACAATCTACACCAAAGATTATGGTAATTCAATTATAGATCCGTTACCTCACGACATTAATTATTTTTCCGATCATTTGAGATTTGCACAAAATTATTTTGCAAAAGTTTCCGACAATAAACTTAATATAGAATATTATATTATTCCGAATATTGTTACGGTTTCCAAAGTTATGAAAGAATACTCATCAAAAGAAAAAAATAATATGAAACCTCTTGCTGATTTTACCAAAGAAGTATGGAAACAGACAGTAAAGCAAAATAAATCCGTTGACTTCGGAAAGTATAATTTGTTTGCTATTTTCCATGCAGGTGTGGGTAAAGATATAAGCACTAATAACCTTTTGGGGGAAGCTAGAGATTTACCTTCGGTTTATTTTAATCTAAATTCGTATAAAAAATATTACGGTAGTACATTCAATGGTTTTGTAGCTAACAACGGTGCAACCATTAAAAACACAATGATTTTACCGGAAACGGAATCTCGAGAAGAACAAGGAATTGGAGGTAGTACTCTTCTGGAATTGTCTATTAATGGTTTGTTGGTTTCAAGCATAGCAAGTCATCTCGGTTTACCGGATTTGTTTAATTCCGAAAATGGGAAAAGTGCTATCGGACGCTTTGGACTAATGGACGGACAATCTCTGTTTGCTTACAAAGGATTGTTTCCTCCCGAACCTTCCGCCTGGGAAAAAATATTTCTCGGTTGGGAAACACCTCTTGTTGTTAATTCAACAAAAAAAAATATAAAAGTTTTTGCTAAACAAGTTGCACAAAATACTGATGCGCGGATAATCAAAATTCCAATTAATTCATCCGAATATTATTTGGTTGAAAACCGACAACGTGATGCAAACAAAGACGGAATTAAAATTACTTACAAAGTAGCCGGCGTTATTAAATCTTTATCTTTGCCAAAAGATACCTTAAACTTTAACAATGAAAATGTTGATACGCTTAATGGTGTTGTAGTTGACGTTGACGAATTCGATTGGGCTTTGCCCGGAAACGGAATACTTATTTGGCACATCGATCAAAAAGTAATTGACGAAAAAATTGCAGTTAATAAAATTAATACCGATAAATACAGAAGAGGAGTTTATTTGGAAGAAGCCGATGGTGTTCAGGATATTGGTGAGGAATTTAAAACCATATTCGGTACAACCGTAATTGCCGAAGGTAATAAATTTGATTTTTGGTTTAAAAAAAATCCTTCCGAACTTTATAAAAATAAATTTGATGCTACAACCAAACCAAATACGAACACAAACGACGGAGCGAATAGTTTACTTGCATTTTCAAATTTTTCGGAAATTTCCAATATAATGACGTTCGATTTAAAAATTGGCAATGAAAAACTTAAACTGCTCGGTTCAAATAAACTGAATTTAACCTCTAAAATTACCGATATAAAACATACTAATAACAATTCCGAATTTTGGATTCTATCAAATTCAAATCTTTATAAAATTGATTCTTCAAATGCTATTGCCTCAAGCAGTCAAAATTTTGCCGATAGTAATTTTCTACTAATTGAAGAAAATAACAAAAAATATTTATTTGGTGTTAAAGGAAGATATTTAAATTCTTTAGGAATAGGACCGGTTGATTTGGGTAAATATAGTAATGCTCCTATTGTGTATAAAAAAAATGGAAATAATATTAAATTATATATCGGTTTGTACGACGGAACAATAGCAATTTATTCGTTTAATTTAACTACGGCAGAAAAACCGGTTTTGGAAGAAACAATCGATATGCAAAATCCGATGATATCTCAAATAATACTTTCCGATAATAAACTTTATGCTATATCAAACAAAATAATTTCAAACCGAACAAAATCTATTAAGTTTGAAAATGAAATAAAAAAAGTTATACTTACCAACAATAAAAACGGTAACGATTTATTTGTGGTGCTTACAAATAAAAATAATTTTTATATCATAAAAGATTTTTCCATACTATATCGGTTTAAAGTTCAAACCCGCGTTAAACTAAATAATTTTTCACTTGCCGATATAAAACAAGACGGTGAAAATTATATTCTTTTCAATCTTGGTAATAAATTAAATGCGGTAAATATTAAAGGTTATATGGCAGAACATTTTCCTGTAGAACAAAACGATGTTTCGGAATTTTTATCTTATCCGATGATTGCCGATATTGATAATGATGATAATCCCGATATAATTTCTACCACCGAAAACGGTTTGATATTTGCATATTCCGGGTTGGACGCAAGCTTATTGCAAGGTTTTCCTATTTCAATCGGTAGCGGTTTTAACGGTGCTCAAACAATAATTAAAAGAGAAAATGATTTATTGTTTACAAGCCTAACCGATGATAATACATTTTTTACATGGAGTATAAAATCCAACGGTAAAGTTGTTTGGGGAAACGAATTTGGGAATAACCGTAATAATGCTTATGTAAAAGGTTCAACGAAAAAAAATATCATAACAAATTTTTTTCCGAAAGAGAAAACATATAATTGGCCTAACCCGGTATATGGTAACCAAACTTTTATAAGAACTTACGTTGCGGAAAATTCCAAAATAACAATTCGTATTTTCGATTTGTCTGGCGACTTGGTTGATAAACTTGAGTATAATGCAACTGGTGGTCTGGATAACGAAATAGCTTGGGATGTTAGTAATGTTCAAAGCGGAGCTTACTTTGCTAAAATTGAAGTTAAAGCTAATTCCGGTAAAACAGATAACAAAATAATTAAAATTGCAATAGTAAAATAATATCACCGAAAAAATTCTTGTTTCTTTTATGAAAAAAATTATTTTCTTACTTACACTCCTATTAATTGAAACCAAAATAATTTATGCACAATTAGATAGTTACGATCCCGAATTTAACTGGTTTACATTAAAAGGAAAACATATTTATGTGCATTATCACGAAGAAACCGAACGCACGGCAAGAACAGTTCTTAAAATAGCCGAAGAAGTTTGGGGACCAATTACAAGACTATACCAATATGAACCCGACATTGTACATTTTGTAATAAAAGATATTGATGATTATTCAAACGGTGCCACATATTTTTTTGATAACAAAATAGAAATTTGGTCTTCATCTTTGGATTTTGATTTACGCGGAACTCATAATTGGTTGCGTAATGTTATTTCACACGAATTTACGCACATGGTACAAATACAAGCATCAATGAAAATAGGAAGAGCAACACCGGCAATATACTTACAATATTTAAACTACGAAGATAAAAGACGTCCCGATATTCTTTACGGATTTCCTAATTTTATTGCCTCATATCCGTTGGCATCTATTAACATTCCGGCTTGGTTTGCCGAAGGAACGGCACAATATATGAGAAGGGAATTTAATTATGATAATTGGGATTCGCATCGCGATATGATTTTACGATTGTACGCAATTAAAAACAAAATGCTTACTTGGAATCAAATGGGTATTTTTAGCAAAACAAGCTTGGGTAACGAATCTGTTTATAATTCCGGTTTTGCTCTTACTCGCTATATAGCACAAAAATACGGCGAAGATAAATTAAGGAAAATTTCCTACAAACTTGGTAAGCTTACAAATTTTACCATTGATGCCGCCTTTGAAGATGTGCTTGGTAAAAACGGTAATGAAATTTATAACCAGTGGAGTTCCTTTATAAAGAAAGATTATAAAAAAAGAATAAAATTCGTACAAGAAAATTTAATACAAGGAAAACAACTTGTTAAAAAAGGATTCGGAAATTTTTATCCTATTGCATCACCCGATGATAAAAGCATTTATTTTATTTCCAATATAGGCGGTGATTATTTTTCAACTTCGGGAATATTTAAGATTGATTCTGCAAATCAATCACCCGAATCCGTTAAACAAGGTATCCGATCAACTTTTAATTTTATTAAAGGAACCAATAAAATAATATATGCCAAACTAAGTGAAGAAAATCCTAAGTGGAGAAAAGTACATGATCTTTATATTTACGATTTGGACAAAGACGAAGAAACAAGAATAACATTCGGTTTGCGTGCAAACAATCCCAATGTTTCTCACGATGGAAAAAAAATAGTTTTTGTTTTTCAACAAGACGGAACTTCCAATTTGGGTACGGTTGATATTGACGGAAAGAATTTTAAAAGATTAACTTTTTATGAAACGGGTGAACAAGTTTACAATCCTAAATTTTCACCCGGCGATAGTTTAATTATATTCGGCTACTCCTATCATCAAGGAAGAGATATTGCTTCAATAAAAATTGACGGTTCCGATAAAAAATTTATAATGAATACTCCGTTCGACGAACGCAATCCTACTTTTGATAATGAAGGTAACATAATTTATTCATCCGATAAAACCGGAATCTTTAACATTTATAAATTTAATATTAAAACAAAAAAATCCGTTCAACTTACAAATGTAGTTGGCGGTGCTTTTATGCCTTACGTAAAAAATAATGGTAACATTATTTATGCCGGTTATACGGTTTCCGGTTATAAAATATTTGAAATAAATAAAAAAGAAACTGAAAAAGTTAATCCGCAAAAAAAATATATTATAAGAAAAAATCCGCCGTTGGATCTTGTTAAAAGTAACGGAGATTTAACAAAGAAAGAAATAAGCAGACTTAAAAATTTTAACGACTATAAACTACCGAACATACAAAGAGAAAAATACTCCGGTGAATTTACGAATTTAACTATATTGCCGTTTATCCGTTATGACAATTATAACACATCAAAAAATTTTTTTGATAAAATTAAACCCGGCGTTTATCTTGGTTCTACCGATATGCTTAACAGATATTCGTTATTTGCCGGAGGTTCAATAAACAAAAGAATGGAACGAGATTTGTTTTTATCTTTCTTCTACAGAAACAAAGTTCCTTTACTTTTTAGTCTCGGTTTAAAACCGGTAATTTCGTTGGATTTATTTTCCATTAGCAGAAAGTCTGATGTTGATATTAAATTCGGTGTTGATAATACTACCGATCCGCCGACTTATGAAAATATAGTAAATACAAATGTAACATATAATTTATTTGAAGTTGATTTGGCGGCAAAGCATAAAATTTTTTCCTCAAAAAATCATATTGAATTCAGATTTATTTATAGTCAATATTCCGCAAGCATCGGTAGTTTTATTTTCCCAAACTCTAATGTGTTATATCCAAGCAGTAGCGATGAATATTTTATCGGAAGAAATTTACAATTAAAATATACTTATAAATCATTAGCTCCTACAATTGATAGAGACATAAATCCCGTTGGAACAGACATTGAATTTAAGTATAATTATGAATTAAATAAATATAATCCGGAAAGTGAATACGAAGCAAAAAACGGTGCATTGGTACCGGTTTACAAAAATTTTAATTTTCATCGTTTGGAATTAAACATAAGAAAATATTTTCCGGTCTTTAACAATCATACGCTTTCGGCAAGGTTTAGAGCGGGAACAATTTTAGGTACCAAAGTTCCCGATTTCTTTGATTTTTATCTCGGCGGTTTGATTGGTATGAAAGGCTTTCCGTTTTATGCAATTAGCGGTAACGAACTTATTTGGTTAAATTTAACATACAGAATTCCGGTATTTAAAAACATAGATTACCGTTTAGGACATTTATATTTCGATAAACTTTTCTTTTCGGTAAGCGGAGATTTCGGAAATGCTTGGACAGAAGGTTTTCCAAAATTAAATGATTTCAAAAAAGGTATAGGTGCCGAACTAAGATTAAAGATGATATCTTTTTATATGTTTCCGACAAGTTTATTTTTCAATGCTTCCTATTCGTTCGATAAATATCAAAAAACCATAAGAGGCGAAACCGTTAATTATGGTAAAGAATGGAAATTCTATGGCGGAATACTTTTTGATTTTTCTTTTTAGAGGGATAAAAATGAACAAAACAATTTTAATTTTATTGCTTAACATTTCGGTTTTATTATCGCAACAAACAAAGAAAAAATATTTAACCGGCTCGTTAAAAAACGATACACAATTTATACTAAACAAAAATAAATATTCTCCGGAAAAATTTGATTCTGATGTTTATAGCCATAAAAAGAAAATTCCACTCGAAGCCGGTTCCTATTCGTTTTTATTACCCGGCATCGGACAACTTTACAATCACGATTATTTACTTGCCGGTGCATTCTTGGGTGTAGAAGCCGTTGCCGTTGCTTTAACAATTATTTATAATAACAAAGGCGATAATCAAACACAATTTTTTGAAAATTATGCAAATCAACATTGGAGTGCTGTTCGTTATGCAAAGTGGACCTTCAAACATTTGGAAAAACTTAATCCGGAAATTAATCAAGACCGAGTAAATTACTACAACCAAAATTTAATTGTTAATAATAAAGTTAATTGGGATGTACTTAACGAATTGGAAAACGAAGTCAGTCAATCACCAGGTGGACAGTATTATTCGCATCGTCTTGCTCCTTATGGTGATCAGCAATATTATGAAATGATTGGAAAATATACGCAGTTCAATGTCGGCTGGGATCAATTCGGTGATGAAAATACCGATTTTACTTTTGGTGTAGATTCGGTTATTCCGCAATTCAAGTATTATTCGAAACAACGCGGCAAAGCAAACGATTATTACAACGGAGCAAAGTGGGCTGTTATAACAATTGTTACCAATCATTTTATAAGTGCGTTGGAAGCAGCTTGGGGTGCAAGCAGATTTAATAAAAAATTAAAAATGAATATTTCGGTGCAAAAAGAAACAATTGGTTTTTATACCGATTATTATCCCAGATTAAATATTAAAATGAATTTTTGATAAAAAATTTGGGTTTTTGTACATGGGTAATTTTATAAAATATACTAAAAACAAAATAATTTTCGTGAAAAGAGAAATTAAAATTTGTCATTCTGAATTCGCTGTGGCGAATGAAGAATCTTAATGCCACTCGAAATAGAGATCTTTGGCTCCGCTCAAGTACGACAAAATAATGTTTTGCTTTGTGAGAGTTTTGTGAACAAAGATTTCTTTTAATTCATAACTTTTAATTTTTAACTTTGGACTAACAATGCCAATACCTTTAGTTGTAATTGTCGGAAGACCTA
>Ga0256841_1003281_pt1 | contig 12183 bp, 5 predicted proteins | sample 356308metaG_FD_185971 | JGI IMG/M metagenome (GOLD analysis project Ga0256841, IMG submission 185971) | Hydrothermal vent microbial communities from Mid Atlantic Ridge, Atlantic Ocean - 356-308 | ecosystem: Environmental > Aquatic > Marine > Hydrothermal vents | place: Atlantic Ocean: Mid...
ATTTAATCCTTCAAGTTTTATTGTTTTAACATTAGAAGATTATACAAGAAATTTCGGATCGAGGGTTTATGATGATCCGGCGCTATATAATGTTTTGCCTCAAACCGGAACGGCGGAGTTTTCGATTACCGGCGAAGATTGGGTTTATTTCGACACCAAGTTCGGGCGTAAAGCCGTCCAACTCGATTATGTTTGGCAAATCAACAAGATACACAATATTTCTGCGGGAGCCGGTTACGAATTTCTTGAGACAAAACTTTCGAGAAGAAACCCCGACGGATTCGGTGTGCTTGAAGATTACGAGTACCATCCGATACATGCCAGCGGTTATATAAATGAAAAAATGGAATTCGAGGATATGGGAATGATTATCAATTTGGGAGTCCGCTTCGATTACAGCGATACAAAAAGACAAGTGCTTGTTAACCTTGCGGATTTAACCGATTTGAGTGCACCGTTGGAAAATGCTAAAAAAGAATTTTACATTACTCCGCGACTTGGAATCAGTTTCCCCGTTGCCGAAAAAGCTGCCATACGATTCGGATACGGTCAATATTATCAATTCCCGAACTATTTCAAAGTGTTTCAAGGTACTTATTATTTGGCATCGAAGGGTGTTTACCGTCCGAATCCGCAATTGGAAAATACACCTATTGCCGCTACCGAAATTAAACCCGAGAGAACAACCAATTACGAATTCGGTTTGCAAACAATGCTATCAAATGTTTTATCGGCGGATATTACGGCGTTTTACAGAAAAACAAGTAACTTAATCGGTACCCAAACAAGCGAAACAAAAGACGGGCACAGGTTCCAGCAGTTAGGAAATATTGATTATGCTACCGTTAAAGGAATTGAAATTTCACTGAAAAAACATTTTACGGATAATTTCTCGGCTTTCTTTAATTATACATATTCGAAGACACTTGTCAGCACATCTTTATTATTCGAGATGCAAACCGATGAGGCGCGGACTTTCCCGGCGGCGTGGGATCAGCCGCATTCTTTCAGAGGAAATATATTTTACAAACATAAAAGCGGTTTCGGATTTTCAATTTACGGAAGTTATTCATCCGGATTTCCGTACACCCGCTCGGCGTTCGATCCGAATGGTGAACGAAGTCCGTGGATTCACGAGTTTAATATCAACCTTTTCAAAGATTTTGATTTCTTCGGATTAAAACAACAAGTATTTATTCAAGTTTTAAATGTTACAAATGATAGAAATATATGGTGGGTTTACTCCGATTCGGGAATTCCGGGCGATGATGCCAATCCGGCTACTTCACACGATTACACCGATAACCCGTCCATGTACGGTCCGGGGAGAACAATTCAAATGGGGATAAGAATATGGAATTAAAATTCTCGGTGAAAATATTTGGTTTACTCTTATTCTTTTTTGCTATACCGGGTATTGTGGTCCAATCTCAAACTAACCCGATGTCTTACAAACGGTGGAACAAAATGGATATTAACAAAGTTGCCACTACGTTTGACAATGCCGGGATGTTATGTAACGGCAACAACCAAAGTTATGCACTTGCCCGCAGACCTTCTTTCGAATATCCGCAAGGAAGCGGATTGGATTGGGGCACTTGTGTGGCGGTTGTTGTAGGTGCACCGGAAAATCAAGACCCAGAAGTAGTTGGTGGAACCAATCCCGATAATTTCCCTTACTTGGACGGAACTATGGACGAGGGTCCGGCCGACTTTTGGAACGAGGAACATTTTGCGCCTTATCCCGAATTTGTCAATCCGAATGTAGCATCGGTGAGTACCGACCCGTCATCCTGGCCCGCCGGCTGGCCGAAGTTTTTACCGAATTATTACCCCGAAGACGGAATTAACGGTGTGAATATTGAAAATAATTCGTTACCGCAAGTGGAAATAAAAACCGATCCCGAAACCGGTTGGCCCGGCTTCGGTGAAGACGGAAAACCCGTAGCCGACCAGGAAACTTTCAGCGTAATGTACGGCTGGGGCGGAACAGACCAATTGGGTAGCGGTAATTCCAAAACCCGTTGGTTGCATACACAATTGATGATGCGGGGCTTGGCTTGGAAAGGAACCCTTTATGAAAATTTCATTGTTTGGGTTTTTATTGTGCGGAATCCTACAACCAAACCGATTGTGGATATGAGAATGGGCATTCATGCCGATTTCGGTTTTGTGCCGGCGTTTATTCCGGGTATCGGTTATGATGCAGACCGGCATTATTACGATCCGAAACTTCAACTGGCTTACGGATGGGACGATGACGGTTTTGAAGAAGATCCCGTAAGCGGTGGCGGACTTCCACCCGAAAAAATTGCATGGGCAGGAGTTGTTGCACTTAAAATGCCGGGCGGTGACGGTAAAGTTAAAACTTACGATGCAACACATTTTTGGAAGGGACAAACAACAGCTTCCGGTAGCGGTGGCGACCCGGAGATGTATTATAAATGGAATTTGTTGAATTTGGATGATCCCGAAGACAGCGACGGCGACGGTATAGATGATGACTTCGATCATAACGGTGTGCCGGATGCAGAAGAAGGAGGACAAGGTTATTATCTTGCCGACGGTGCCGACGGACTCCAAGTGCTTGGATCAGATAAATTCACTCTTCAACCCGGTGAAATGGATACATTAATTTTCGCAACGGTTTTCGGTAATAGTGAAAAAGATATAAAAACAAATGCCAAAAGGGCTATAACACTTTACCAAAACAATTGGCAAGTGGTTAAAGCTCCGCCCGCTCCCAAAGTGGAAGCATTTGCAGGCGATCGGAAAGTAGTACTCGTTTGGGGAACCGGAAGCGAATCGGATCCGGAATTTGAAGGCTATAAAATTTACCGCTCGCAAGACAACGGACAAACTTGGGGTACCGAAAGTTTTAACGATTTCGAAGGAGGCGTGCATTATATTCCTCTCCAACAATACGACCTTGTGGACGGAGTGAAAGGTAATTACCGAACTTTGCCGCAATATGCATGGTTTTATTTGGGTAATGATTCATGGAACCCTTTGAGATTTCAAGTGGAAAATGATACTATTAAAGGTTTTAATTTAAATGGAAAAAAATTAAAGCATTATAAAAACGGCGATTCCGTCAATGTGTTTATTGATAACGATGTGATTAACGGCGTTGATTACATGTATTACATTGCTGCATACGATTCGGGTAATGCGGTAATCGGACCTTTGGAAAACTCTGCCGCTTCGAATCCCGCAGAGTTTAACAATACGGTTGTTGTTAGACCAGAAGTTCCGCAGTCCTCCGGTAATTTGGAAAATGTACGTGTTGTCCCCAATCCCTATTATGTATCGGAAATTTGGGAACGTGGAAGAAACGAGCATATAATTCAATTTGTAGGACTACCGCAGGAAGCCACAATTAAGATTTTTAACAGCAGCGGTGAACTTATACGGACACTTTATCACAAAGGTTCTTCAAGTATTGAAAAATGGGATTTGAAAAACGAGTTTAAGCAACTGACATCATCCGGAGTTTATTTTTATTATATAGAGTCACCTTCGGGTAACACGACAGGTAAAATTTTTGTAATTCTCTAATCGGAGTTGAAAATGATTTGCATAAAAAAGAAATCGGACAAAATGAATTATCCGGTAAAAGCTGTATTATTTGTGCTGATAATTTTGCTGGTGGTATTTCCGTTTGGCGCAAAAGCCCAGGAAGTCGATTACTCCGGTACTTCGGCGGCGAACTTTCTGAAAATCGGAGTAGGTGCAAGACCAATGGCAATGGGCGATGCAGCAATTTCCACTGTAAACGATCCTACTGCACTTTACTGGAATGTGGCGGCAATTACCAGAATCGAAAAGAATGTGTCATTCGCTTTTTCAACTATGAATTGGCTGGTCGATACACGAAATTCATATATTGCTTCGGTATTTAAGTTTGAGGGAATCGGAAGTGTCGGTGTGGATTTGCAATTCCTCGATTACGGCAAGATAGAAGAGACTACGGTATATAATCAAAAAGGTACGGGAAGATTTTTTTCCGCAAGTGATTTTGCTTTCGGTATCGGATATGCGCGCAAATTGACAGACAGATTTTCATTCGGAATAAAATTCAAATATATTCGTGAAAATCTTGCAAATGCCAGTGCCGATGCATTCGGAATTGACGTCGGTGCAGTGTTCTTGACCTCATTTTTCAACAACAATTTAAGATTGGCTGCGACACTTTCGAATTTCGGTTCCAAAATGAAATTCGGTGGAAGGGATCTGTCAATTATTTATTCCGTGCCCGGAAATCCCAGCGGTAAACAAATTCCGGCGGAACTTACAACTCTTGAATGGGAAATACCATTGCTGTTCAGATTCGGAATATCAAATTATTTTATTAACAACGATAACTGGACTGTGCTCGCTTCCTACGATATTCTGGACAGCAGAGATTACGACGTAAGACACAACGTTGGAGCGGAAATAGGTTATAACAAAACATTCTTTTTAAGAGGCGGTTACAAATTTAATTACGACGAAGTTACTTATACCATTGGTGCCGGCATCGATTTCTCCACCTTGCTTGACACCAAACTTGTTTTGGATTACGTATTTCTCAATTACGGAGTGTTCGGAAACTTTAATCAATTTACACTACGAATCGATTTATAAAATCCGGTAAAAAAAATGAAAGTAAAAGTTTTAATTGTTGTTTTAACATTAATACTGGTTAGCGGTACATCAGGTCAAAATAACCCGATGGTTTATCAACGGTGGAACATTTTTGATGTTAATAAAGTAATGACGCAATTCAATAATACCGGACTATTATGTAACGGCAATCAACAAAACATGTCGCTTGCACGTCCGCCTGCATTTGAATATCCGGCGGGCAGCGGACTGAGTTGGGGAACCGGAGTTGGTGTTGTTGTGGGTGCCCCGATAAATCAAGATTCCGGCGCAGTTGGCGGTTGGCCTAATCCCGCCGATGATTACGTGGCTTTTTGCGATGCCACATTGGATGAAGGACCCGCAGCTTTTTGGGACGAAGAGCATTTTTATCCGTATCCGCAATTTGTAAACGGCGACAGGGCTTTGATGAGCGATGACAAGGAAACCTGGCCGGATGTTTGGCCGGATAAGTATCCGGTTCTTAACGATGAGATTAAATTCGACCCGGAAACAGGTTGGCCCGGTTTCGGGCCCAACGGTGAGCAACTGGCCGACCAAGAGAGCTTTTCGGTGGTGGAAGCATGGGGCGGAACCGACCAGTTAACTGCAACCGGAAAAGTTTATCCCAATTTTCTGAAAACGCAGATGATTGTCAGAGGCATGGCTTGGAAAGGCACTTTATATGAAGATTTTATTGTTTGGGTTTATATTATTAGAAATATTGGATCTGCTCCAATTAAAGATATGCGGGTTGCAATTCATGCCGATTTCAGTTTCATACCCGAATTTTATCCTGGAATTGGTTACGATGCCGATCGTCATTACTACGATCCGAAACTCCAATTGGCTTACGGTACCGATGACGACGGATATGAAGAAAGTCCGTTCGGCGGAACGTTGAACCCCGATCAAATTCCTTACGGTGGAGTGGTGGCACTAAGAATGCCCGGTCCATCCCACAAGGTTGAAACTTACGATGCTTTTCATTTCTGGATGCTTGCAACAACCAATGCGGGAAACGGTGCGCGACCCGATTGGTATTTCCAATGGAATGTTGAAAATTTAAACGATCCGGAAGACAGCGACGGCGACGGAATTGATGACGACTTCGATCATAACGGAGTGCCCGACGCAGCTGAAGGCGGCCAAGGTTATTATGTGGGAGAAGGCGCCGACGGCTTGCAAACACTTGGTTCCGGACCATTTACTCTGCAACCCGGACAAGCCGATACTTTGATTTTCGCTACTGTCTTCGGAAAGAATGAAAAGAATATTAAAGTTAATGCCAAACGAGCCATAGCCTTGTATGAAAATAATTGGCAAGTTATCGATGCACCCCCAGCACCGGTTGTTGAAGCAAAAGAGGGCGATAGAAAAGTAACAATTGTATGGGGAACCGGCAGTGAAAAAGACCCCGAATTCGAAGGCTATAAAATTTACCGCTCAATTGATGGCGGAATAACTTGGGGCGATCAAACTTTTAAAGATTTTGAAGGCGGAATTCACTACGTACCTTTGGCACAATATGATTTGGAAGACAGTGTAAAAGGTTTCTATAATTCTTTGCCCGAGTATGCATGGTATTACCTTGGTGACGACGATTGGTCGCAAATAAGAAAGGTTGTTACAGCCGAAGATAATTACAAATATTTTTCGCCCGGCGATACAGTAAATGTGTTTGTTGATAATTCGGTAATTAACGGACTTAAGTATAAATATTACGTTGCGGCTTACGATTCCGGCAATGCGGTAATCGGTCCGCTCGAAAACGGCTTCAGCAATAATCCTGCGGAAAAAAATAATACGGTTGAAGTTGTTCCGCATGCAAAAGTATCAACGAATAATCTCGATGCGGTTAGAGTTGTTCCCAATCCTTATTATATTGCAGAAATATGGGAACAAGGTTCAAACAATCATGTAATTCAATTTACCGGATTGCCGGAAAATGCGACAATCCGGATTTATAATGTATCGGGTGAATTGATAAGAACACTTAACCATACGCCTTCCAGTTCTTTGAGTCCGAGTATTGAAAGCTGGGATTTGCATAACGAATTTAAGCAATTGGTAGGTCCGGGCGTCTATTTTTATTATATCAAATCGGATATTGGCGAAAAGACCGGAAAGTTTTTTGTTGTTCTATAAATTCGAAAAGGAACCCTCATGTATAAGTTAGTTTCCAAATATTTATTAATTATATTAATTTTAATTCAGACCGCATTATCAGCCCAGTGTAAAGTGGAAATAAAACCTTCCGTGTATGAGCTTAGAATAGATGCGCTGCTGGCATTAAATGCTAAAACACCAAACAATTTGAAATCTAATCCGAATTGTGAATATCTTATTCTTAATAATCAAAATTCAAAAAATTATAATTTTGTAAGTTCTGAACAATCAAACGGGAAAGACAATATTGGTAAATACAAACAATATTCGATTACATCGGTAAATTCCGGTGATTCAATCAATATAAAAAAGATAGTTAAAATTAAGATTTATGAAGAATATCCCGGTTTTGCGATTTATAAAGTAAACTATGTTAATACCGGTAATTCCATAATTAATGCGGAAGGCTGGGTAAACAATCGTTTTCTGTTGCCTCAAAAAGATACTGCGGAAGTGTTTTGGTCGTTTCAAGATGCATCTTACGAGGAGAGACCCGATTGGGTGAGGAAAGTTCCGTTCGGTTACAGTCAAGAAAATTTTATGGGAATGAATGCCAGCGATTACGGTGGCGGTACTCCAGTAGTTGACGTGTGGAATAGAGATTACGGCGTTGCAGTAGGACATTTAGAAACGGTGCCAAAACTTGTCTCTCTGCCTGTAAAAAGAACAAACGGCGGTGTTGAGTTAATGGTAAAGTATGAAAAAGATTTTCAACTTAAGCCCGGCGATACTCTCTCCACCTTTACAACATTTATTGCGGTACACCGCGGGGATTATTTCCATACCTTAAAGACATATAGTTCGATTATGCAAAAGAAAGGTTTGAAAATAAATCCGGCACCGGAAACATCATACGAACCGGTTTGGTGTGCGTGGGGTTACGAAAGAAATTTTACAGTCGATCAAATTTTAAATACTTTGCCCAAGGTAAAAGAATTGGGATTAAAATGGGTTGTGCTGGATGACGGCTGGCAAACTTCGGAAGGTGATTGGTACTTGAATCCGGAAAAATTTCCCAACGGTGATGCCGATATGAAAGCCTTGGTCGATAAAATTCATGCCGCCGGTTTCAAAGCAAAACTTTGGTGGGCTCCGCTTGCGGTTGATCCGGGTACAGATTTAATAAAACAACATCCGGACATGCTTCTGATAAACAAAGACGGCAAGTATCAAGATATAAGTTGGTGGGACAGTTATTATTTGTGTCCGGCATACAAACCTACTTTGGAATACACCAAAAAACTGGTTGAAAAATTTATTGGTGAATGGGGTTTTGACGGATTGAAAATTGACGGTCAACATTTAAATGCCGCACCGCCTTGTTATAATCCCAAGCATCATCATAAATACCCCGAAGAATCCACCGAAGCAATGCCCGCATTTTTCAAAACGATTTATGAAACCGTTGAGAAATTTAATAAAAACAATGTTGTGGAAGTTTGTCCTTGCGGCACCGGATATAATTTCTTTATGCTGCCGTATCTAAATCAAGTTGTAGCATCCGATCCGGTTTCATCGTGGCAAATAAGATTAAAAGGTAAAACATTCAAAGCTTTAATGGGCGGGAAAGCGCCGTATTACGGTGATCACGTCGAACTGAGTGATTCGGGTGATGATTTTGCCTCCACAATCGGCATCGGCGGAATTATCGGTACGAAATTCGTTTGGCCCGTTGGTTCGCACTTGAATACAGAAAGCGGCGATGTGAGTCTTACCCCGGAACGGGAAAAAGAATGGAAAAAATGGATAGACATTTATGAAAAATACAAACTGTACGAAGGTGAATATCTCGGTGAACTTTACGACATAGGTTTCGACAAACCGGAAACACATGCAATAAGAAAAGACGGCGTTATGTATTATGCCTTTTATGCCGATAAATTCGAGGGGGAAGTAGATTTGCGGGGACTTAAGAAAAATACCGTGTACGAAGTTTTTAATCTGGTTAACGGCAAAAAATTGGGTGAGATAAGTAAAAATCATAAGTTAAAAGTATCATTTAATAAATATTTATTAATTAAAGTTATTAACAAATAAAAGGAGGATGGAATGAAAACCAATCTTATTCATTGCCTTCTCTTCCTTATATTCTTTTCAGCAAAGAACTATGCTCAAATCACAATAGATGGCGATTTTTCCGATTGGGCGGGCGTCCCCGTTTTAATTGACGATATTACCGGCGACGGCGACAGCGGTTGGGATATCGATAACGTTTACGTTACAGATGACGCAACTAATGTTTACTTCCGGATCCAGTTTACTTCATCCGTAGCAGGAAGTAAATCTTTGTACTTGCTTATTTCCGTCGATCCGCAAAACGAACCTACAACACGAACAGGTCTATCGTACGGCTGGTGGGATAACGGATATGATTTTATGGTGCAATACTATGCTCCGAACAATAAATTGTATCGTCATGCCGGCGGAACCGAAACAGGTTGGAATTGGGAGGACAATTATAGCACTAACAGCCAAATGTGGAAACAAACTTCGGGCAGCAACGATTATTCGGATATTGAAATTGCCGTTTCCAAAGCGGACTTGGATAATCCGAATATTGCCGGTTGGACACCTGGCACACAAAACAGCATTGCCGTTATGACTTTTGTAGATAACAATTATGCGGAAGAAGCCGGCAGCGGCAGTAACCATGGCGGTGTGGTTTATAATCTTTCAAACGGTCCTTTGCCTGTGGAACTTGTTTCATTCAGTGCGAATTTAAAAGAAAGTTTTGTTCAATTAAATTGGAAGACGGCAACGGAAGTAAATAACTACGGCTTTGAGGTCCAAAGGAAAAATGTTTCGGGTGAGTGGAAAAAAGTAGGTTTTGTGAAAGGTAACGGAAACAGCAATTCACCCAAACATTATACATTTAGTGACAAAACGGTTCATTCCGGAAAATATTTTTACAGATTAAAACAAATTGATATTGACGGTTCGTTCAATTATTCAAAGATTGTAGAGGTTGATGTAAGTGCGCCCGTTAAATATGAACTAAGTCAAAATTTTCCTAATCCGTTTAATCCTACTACCGTTATCAAATACTCCATTCCCGAAGATAATTACGTGACTATAAAGTTATACAATGTTCTCGGAAAGGAGATTGGAACTTTGGTAAATGATTTTAAACAAGCCGGAAAATATAAAGTATCATTCGATGGTAGCAATCTACCCAGCGGAATTTATTTTTATACAATACAATCCGGTAATTTTAGGCAAGTTAAAAAAATGATTCTGCAAAAATAATTGTTTATTTACAGAAATAATATTAAGAGTCTATGAATATAAAAATTGTATTATTTATATTTTTAACATATTCGTTGTTGTTTGCGCAAAATAACGCGTATATTAATAAAGAAGGTACGTTAGTTCATATAGGTAACGATTACATTGAACGGATAATTAATCTTGAACCGGGAAATTTGGGAACCGTTAAATTTATCAATAAACTTTCCGGCAAGTCGTATAATGTAAAATCGGATGTATTCGGTCTTAAAATTGTATTTTCGGGTGTGGGACCTGCCTACGGCACCGGACAAAACGGTGAAAACAATGTATTGCTGACCGCAAAAGATTTTGATTTCCGTGGCTATAAAATATCGGACTTGCCGGGAAACGGAAAAAAATTGGAGCTCGGTTTTAAATTCGAATGGGAATTTACGGATTTTAATCTAACCGTAAACTACGAAGTTTATCCCGGGAGATTTTCATTAAGAAAATGGATTGAAGTTTCCGATTCATCATCCGGATTGCAATTTTTGGATAAGATATTTATTGAGTCACTCTATTTTGCAAACGGAAAATATTCCCGTGGTCAATTCGGTCAACCTGTGTTTAACAACGATGTGTTTTTCGGGGTCGAGTACCCGACCGCAGAAAATACATTTGTTGATCACGGTTTCCGGATGGGCTATGTGGTGGGAAAGAAAATTACGAAGGAAAAATATGTTTCCCACAAAGCGGTTACCGGTACTGCTGTTTCAAACATTAAACTCCGCCAAGCATTTATGGATTACGTCGATAGTATAAAAGTAAACGGTACGAAACCGTATTTGTTATATAATTCATGGTACGATTTTCGAAATCCATCTATTGTTAAAGACTCCGCAAGTGTAATGAATGTTGAAAATGTTCTTAACAGAATATCGACATTTAAAAAATTTATGTACGATAAGTACAAAATTGCACTTAATGCATTTGTTCTGGACGACGGCTGGGATAAATACACAAGCATGTGGGAAATAGACTCTAGCCGCTTCCCGCAAGGTTTTACTCCATTGGTAAAAGCTCTTGCACCGATGAAAACCGGGCTTGGGATTTGGGCGTCACCGTTCTGCGGATATTCAAACCGGAATCTAAGGGTGGATTGGGCGGCAAAACACGGTTACGAAAAAGTAGGCGATTTCCTTTGCTTTGCCGGTACAAAGTATAAATCCGCATATAAAAACAGAATGGTTGAATATACGAAAAAATATAATCTTGGATATTTTAAGTGGGATGGATTCCTCCTTGCATGTAACGAACCCGGGCACGGACACCTAACTGGTATTTATTCCCGTGAGGCTAATGTTTCAACTTATATCGATATCATTAATGCGGTTAGAAAAGTTAATCCCGGTATATACTTGAATATTACGACAGGTACTTGGCTTTCACCGTGGTGGCTTAAATATGCGGATTGTATTTGGATGCAAGGCGCCGATTATGCTTATGCAGAAGATGTCCCATCCATAAATCCGCGTGATAAATCGATAACTTACCGCGATGCCGTCCTTTGGGAAGATTATAAAAAGTTGAATCTTTTGTTCCCGATGTCCAGCTTGATGACTCACGGTATAATTAAAGGACGCCTGAATTTTTTGGGTGGCAAAAATGAATCTTTGGCATCGTTTTCCAATGAAGTAATGATGTATTTCGGCAGAGGCGTAATGATGTGGGAACTTTATGTATCACCGGATTTATTAACGGATGCCGAATGGAATGCAATTGCTTCTTCGGTTAAATGGGCTAAGGCAAATAAAGATGTTTTAAGTAAAACACAAATGATACTTGGCAATCCACTGAAGCGCGAACCCTACGGTTACATACATCTCCGGAAAGAAAAGGGAATTTTGCTCTTGCGTAATCCTGATGTGATGAAGCAAAAAGTTGAATTTTCATTATCCGGAGAACTTGGTGATATCGATACAAATGCGGAATATTTCGTTAAAGTTGTTTACCCGTTTAATTATATTTATCCCGTTCCCGTCAAAGCGAATTCCGTAATAAATCTTGAATTGGATGGTTACCAGGTTTTAACGGCGGAGTTAATTCCGGCGGATAAAATTAACGGGCAATTACCGCTGGGCATTAGGTATGATGTTGCAGACGGAAATTTGATTTTGTACGGGG
>Ga0256841_1003282_pt1 | contig 12180 bp, 8 predicted proteins | sample 356308metaG_FD_185971 | JGI IMG/M metagenome (GOLD analysis project Ga0256841, IMG submission 185971) | Hydrothermal vent microbial communities from Mid Atlantic Ridge, Atlantic Ocean - 356-308 | ecosystem: Environmental > Aquatic > Marine > Hydrothermal vents | place: Atlantic Ocean: Mid...
TCTCGGGCATAATAAAGAAGGGGTGTTCCGCATCTCCAGCAGTGCGGATAACTGTGCTCGATGGTTAATTTTTTAACCAGAATACCGTTGGCTCTCAAGTCCCTGATAATCTGCTGATCGGCATCCTTCACAAACATACCGGCATAATCCGTCACCTCAGCGGTAAACGAGCCGGTGGCATCCACCGGTCGCAGCACGGGCAGATCATATTTTCGTCCCAACTGGTAATCGTCTTCCCCGAAGGCCGGCGCGATATGAACGATTCCGGTTCCGTCTTCGGTCGTCACAAAATCGGCATTGGTCACATAGAAAGCATCTTTATCCACCTGCACAAAGTCGAAGATCCGCCGGTAGTGCAGCCCCTTCAGCTCGGACCCTTTCATGGTCTCCAAAATACGATAGCTGCCCTCTGCAAACAGATCACCGATGCGGGCCCCGGCCATGATGTACTTTTTACCCTCGTTTTCCAGCTTTACATAATCGATATCGGGATGAACCGCCAGGGCCACATTGGAAATAAGGGTCCAGGGAGTGGTCGTCCATACCAGAAAATAGGTATCCGCCTCGTCCCGGCTCTGCATACGCACATAAATAGAGGGATCCTTCACCTCTTTATAGCCCTGGGATACTTCGTGGCTGGACAGCGGCGTTTCACAACGCGGGCAATAGGGTAAGATTTTGAAACCCTGATAGAGCAGTTCCTTGTCCCACAGCTGTTTAAGAATCCACCATACCGATTCGATGTAGTCGTTTTCAAAGGTAATATAGGGGTGATCCAGATCGAGCCAGTAGCCGATGCGCTCGGTGAGTTTATCCCAGTCGCTTTTATAGGTAAACACACTGTTGCGGCACATGGCATTGAAGGCATTCACGCCATATTCTTCGATCTGTTCTTTGCCGTTAATTTTAAGTTGTTTTTCTACTTCAATTTCAACGGGCAGGCCATGCGTATCCCATCCCGCCTTTCGATCCACATGAAATCCCTTCATGGTTTTATAGCGGCAAACCACATCCTTTATGGTGCGGGCCATAACATGATGAATCCCCGGTTTACCGTTGGCTGTGGGCGGACCTTCATAAAACACAAAATTGGGACCGTCCTGGGTCTTTTCCAGTGATTTCTTAAATATCCGCTGTTTATTCCAATAACGGATGATCTCTTCTTCCAGTTCGGGTAGTTTTCTATTTTTCGCTAATTCTTTAAACATGGATGCTCTCGAATGATTATGATGAACCGATTTCGTTCGATCAGGTTTTAGCTAACTTTCTTAAAAAATATTTTATTCCGATTTTATTACAGTTTACGGATCACTTCCCGCATAATAGTAGTCAGTTTAGGCTGGGTTTTATTGGCCGTGGCAATGATTTCTTCCACATTAACCGCTTTTAAGGCATCGGGAAAGCATTCATCCGTAATGACCGAAATGCCCAGGATTTCCATACCCATATGGACTCCGACAATAACTTCCGGCACGGTAGACATGCCGACCGCATCGGCCCCGGTAGCCCGCAGAAAGCGATATTCGGCGCGGGTTTCCAAACTGGGCCCGGTCACCGCAATGAACACTCCTTTTTGTACTTTTATCTGCTGTTGTAACGCCACTTCTTCAGCCAGATCGATCAGCCGTTCGGCATAGGGCTCGGACATATCGGGAAAACGGGGGCCCAACTCATCCAAATTCTGGCCGATCAGCGGATTGGTGCCTAAAAGATTGATATGATCGCTGATGAGCATTAAATCGCCTTTGCGGAATTGGGGATTCATACCGCCGGCAGCATTGGAAATCAACAATCTTTGCACACCCAGGCGACGCATAACCCGCACCGGAAAAGTAATCTGCTGCATGGAGTAGCCTTCGTAATAATGAAAGCGTCCCTGCATGGCGATCACGTACTTCCCGGCCAGATAGCCGATGATAAGTTTTCCGGAATGGCTCTCCACGGTAGACACGGGAAAATGAGGAATCTGCTGGTAAGGAATCTCTTTTTCGATTTCCATCTCATCGACCAGTCCTCCAAGACCCGTACCGAGAATAATGCCGATACCGGGATTTGCGGAAAGCTGTTCCCGGATTACCGAAACCGCTTCTTCTATCTCCCTGCGATAGGATTCCGGATCAAACATTACTTTTTCCCCTTTGTCTTCTTCTCTTTAATCTCTTTCAGTAAACGTGCCTTTTCCTTTTTGAGCTGCTCGATTTTCTTTTTTTCCTCGATAACCTGCTTTAGTTCTTTTATACGCTGTTTACGAGCTGTAAAGGCCGCTCTATCCCAGTCCTCCGCAGCGCCCCGCGTTCCGAACAGCCAGGCTCCGGCCGCACCAAAGCCGATTATGGTTGCAATGGCAGCATTGCTATTACCTTTATCCCCTTCTTTTTTGGGACGAAATAAAGCAATAGACAGACCCGTACCCGCCGTGGCGCCTAACAGCATCCCGCCGGCTCCATATAAAATGGTTTTGGTATGTTTGCGCAAAGAACGAATTTCATGATCGGGAATGACATTGCCTTCAAAATCAAAGTATTTATCCAGACGGCGGATCGATCGGATTTGGGCCAGTTTCAAACTGTCTCTATGATGAGATTTGGCATCGATATAGACAATCTGCCGCTGATTCCCGGAAAAAATCATTCCTTCACGTTGACTGCCGTCCGTTAAGGTAAACCGAACGGAGGCTTGTGCTTCGGGTTCGGTTTTCTTAATCCATTTACCGGACGAACAACCCCAAAACAGACTCAATGTAAAAAAAAGTAACAGGGGGCCTACAATCCTCTTTCTCATGGTGCGTCCTTTCTTAAAGTCCCTCGATTTCCATCTCATCTCCGAAGATATCTTTAAAATACTGGTCATCCTTCTTTTCGGAATCCGTATCTTCCGGAGTCCCCGGTGGAACTGCTTTCGGCGGGGCCGGTGTTTTAGATTCCGGTCTGGCCGCTTCAGGTTGTTTAACGGGTTTATCCGCTTCTTTTTTATCTGCGGAAAACATCTTCTTGGTACGATCCTTGAGATTCCGAATATCCTTCTCGTCTACTTCCAAAACATCCAGCAGTTCCAATTGAGAGGACAGCAGATGCCGCAACCGGGCTATAAACGATTCCTTTTGTTGACGAAGGGCATTCAATTCCTGCTGCATTTTGCGTACCTCATTTCGGGAGCGATCGATCATCTGACTCGCAGCTAATTCCGCCTCCTTTCGGATGAGCTGAGCTTCCTTCTGAGAATTTTCTTTGGAGAGCTGAGAAGTCTCCTGAACATTGTACAGGGTCTCCTTCAGAGTTTTTTCTACTTCTTTAAAATGCTTCAGCTCTCCTTCGATCGTTGCCATACGTTTATGCAGCTGCTCATTCTCGGTCATCAATTGCTCATATTCGTCTGCTACCAGTTCAATAAACGTATCGACTTCGATCGGGTCGTAGCCGCGCATGCTCTTCTTAAATTCCTGCTTGCGGATAGCTAATGGCGTTAAGTTCAACTTACCTCCCTCTGGAACCGAAGATGGCGGTTCCGATACGTACCATCGTACTTCCTTCTTCGATGGCGATTGAATAGTCATGGGACATGCCCATGCTTAAGACCTTAAGTTTCCGATTGTCGACCTTTGCCTGCAACTCTTGTTGTAATTGTTTTAAGGCGCGGAATGCCCGGCGAATCGCTTCTTCGTCTTCCGTGAAAGGACCAATCGTCATCAATCCTTTAAGATGTATATTCGGCAGCCGATCGATCTGCATAAACAGGTCCTGCGCTTCCTGCAGATGAATTCCGTATTTACTCTCTTCTCCCGATGTATTTACTTCCATCAACACCCGAAACTCGATCCGGTTTTTTTGCCCGTATTCGGACAGAGCTCCGGCCAGATGCAGCGAATCTACCGAATGGATCAAGTAAGCCCGGCGGCCGATATACTTGATCTTGTTCGTCTGTAAATGACCTATGAAATGCCATTCGATATCTTCGGGCAAAAGAGGTACTTTATCCCGAAATTCGAGGGCACGATTCTCTCCGAATTTTCTCAATCCCGCAGCATAAGCCTGTAAAATCATCTCCGTTGGAAAGGTTTTACTGACTGCAATCAGTTCGATCTCGTCCGGCCTGCGGCCAACTTTCGCACAGGCCTCATTTATGTTCTTTTTTACGGCCTCTACGTTTTCGGATATCTTTTTCATAAATCATGAAAGTTAAGGATTAAAGCCGATAAATGCAATAAAAGCCCGCATAAGTGATTTCCCACCGCCCCAGGGGCAAGCTATTTTCAATGCCGGTTATTAAAGCGATTTTAAGGAATATTTCCCTTTTAAATTCCGTTCATAGCTGCACATTGTAAATTTTTATATATTCATAGAAAAAGGATCCGAATAATGATAGAAAATAAATCAGATAAAGGCCGCTTATCCGATGAGGAAATTGAAATTCTGGAGTGGCTGGAATCCATCGACTATGTCATCAGGAATGAGGGAGCCGACCGGGTTCGTACGATTCTTCATGAGATTCAAAAGAGGGTGTATTCCGCAGGGGTCAAACTTCCCTTTAGCGCCAACACGCCCTACATCAACACCATCCCCGTTGAGGAACAGCCGCCTTACCCGGGAAGCCGCGAAATTGAACGGCGCATCAAAAGCATCATCCGCTGGAATGCCATGGCCATGGTTGTTCGGGCCAACCGGAATGAGAACGGCATCGGCGGCCATATATCCACATACTCCTCGGCAGCCACTCTTTACGAAGTAGGGTTCAATCATTTTTTCAGAGCTCCCAAAAAGGACTTTAACGGAGACCTTATTTTTTTTCAGGGTCACGCCTCACCCGGTATTTATGCCCGGGCCTTCCTGGAAGGACGTATATCGATCGACGAATTGAAACGGTTTCGGCATGAACATCATAAGGACGGCAAAGGGCTGCCCTCCTATCCGCACCCCTGGTTAAAACCGGATTTCTGGCAGGTGGCTACGGTCTCCATGGGGTTGGGACCCATCATGGCTATTTACCAGGCCCGCTTTAAACGCTATCTGGAAGATCGGGGTTTAAAGAAACCCGGCGATGAAAAAGTTTGGGCCTTTTTAGGCGACGGCGAAACGGATGAACCGGAAGCGTTGGGCGCCATTTCTTTAGCCTCCCGCGAGAAATTAGATAATCTGATTTTTGTCATTAACTGCAATCTGCAGCGTCTGGATGGTCCGGTACGAGGCAACGGTAAAATCATCCAGGAATTGGAGACCGTTTTCCGCGGAGCCGGCTGGAACGTGATCAAGGTTATCTGGGGCAGTGACTGGGATGCGCTTCTGGCTCAGGATACAGAGGGTTGGTTGCTACGAAGGATGGCGGAAGTGGTCGACGGGGAGTATCAGAATTATGTGGTTAAGGGCGGCGCTTACCTGCGCAAACATTTCTGGGGAAAATATCCGCAACTGTTAAAATTAGTGGAACATATGTCCGATGAACAACTCGCCAAATTACGTTTGGGAGGCCATGACCCGGAAAAAGTCTATGCCGCTTATCATGCGGCTGTCCATCACAAGGGGTCTCCCACCGTTATCCTGGCCCGGACGGTAAAAGGGTATGGTCTGGGTGAAGCCGGTGAAGGAAAAAACATCACTCATCAGCAAAAAAAATTAAATGAAGAGGAGCTACGCCATTTCCGTTCCCGCTTCGGTATTCCGATTTCCGATGAAGATATCGACACCTTGCCATTTTACAAACCGGAAGCGCACAGCGTGGAAATGCAATATTTATTGGAACGACGGAAGGAATTAGGCGGTTTCGTACCCAGCCGTCGTTCACAAGCCAAAAAATTAACGGTAGCCGATACGGACCTTTTTGAAGAATTCTTTGAAGGTACGAAAGATCGTGAAGTTTCCACAACCATGGTTTTTGTGCGCATCCTGACCAAATTATTGCGGGATAAAAATCTCGGTCCTCTAATTGTGCCCATTATTCCCGATGAGGCCAGGACCTTCGGCATGGAAGCCTTATTTCGTCAGATCGGCATATACTCCCACCAGGGTCAGTTGTATGAACCGGTGGATAGTGAAAGCCTGCTTTACTATAAAGAAGCCAGGGACGGTCAGATTTTTGAAGAAGGAATCACGGAAGCGGGTTCCATGTCTTCTTTCATAGCGGCCGCCACTTCCTATTCCACGCACGGGCTCAGCACCATTCCCTTTTTTATTTTCTACTCCATGTTCGGTTTGCAACGGGTCGGCGATCTGGTTTGGGCAGCCGGCGATATGCGCAGCCGGGGATTTTTAGTCGGCGGAACAGCGGGACGGACCACACTGGCCGGTGAGGGTTTGCAACATGCCGACGGCCACAGCCATCTGCTGGCCTATCCCGTACCCAATCTTAAAACGTACGATCCTGCCTTCGCCTACGAACTGGCAATTATTATTCGGGAAGGTTTACAACGCATGTATCGCGATCAGCAAGATATTTTTTACTATATCACGGTGATGAATGAAAATTATGTTCAACCCCGGGCGCCAAGAGTCAAAAACTTGAAAGAAGGTGTTTTAAAAGGAATCTACCGCCTGAGCAGTAGTAAAAAGAAAAATACCCGATTGCATGCGCAGCTTTTGGGCAGCGGGGCCCTGGTAAACAAAGTCATCGCCGCTCAAAAAATTCTTGAGGAAAAATACCATGTGGCTACCGGCGTATGGAGTGTTACCAGCTATAAGGAATTGCACTACGATGCTTTACTCACCGAACGCGAGAATTTACTCAATCCGGAACAAACCCTGCAGATCCCTTTTATTGCCAGGGCCTTAAAAGGATCAAAAGGTGTTTTTATTGCCGTATCCGATTATGTGCGGGCTTTGCCCGAATCGCTTGCCCGCTGGATTCCCGGTCCCTTCTATACCCTGGGTACGGACGGTTTCGGACGCAGCGACGGCCGCCATCATTTGCGGGATTTCTTTGAAGTGGATGAACGCTTTATTGTTCTGGCTACTCTGCATATGCTGCATCGTGAAGGGCAGCTCGATGTCCGCGTTCTCAAAAAAGCAATCGAAGATTTGGACATCGATGTCCGTAAAGCAAATCCCATGCTTACTTGAGTTGTTGTAAAAACGTTATAAAGGAAAAATAGGAATGGCAATTGAAATTAAATTACCCGAACTCGGTGAAAATATAACATCCGGACGCATCGTCGGGATTTCGGTATCTCCCGGAGATACCATCGAAAAAGATCAAATTTTACTGGAAGTCGAAACGGATAAGGCCGTCATCGAAGTCCCTGCCGAGCGTTCGGGCCTGATCCGTAAAATTTTAGTCAAAGATGGCGAGGATATCGAGATCGGTCAAACCCTGCTCATTCTGGAAGAAACCGAAGGGACAGCGCCGGAAGCCGGGAAAGAAGTTAAGACTCTGCCCGAAAAAGAAATTGTTTCCGATACGAAACAACCGGCATCTGAGGAACAGATTTTGCGCCAACCCGAAGCGGAGGTTCCTCACACGACGGAAGTGTCCGAGGTGCCGAAAGAAGTTGCACCGGCCTCACCTTCGGTACGCCGTTTTGCCCGCGAGATCGGGATTTCGATCCATGAAGTCGTCGGCAGCGGCGCCGGAGGCCGTATCTCGATCGAGGATGTAAAGCAGCATGCCAAACAATTAAACAGACAACGATCCGCCTCTCCGTCCCTGTTCAAAGGAGTGCAGGATGAACCGCTTCCCGATTTCAGCAAATGGGGCCGGGTGGAACGAAAGGCCATGAGTAAAGTGCGGGAGGCAACAGCTCGTCATTTAAGTTATGCCTGGGCCACGATTCCCCATGTTACCCAGTTCGATAAGGCCGATGTAACCGAACTGGAAAAAACCCGCAGTAAATATGCGCTTTCAGCGGAAAAAGCCGGGGGTAAATTGACGCTCACGGCGATTCTGTTAAAAGTCATTCAAAAAGCTCTGGTGAAATTCCCCCGCTTTAATGCCAGTATTGATATGCAGCATCTTGAGGTAATTTACAAGGAATATTATCATATCGGAGTGGCGGTAGATACAGATCGCGGTTTGCTGGTTCCGGTTATCCGGGATGTGGATCGGAAAAATATTATTCAACTTTCCGTGGAACTGACGGAGCTTTCGGATAAGGCCCGTAGCCGTAAATTAAGTCCGGATGAGATGCAGGGAGGTAACTTCAGTATTTCCAACCTGGGAGGCATCGGCGGTACGGCTTTCACACCGATCGTCAACGCTCCGCAAGTGGCTATTTTGGGCGTTTCCCGCACACAAACGGAGGCCGTGTATCTCGATAATCACTTCGTACCGCGCAAGATGTTGCCCTTATCCCTTTCTTATGATCACCGTCTGATCGACGGAGCCGATGCCGCCCGATTTTTGCGTTGGGTCTGTCAGGCTCTCGAAGAGCCGTTTTTACTGTCTCTTGAGGGATAGGTCCTTTTTTAATGCCTGTTTAGGGAGAATTATATCAAATTTGATCGCCATGGAGAAAAAAATGAGTAATAGAATAAAAACACACCTGGCTGTAATCGGCGGCGGCCCGGGAGGCTACGCGGCCGCATTTCTTGCCGCAGACCTGGGACTGGAAGTCACCTTGATCGATCCGGCTCGGAATCCGGGCGGGGTATGCCTCTACCGGGGATGTATCCCCTCCAAAGCTTTATTGCATGTCGCCAGGCTTCTTAATGAAGCCGAAGAAGCGGATAAATGGGGCATCCGATTTCAAAAACCGGAGATCGATCTGCAACAATTACGTTCCTGGAAAGAGGGTGTAGTCGAGAGGCTGACCGGCGGATTGGGTCAACTATCCAAACAGCGCCATATCACCCACATCCGGGCCAGGGCTTCCTTTCTGGATAGCCATACTCTTGAATTATTGCATTCGGATCAAAAGAAGCAGCACTTACAATTCGATTTTGCGGTACTGGCCACCGGTTCTCGTCCGGCCCGGATGCCGGGGGAAATTCCCGATAGTGAGCGAATCATGAATTCCACTGAGGCCTTAAATTTAAATGATATTCCAAAATCCCTGTTAATCGTGGGCGGAGGCTATATTGGCCTGGAAATGGGCTCCGTGTATGCGGCACTCGGTAGCCGGGTGTCGGTTGTCGAAATGCTGCCGAATCTGCTCCTCGGAGCCGATCGCGATCTGGTACGTATTCTTCAGAAAAAACTGGACACGCGATTCAACAAAATTATGCTCAACACCAAAGTCATTCAAATGACCGAAGTAAAGAACGGTATTCAGGTCCGTTTTGAAAACGGTGATACCGAACGCTTCGATAAAGTTCTGGTTTCCATAGGCCGGAAGCCCAATTCGAACGGGATCGGTCTGGAAAAAACCCAGATCAAAAGCGATCCACGTGGGTTTGTTCTCGTTGATGAACAACGGCGTACCTCCGAAGCACATATTTTTGCCATCGGTGATATCGCCGGCGAGCCGATGCTGGCCCACAAAGCCTCGCACGAAGGAAGAGTTGCCGTGGAAGTAATTGCCGGACATAAAAGTGTATTCGCTCCGGCGGCCATTCCCGCTGTAGTTTTTACCGATCCGGAAATCGCCTGGGCCGGTTTGACCGAAACCGAAGCCAAAAGACAGGGCCGGAAAGTGGATATCATGCGCTTCCCCTGGGCGGCCTCCGGCAGAGCGCTGACTATGGAGCGCGTAGACGGTTTAACCAAACTGATCATTGATCCCCAGACGCAAAGAATACTTGGAATGGGCGTTGCCGGAGCCGGAGCCGGAGAGCTTATCTCCGAAGGCGTACTGGCTATCGAAATGGCTGCCAATGCAACGGATCTCAAATTGACCATTCACCCCCATCCGACTCTTTCCGAAACCGTAATGGAATCCGCCGAAATGTTTTTCGGGCAGAGCACTCATGTCTACCGCCCGAGAAGAAAATAGGTTCCGAAAATACCGCTTGAACCCTTCTTCGAACGAAGGGTTACTTTCAAGCTTCGCGGAATTTAAAAGACAGACTCAGCTTAGTGCGAAAAGCCGTAACTTTACCGTTTTCGATCTTCACATCCTGCGAGATCACCTCGGCAATGCGCAGATCTTCCAAAGAGGTGCTGGCCTTTTCTACCGCCTTTTTTGCCGCATCTTCCCAGGATATTTCGCTGGTACCGATAACTTCGATGACTTTGTACACTGACATAGTACCTTCCTCCTTTAATTATGGATCGTATCTTTATGCCGCAAATGCCATCCCTGGCCTGATCGCCTGTCTTGGTGCTTAATAATTTGTGATCGGCTTGTATGTAAAAGGTTCCTTCCCTATATAAATAATATATCGATCTCTTACCAAAAATCAAATGGATTCATAAAAAATTCAAAATCGTGTCAGGGGGATCGCACAGTTTAAATACGCCAATATCCGTTCCAGGCCGTTAAGTGGAACCGGTCGGACCAAGAATTATAGAAACCGATAAAAGCACTCTTTCCCCAAAAACTTTACAAAGAAGAGGCTATCCTAAACCGCATATTCGTATAACTAAACGAACTTTTATCTGATCAGCGTCATTTTTCTGGTGAAAGTTTTGCCGGAAAACTGAATCCTGTAAAAATATAAACCGCTGGCCCAATTGGCAGCATTAAGTTTAATTGCATGAATACCCGCGTTAAAAAAACGGTTATAAGAGATCATTTTCTGTCCGGCTGCATTGTACACGCTTATACTTACCTTCCCCGGCAGGGGAATACCGAACTGAACGGTTGTCTCCGGATTATCGGAAGAAGATGCCGGGCGCTTACTACCTTCACCAAAGGGATTGGGATAATTCTGAGCCAAAAACCAGGTTCCGGGAATCTGATTCTCTTTTAGAGTGGATGGATTCGCCGAAATAGGAACCTCAAAAAAAGAAAGGGCTCCTACACCCCTCAAACCGCGGATCCAGGGTCCTTCGTAAATTCGGGTAGGCACATGATTATAGGAATAGCTTGGCAAATAGGTAAGTTTAGTGGCATTGGAAGAATTATTTAGTTGCAGGATAACCGTATAGCCATCATTGATGGTATAGCCCTGCTGAACCAACCCTGAGGTACCATCGAGATAAAAATAATCTTTCATCGAGGCGCCCAGGCTGTCATCCGGCCAGACTACAGGATTATCGTATTCAACGGCAATTTGCGTATGGTCTGCATCACGATAGTAGACGGATTGTATATCGGGCGCCTCAATATTCAGAGTATCCGAAGCATGATAAAAATCTCTTTCCATCAATCGGTAAACCCAGGAAGCCATCTGCAGATAGCCGTCATCATTGTAATGACATCCGTCATGCCCATCCAGACCAACAGTGGCCATGACTTCTACCTCGGGAAAATCCGCCTTGAATAGACGTTGCACATTGCGCAAATAGTCCTGTTCAGCACCTCCGCAATTTCCGGGATGAATTTGAAAGACATAAATCTTATTCAGAGGCGTGTAATCCTCTTTCCAGGCGTTACGCAAAATAGAAAAGCGCTCATAGTAAGCTTCAGCGTCCGGACTGCCGCTATCGCTCTCTCCCTGATGCCAGAGCAACGCTTTCACATGGGTGGCTACTCCGGCTTTAGTAGACCGATATAATAATCTGCCGTAGGTTGTTGCTAAATTCATATGATCATTGCTATCCGGTAAATTATAGGATATAGTGGAGCCACCGCTGCCTCCGTTTATAACACACGTTGGCATCCCATAGTCATTTAGAATTAATTCCTGCAGACGCAATCCCCATGTACCCACAGCATACAGACAGCTATCGCACCATCCCTGTCCGTTGGATAATCCCCAGGTTGTATCGGCCGGATTATAATCGTTATAATTGGTATGACGACCAAAACTTCGGCAAAATTCACTTTCGAAGGAATAGGATATTGCGTTCGGATGTGAATTGGATTGTCCGTTAATCAAATACACGTCACCACAGACAATACTATCCCGTTCCATTACCAAATTTTGATCAATGAAAACCCGAAAATCGTATTCGAACAGACCGGCTGCAATTGTGGGAAGCAAGCGGAAAGAGGCACTGCCGCCCGAGTAAACGAGTTGTTGGTGCAAAGTTTTCCAGAGAATCGTATTCCTGAAAACCTGGAGATGAACGGAATCATAGCCTGTACTCTGCAGAATGCCCTCAATAGGAACGATTGCCGAATCCTGCTCGTCCCTGGCAAAAAGTTGTAACGGAGCCGGGAAGGCGGAAAAACGAACCTGCTGGGATCGTCCCTGTTGCACCTGCCCTGCGAGT
>Ga0256841_1003283_pt1 | contig 12176 bp, 10 predicted proteins | sample 356308metaG_FD_185971 | JGI IMG/M metagenome (GOLD analysis project Ga0256841, IMG submission 185971) | Hydrothermal vent microbial communities from Mid Atlantic Ridge, Atlantic Ocean - 356-308 | ecosystem: Environmental > Aquatic > Marine > Hydrothermal vents | place: Atlantic Ocean: Mid...
GCGTTTGCGCTCTGGGAAATAGCATTGTCGAAGCAAAAAATAAAGCCTATAAATTAGTCAAACAAATCCACTGGCAAGATGCTTTTTATCGAACCGATATTGGCGACAAAGCTATCAAATATCAATTATAGAAAAGTTGAAAAATCTTCGTAACTATTCAGCATATTTAATTTAGCCAAAATCACTCAATATCAGTGGCTTATGGAAGAAGTGTATGTGTCATGGATGACACAACCAAGCCTACAGGGTCGTATTACGGCGTCTTCTGGAATAAGTCACTGATATTGAATCTATAAATACGCTGAATAGTTACAAATCTTCAAGAAACAATATTTCGAAACGTCAAATTGATGCGCGGTTTTTTTTGCTGCTTGGTTTTTGGCACACAATGCCGCCAATGATGCTGTAGCGCTCCACTCATCAATATCAAGTCACCATGCGACAACTGGATATCCAATGTTTCTGCTGTTTTGTTATGACGAATTTTAAACAATCTTTTTTCTCCAAGACTCAATGAAGCAATCCCTGGATTCTCGCCTAATTGTTTTTCCTTGTCGGCATGCCATCCCATAGAATCAGAACCATCCCGGTATAAATTCGCCAGCACACTATTAAATGAAAAACCGCTAAATACCTCTATCCTTTTCTTTATTTCCAGCAAATCTTCATTCCATGATTGTGGTTGATGGGTAACGCCAGAGTAGCAATAACTTGCTCCAACATCGCCATACCAACTGACTAACCGGGGAACCAGCACTTTTTTTCCGACAATAATAATTTCTTCCTGTCGCCAATTTAAAGATTTATCAAGCCGTTCAAAAAAACAGTCTGATTCTTGCCTGGTAAAGAATCCGGAAATCAATAATAACTTGTCCTCCGAATTAATCAGATATTTTTGCTGCATTGCCTGATTGATACCATTTTCCATCAGTCCTTGTCCTGATGAAGAAGGATTGCTTACAACGGAAATTAAAAATAAATGCTGGCCTCAAAATAAAAGCTTCTTCCCAGCGTTGGAATATTATCCGATAATGCCGCAACTGCGGGTTCTCTGGCATGCTTGTTGAACACATTTCTCACCGATGCCTGTAAATTGATGTGTCCCAATATTTTTTGACCCCGTAATGTTAAATCAACAGTTTCATAATCTTTGATATTTTTACGATTATCTCCCGGCTCATTGGTTCTTTTACCTATCCATTTTAACTGACTTTGCAGCGTCCACCGCGGCATAAATTCCCATAAAGCCGCCACATATAGTTGCTGTTCCGGTACGCCTGCAACGGCTTGTCCAGCATCCTTATCCCGGGCATTCACCCAGGCATAGTTGCCGCTAACAAAAAAATGCTCATGCAGTTGCCAGTTCCATTCAAACTCCAGACCATAAGCTTCCTGATTACCACTATTTTCAGTTTTAAACTTACTCGGCCCAATTGGGTCTGGCTGTATTAATTCTTCAATTGAGTAGTAGTAAAGATTTAACGCCGTGCGCAAAGACTGGATAGGGCGATAATCAAAGGCTAATTCGATGGTATTAATGGTTTCCGGATCCAAATCCGGATTGCCTAACAAAACCGGATTGTTGTTGTTTCCTAATTCCGAAAAATTGGGCGCCCGAAAAGCGCGTCCATAAAGCAATTTGCTGGTCAGTTGCTCGTTTATATCCCAAACCAGGGCTAATCTCGGATTGACGGTAGCTCCAAAATCTGAATAATGATCAAAACGAACACCGGTCGTTAATTGCCAATTTTTTGCAATTTGCCATTCGTCCTGAAGAGCCAGAGACCAGATGGAACGATTTGCATTAGGTAAATAAACATATTTAGTGTCTGTTACATTGGTAATCGCCCCATAGACAACCGAAGGAGGCGGGTTGCCGCTTAACACACCTTTACCAATATTTTTGAATTCCCTGGTCTTGATTTCTTCATAGCGATAGCCAGCCTGAACTCTCAAACGATGATCCTGTAGTCCTTGATAAATAGCACTTAACTCAATTGTTGGCATTTGATGAGTACGCCCAATAATACCTTTCACCCCATTTGCAAACAAAGTTAAACCTCTAATTTTTGAAAGGTCAAAACTAAGATTACCATCCTTGTCAATTGGCAATACTGTATTATTTGGAAAAATTTGCAGCTGATTGGTTTGAACATCAGTGTATAAATAACTGGCGTGGGCCTGGAATTTCCAATCTTCAAAATAATCCTCAGTCGAAAACTTGATCGACCCCATATATTGCTGGGATTCCACTTCTCCTGTGGGGTCCAGTGCTGCCGCTACGCCTGCTCTGGTTCCACCATCCCCGTTAAAAGCCCAAAAACCGATATCCCAATATTTACGCTGCAAATTCAAATGGGCATTCCAGGATTCAAACTGCGTTTGCATGGAACCGGGAGCAAGCGATGCATTGGTTCCCAATGTTGAATCCAGTGCACTTTGACTATCGCTAATGATGATTCGCTGATCATCGCCACGGGTATGGGTATATTGCAAGCTGGCCGCTACGTCCCAGTCTGCCCATTGCCCACCATGTTGTACCCAGCCACTTTGAGTATTCCAGTTACCCACACGACCGCCAATAACAGTGCCGTCGATATCTTTGGCTTTTTTAGTAATAATATTAATCACGCCAGCAAATGCATCTGCACCGTACAAAGCTGAGCCAGGGCCGCGGATAACTTCAACTCGCTGAATATCTTCTATAGGCAATTCCAGTCCTGTCACTGCCCTTCCTTGAAAAGGCACAGAGAAACGATTTCCGTCCAATAACACTAAAACCTGTGAATTTGTACCGTTGCGAATACCACGCATGGTATAAATATAATCGTAAGTAAACGGTTGAATACTGACATGCAAGCCGGGAATGGTTTCTAACACTTCATGTAATTCTGTCCCCCCCATCGTTTTGATCTGCTCAGCAGTGACGACGCTGGTCACTGAAGCTGACTGGAAAACTGGCTTGGCTGTACCAGTTGCAATTGATACTGATAATTCGGCAAGTTCCGCAGGTGACATGGAAAAAAACTCATCCATATCATCGACATTTGCTTTTGCGATTGAATTTATTCCTAACACTAAACCAAATACAATCTGAAATTTTATTCTGCTCTTGCTCATAACTACACCACCAACTGATAAGGAACAGCTTCAATTAAATCAACCAACGGAACTGGCTTGCCAATACTGTACCCTTGTGCATAATCCACCCCTAATTGCTTTAATACGGAAAAAATCTTGTCATTTTCAACAAATTCAGCAATGGTTTTTTTATTCATGATATGACCAATCTCATTAATTGATCGGACCATCGCCAAATCAACCTTGTCTTCTAAAATATCCTTCACAAACAAGCCATCAATCTTAATATAGTCCACAGGCAGATTTTTTAAATACGCAAACGATGACAAACCACTGCCAAAATCATCCAGAGAAAAGTGGCAGCCATGCCTTTTCAAATTTTGTATAAAAGTAGAGGCATCTGATAAATTGGCAATAGCCGCAGTTTCAGTTATTTCGAAACAAATTTTTTCAGGGGGAATCGACCATCGGTTAAATTCACTAATGATATAGCCCAGCATACTATTGTCAGAGAGTGATAATCCCGATAAATTAATCGAACAGAGCTTAAGCTGATCGAGAAATCCAGGCTGATAGAACATCCAGGAAAACATTGTCTTGATCACCCAACGATCCATCGCTGGCGCTTGATTATAGCGTTCAGCAGCAGGCAAGAATGCACCTGGCGGAATAATATTGCCATTATTATCTTTATAACGAATTAATGTCTCAAAATGTAGGCCACTCTCAAAACCAGAAACAGGGACAATAATTTGTCCATACAGTAAAAAACGATTTTCATTCAGGCCTTGATAAATTTTCTCCACCCATTGCATTTCACCTTGCCTTTGTGCCAGGTCTTCATCATCAGGACGAAAAACATGAACACGATTTCGACCTTTATCTTTTGCTGCATAACAAGCCGCATCAGCTTCTTTCAGCAATTCAACCGAATTTCCGCTGGTCTTTGCAATAGCAGTAATACCAATACTCACGCCAACAGTAAAACTCCGGTCTTCCCAGGCAAAATTAAAATCCCTGATAACATTTCGAATTTTTTCGCAAGCAACAAAGGCATGATCCAATGAGCAGTTATGCATCAAAATACCAAATTCGTCGCCCCCCAAACGTGCCAATAAATCCTGCTTGCGGATATGTTTTCTTAGCAAGGTTCCTAACTGCCTTAATAATTCATCACCAGCTAAATGCCCGCAGGTATCGTTAACCACTTTAAACTGATCCAAATCCAGATAACATAAAACATGCTCAGCGCCTTCCGTATGAGCATTTTCTAATGAACGCTGGATATAAAGATCAAATTCACTTCGATTAGCCAAATTTGTTAAAGCATCATGGCTGGCTTGGTAAGCTATTTTTTCGGTAAGTAGCCTTGTTTCGGTAACATTTTCACAAACCAGCATAATATGCTTTTGTTGATCTTCGTTATTTAATAATCGAGCGGTTTGTCTGACCCAGATCAAATCCTTACTCTCACAAACCAGTCGAACTTCCTGTTTGTGAACCCGGGTTGGATAAGCTTCACATTGCTTAAATAAACTTTGAATAGCCAATAAATCATCCGGATGAACAAAATCAAAAATACAACATGAACGCAACTCCTCTACGGATAGCCCCAGTTGCCTGGCCCCAAATTGATTGACTGTTGCAACCGTCCCATCAAAATCAACATCAAAAATCATTGTCGGATTGTCATCATAAAGCATCAAATATTGATCTTTAGCCTTGGTCAAAGCGATATTCTGGATTTCGACCGTGCTTATCATGTCATTAAATGCATCAACTAAAGCGCCCACTTCATCTTGATTTTCTTTCTCAGCTCGCAATGAATAATTTTTGTCCCGAGTGATCTTTTCTACGGTATTTACCAATTTCCTAATTGGAGAAGCGATCACCCCTAATAAAGGAGTGAGAATAAAAAAAGCAACGATTGAGGCAGAAATTAAAATTACCGACACTAGGCCAAGATGCTGTAATTTACGACGAAATGCCGCTTCCATGTCAGCATGAATAAATACAACGCCTAATGGTTCATTCTCCAAAATAATCGTCTGAAAAATATATAATTGGTTTTGATCGTATCGGGTATGTTGGGTGGGCGTCAGCTTTGGACAAATTTGTTTTGTTTTCAAACTGGTATCTAGAAATGCGAACACATGTTTCTGAGAATTGTAAATACAGGCCAACCGAACTGAAGGAAATTTATCTAATACTGATAAGTTTTCCAGAGCGACCTCCTTGTCATCAAACATTAAAGCTGCGGTGCTTCTGTCGCCAATTAAAGCAGCCATAGCAGAAAGCTCTTCCTGCGTGGTTTTTTTAAACTCAGAAATTTCCAGTAAAAACAAAAAAATGCCGGCAAAAGTAACTGCTGAAATACTTGAAAAAAACAGGATCAACAATAGTTTTTTCTTGATGGAGAGATGCCGGAGAACTTTAACCATCGCCATTCCCTTTAATAATTTCCGATATTTCCAACAGTTTGGCGCTGATTTCTAAACCAGCTTGCTTGGCACGAACAAGATTAATTTGTAACTTTACCTTGCCATTTTTGACGACAAACCCGATCATGCCCCCATGTTTGGCAAACTGTTTTTCTTCACTGACAGTAAGAATACCCGCACTAGTAATAGATTCTCTAACATCTTTTCTAATTGCATCCCCTAAAAACAAGATATGACACTGCTTTGAAGCATCGAAATGTTTTAATCGAATTAATTTAATTGGCAGGCCAAAAGCTGTTCTCGATTCAATCGAATTAAGCAATGTTCCAAAAGGTTCCTTACCTAGAATACATAAATTAAAGGTGTCACTTTCGGTCTTGGGCCAAGTCACAAATTTGGTGAAATTGTAGATATAGGCCGCTTTAATTTTATACTCGACAGAAGCGCCAGCGAGCGATGAATGAGTAAACAAGATAAAAACCAAACTAAATATGCTGGCTCGAAAAAAACGCATAGATCCCTCGTGAATCATTTCTCGCGCTTTAAAATTCGATAGGAACATCATTGCAATGGGCATACTTTTTTCAACGCCTAGAATTTAATAATAGTTCATTTTTCAAACAATTCCAGTTTTAGGAAAAAATAATTCAATTTGATATAAATAAAAACTCTTTTATATCAAAGTACGTAGCAAGTTTGAAGAAAAATAATTTTTTTTCTTAACAGAAGTCTGACTTTTTTTTAGGCAACTAGAATTATGCCCAAAAGAATTTCTCTAACACTTTGATCATATATTCATGATCTAACGTCCCAGCACTTTCTCTTATACTATGCATCGCCCACATCGGGTTACCAACATCAACGGTCAAAATTCCAAGCTTTGCAGAAATCATGGGACCAATGGTACTACCGCAAGGAATATCGGAATGATGAGAATATTTTTGATAGGGAATTTCCGCCTGGTTGCACCAATTAATAAACATGGCTTGCGAGGTGCTTTCAGAAGTATAACGATGATTAGCATTAACTTTTATGACAGGTCCTTGGTTCACCATCACTTTATGCTCCGATTCATAAGCGGAGGAAAAATTTGGTTGATAGGCATGCGCCATATCGGCGCTAATCATAAAACTCAAAGCCAACGCTCGCTGATAATTCTCATGATCATTCCCTGTTACTAAAGCCAATCTTTGTAATATATCAGGTAAAAAACTGCCATCTGCACCTTTACTGCTTTCGCTGCCAATTTCCTCATGATCAAAAAAAGCACAAACCAAGGTGCCGTCAGCCGCTTCTGATTGATTCAGCAAGGCCTCCAAAGCGGCATGGCAGGAAGCTAAATTATCCAGTTGACTATTGCTATAAAATTCCTGCTCAGCCCCCCAAAAAGCACCCTTTTGAGTATCGTAAATATTAAACTCCCACGACATCAGTTGATCAGGATTTATTCCCGTTTGCTGCTGAATTAAAGATAAAAAATAATCCCGTGGCACTTGCTCATTAGACAAAATGGATAAAATTAAAGGCAACTCTGATTGCTTGTTTAACTTCAACCCGTCTTGATTAACATTACGGTTCATGTGGATGGCAAGATTAGGCAAGCGCAGTAATGGCTCCTCAAAATTAACCAGTCGTGTAAAAATTTCGCCCTGCTCCGACTGATAACTCACCCTTCCAGCTAAACTCAAATCACGATCAGTAAAGGTAGCCAATATCGGCCCGCCATAAACTTCAACACCCAGTCTTAATACGCCATCTTTAGCATGAGGCGCATTGGGTTTTAATCTAAGCCCCGGAGAATCGGTATGCGCGCCAACAATTTTAAATCCTGTTTCCGCTAATGCTTTGCTGCCAACAATAAACGCAATAATTGAAGAATCGTCCCGGATAACATAATAACGGCCATTCGCTTGTAACTGCCATTTATCTGTTTCCTCAAGTTTCGTAAAATGATGAGCCTGTATACGTTTTTCTATTGAAGCAACCGCATGCCAAGGACTTGGACTAGCATCAATAAAATCTAATAATTCCTGTACCTTTTGTTTAGTCATCAGCGCTCTTTTAAATCTAAAGCCAAAGAATTAATACAATATCGCAAACCCGTGGGCTCTGGGCCATCTTCAAAAACATGACCTAAATGGGCGCCGCAGGATTTACAAGTCACTTCCACACGCTGCATACCATGACTGGTATCAACAATTGTTTTCAAACTTTGGTTCGATACGACATCCCAAAAACTTGGCCAGCCAGAACCCGAATCAAATTTTGTTTCCGAATCGAACAAAGAATTTCCACAACAAACACAGACATAAGTACCCTTTTTATCGCAATGGACATATTTCCCTGTAAAAGGGGCTTCAGTTCCCTTATTCCAACAAATATCAATTTGCTGAGGGGTTAGTTTATCGATTTTCTGGATATTCTTGTTGTGTGTATCAACCATGACTTTCTCTCACTTGATTAAACCTGGTTTTATTGTATACCCTAAATTTGCCAGATGTGTACTGTATTAATAGCGACGAGTTGTTTGCGGAAGCTTTTAAAAAGAAGCAATAAAAAAGGGTTGATAATTCTATCAACCCTTATTTTTAAGATGGCGTCCCCAGGGGGGTTCGAACCCCCGTTACCGCCGTGAAAGGGCGGTGTCCTAGGCCTCTAGACGATGGGGACTAGAACTGTCAATCTGAAGTTAATTGGTGGAGCCAGGCGGGATCGAACCGCCGACCTCAACACTGCCAGTGTTGCGCTCTCCCAATTGAGCTATGGCCCCTTCAGTTGAGAACGGGTATTATACAATGGTTTTTTTTTATGTCTAGCCCGGAACTAAAGTTTCTCAATAAAATTTATCGCCCTTGTAATTCTGGCCAAGGTTTTTTCTCTACCCAGCAACGACAAAGTCTCATCAATCGGAGGAGATACAGAAGTGCCGCTAATTGCAACACGTAACGGTTGCGCTACTTTACCCAACTTCAACTCCATTGCCTCAGCCAGATCCAGGACAATTTGATGTAATTGCTCGCCTTGCCACTGTTCCACTTCAGAAAACTTGTCATATAAATTTTTCAAGACCAGCTCACTACCTTGCTTGAAATTCTTCTTGGCTGCTTTCTCATCATAATGCTCGAAATCCTTATAGAAGAATGCACTTGCCTGAGCCATTTCCACCAAGGTTTTACAACGCTCTCGTTGAATTTCAACAACTTTGACCAAATCAGGTCCATCAGTGGCGGGATCGACACCCAAATTTCCCATGTGCCAACTCAAGTGCCTGGCAACATGCGCAGTGTCACTATGCATCATATAATGATGATTTAACCATAATAATTTTTCACTATTAAATGTTGAGGCCGAAACATTGACGTTATCAAGGTCAAAAAACTCGATCATTTCATCTACTGAAAAAACTTCCTGATCGCCATGAGACCAACCGAGACGCACCAGATAATTCAGTAATGCTTCTGGCAAAAACCCGTCATCCCGGTATTGCATGACACTGACGGCACCATGCCGTTTGGACAATCTTGCACCATCATCGCCTAAAATCATAGGAACATGGGCATATTTTGGCAATTCAGCGCCCAATGCCTTAAGAATATTAATCTGTCTGGGAGTGTTGTTAATATGATCATCACCTCGAATGACATGAGTAATGCCCATATCCATATCGTCCACAACAACCGTCAGATTATAGGTGGGTGAACCATCGGCGCGCGCAATAATTAAATCATCAAGTTCTTTATTGGCAATCACAATATCGCCTTTAACCAAATCCTGAATGACGACCTCCCCTTCATCAGGATTTCTAAAACGAATGACCGCCTCTTTAGTGTTATGGTGCTTTGCATCCCGGCAACGGCCATCATATCTTGGCTTCTCTTTGCGCGCCTTTTGCTCATTTCTAAGCTGTTCCAGGGTTTCTTTACTACAGCAACAATAATAAGCATCGCCTTGGTCTAATAACTGCTGAATGACTTGCTGATAACGTTCAAATCGCTCTGTTTGATAAAAAGGCCCTTCATCATATTCCAAACCCAGCCAGGTCATTCCCTCCAAAATGGCATTCACTGACTCCTTGGTTGATCGTTCAAGATCAGTGTCTTCAATTCGCAAGACAAATTTTCCACCATGCTTACGTGCATATAACCATGAAAATAATGCAGTTCTAGCCCCACCTACATGTAAATAACCGGTTGGACTGGGAGCAAATCTTGTTTTTATACTCATTTTGTTGTTAATTTTTTATCCAGAATTTCCAAAGCATAGGTTTGTGGTATATCTTTTGAAGCTTGTAATCTTTTTCCTTTATATTTTCCGGTAATTGCCTTAGCAGTACCACTACCATGATCTGCTGCTCGCTTATACCATTTGTCTGCTTCCCTGACATTCAAATTCACCCCTACTCCACTATCATAAAGAGCGGCTAAAACAATTTCGGCTTCCATTAAACCCTGACTGGCTGCCTTTTGAAACCATTGTGCAGCTTTTTTGGCATCTTTATCAATATTTTTCAGCAGAGGCTGGGCAGCTTTTAGCCTTGATTTCTCTTTAAACCTGGCCTTGGGACCTAAATCCACATTATCTCCCAAAAAATAAATTGCTCCCAACTTGGCCTGAGCTAATGCATTGCCCTGTTCAGCCAATTGCAGAATTTCTTGGTAACCAGGCTGTTCCAATGCTATTACGTTACCCGAAATAGCAAACGCCAATCCAATCAATAAAAGTTTCAGTGTCTTAACCATTGTTCCACCTTTTACAAAATTAATATCTCATTATTTCATGACTAATTTCAAAATCACACCTTCGTTTGTGTTCGATAGGTAAATGTCTTAACAAAAATAATGTTTTCATAAGATTTTTAATGATAAAATCCCCTATGTTAATAAGTTAGACTTAATAATAAATGACCTTTATGCAAGGATACGACATGAATAAATCATTCAAACTTTCTTCTTTGCTTGCTTTCGCATTCATAACAGGATGCGCAACTCAAGCAATAAATACCTTTCAACCATTTCAAGCAGAACCCATTGATTTAAACTCACCCACGACCAAATACACACAAAAAACAGATAATCTTTATGTGATTGTTGATGCTTCTGGTTCCAGTGGGGAGGCATTTGAGGGCGCGGCTTATGCGATGAATACCGAACCGACAAAACTGGCCGTTGAAAAAGAAATCTTGATTAGAATGAGTAAAACCATTCCTGATATTTCTTTAAATGCCGGAATTCGAAGCTTTGGTTTTGGGCCTTGTACCGGTTTCAAACGCAGTAAACTCAATTTACCACTCAGCAATTATTCAAAATCTTCATTTGCCAGTGGCATTGACGATATTGCCTGTTCTGGTGGCGGCTCACCCATGCATAGATCCATTGATCTTGCAGGCGATGACTTGGCTTCCACAACCGGAACCATTGCTTTATTGGTTGTAAGTGATGGCCATCAACTTGATAAATCACCCATTCCTGCCATCAAGGATTTACAAGCAAAATATGGTGATAGATTGTGTGTCTATTCCGTCTGGGTCGGTAATGAAAAAGATGCAAATGGCCGTTTTCTGTTGCAAAAAATGTCTGATTCTGTCGGCTGCGGATTTGGCGTAACCGCAACTGATGTTGCTTCAAGTAAAAACATGCATATCTTTGTAGAAAGATTGCTGTTTGATAAATCTAAAATAGTAGCAGCACCGGGACCACTTGATTCTGATGGTGATGGGGTTCCAGACAAAGACGACAAATGTCCTGATACACCAAAAGGTGCAATTGTTGGTAGCGATGGCTGCTGGGCATATCACGGCGTGTTCTTTGACTTTGACAGCGATGCCATCAAACCTGAATACCACAGCATGTTTCAAAATGCAGTTAAGGTATTGAACGAAAATCCAAACATTACCATTGAAATAGAAGGCCACACTGACAGTATTGGCCCTGCTGAATATAACCTTCAACTTTCCAAACGCAGAGCGGAAGCTGTCAAAAACTATCTGGTTGAACAAGGCATTGATCCTGCCCGTATAACAACCGTTGGTTTAGGTGAAACCGTCCCAGTTGCCGATAACAACACTGAGGAAGGACGCGCTAAAAACCGTAGAGTGGATTTTGAAATAACCAGCCGTTAATTTATTCATCTACAAATCAAAAAAAGGGAGGCTGTTGCCTCCCTTTTTTTGTTTAATATGTCATCCCCCTCATTCTTACTGATAAACCAAAACTTCAGGCTTGTCTTTTAACGCTTGAAGGTAATAATCAATCACCTGAATCAAATTAGCTAATAATTTGTCGTCTTATGCATTTGAAGTCGTAATATTTGCACGGTGGAATGCTTGGCTGCTTGAATGTTGATGAAACAGAAGAAGCAGAACCAGCAAGGATAACCCAAGCGTTATCGCTCAAAGCCACCATTACTGAGATATTGGAGATTGCCCGAGATTCGGCTGGATCTCATGAAATCCGGTTTAATCCAGAAACAGACAAATATGCGACTATTCCAAATTACGGTTCTGTCTTATGTGTTAGCAGAATAAGTGTCAGATCTTTGGTTTAGGATTGTTAGCTCGTAGGGCGGAAAAGTGAAACGCATTCCGCCTTTCACCATCAGCAAAATGTCGGATAACGCTATCGCTCATCCAACTTACGGTTACGGCTTACGTGTTGA
>Ga0256841_1003284_pt1 | contig 12175 bp, 9 predicted proteins | sample 356308metaG_FD_185971 | JGI IMG/M metagenome (GOLD analysis project Ga0256841, IMG submission 185971) | Hydrothermal vent microbial communities from Mid Atlantic Ridge, Atlantic Ocean - 356-308 | ecosystem: Environmental > Aquatic > Marine > Hydrothermal vents | place: Atlantic Ocean: Mid...
ACCTCCAGGGCTCCTTCGCGCCGGGCCTCCTCGGCGAGGCGTTCCCCGAGGGCGTGCGGGTCGGTGTCCGCTCCCCGTACGCGGATTGCGGATCGGCCGTCGGGGGAAGAGACGAGCGCGGTCATATGGATCAAGCCGTTGTTTTCCGCTTCGGCGAAGGCGCCCACCGGGGTGGCGCACCCGCCGCCGAGGGCCTGAAGGAAGGTCCGTTCGGCCGTCGTGGCGCGTCGTGTGGCGGCGTCGTCGAGGACGGCGAGGCGTTCGAGCGTGCGCGCATCGCCGTCGCGGCACTGCACGGCGAGCGCGCCCTGACCCGGCGCGGGAAGCATCGCCTCGAGCGAGAGCCGCTCGCTGATCGGGTCGGTGAGGCCGAGGCGAGCCAGACCCGCGGCGGCCATCACGGCGGCGGCATACTCGCCCCGGAGCACTTTGGCGATGCGCGTTTCAACGTTGCCCCGGATGGAGCGGACTTCGAGGTCCGGGCGGGCGCGGAGGAGCTGTGCGGCGCGTCTTCGGCTGCTCGTGCCGACCGTCGCGCCCGGCGGCAGCGTGGCCAGGGTATGGCCGTGCGCCGAGACGAGCACGTCGCCGGGGTCGGCGCGCTTCGGGATCGCCCCGAGCGTAAGGCCGGGGGCATTCTCCGTCGGAAGATCCTTGAGCGAGTGCACGGCCAGGTCGATGACGCCCTCCCGGAGCGCCTGCTCGAGTTCCGCGGTGAAAAGCCCTTTGCCGCCGATCTCGGGAAGCGGAACGTCGGTCATCTCGTCGCCGCGCGTCGAGAAGGTGTGGGCCTCGCACGCGAGGTCCGGCCACGATGCCATGAGCGCGTCGAGGATGAGGGTCGTCTGCCGGATCGCAAGCTTTGAGCGGCGCGTGCCTGCCGTGAGGAGGGTCGTCATGAGGCGTCGGGAGTCGTCAGGCCGAAGAGCCGGCGCACGACGTGCGCGTAGGGTTGAGGTTCGCCGCGAAGGGCCTCCTCCCTGAGGTTCATCGTGGGATGGTGAAGGAGCTTTTTTACGAGGGTCTGAGACAGAAACTGAAGCTGTTCCCGGACCCTGTCGTCAGCGTCGGGCAGGGCTTCGAGCGCCCGTTGAAGCTCCCGTTGCCGGATCTCTTCCGCCTTCCGACGAAGGTCGACGATGACCGGCTGCACCGTATGCTCGCGTCTCCACTTCGCGAACCGTTCGAGTTCTTCCTCGATGATGCGCTCGACCGCCGGGATCGCGCGACGCCGCTCGGTCAGCGAGCGTTCCACCTCTCCGCGAAGCCGGTCGATGTCGAAAAGGTGGACGTTCGGGAGCGCAGCCACACCGGGCGCGACGTTGCGGGGCACGCCGATGTCCACGAGCGTCAGGGGACGGTTCGTGCGGGCGGCGGCACGAACGGCTTCGGTGTCGATGATCGGATCGGGAGCGCCGGTGGCGCAGAAGACGACGTCGGCGGCGGCAAGCGCCTCGTGGAGGCGGTCGAGGGGGAGCGCCTCCGCGCCCACGGTCCCGGCGAAGGCATGCGCCGTCTCCACGCGCCGGTTGACGAGCGTCAGGCGCGCGCGTTCGTCCGGCCGGAGGGTCTTCACGATCAGCCGCCCCATCTCGCCCGTGCCCACGACGGCGATGCGGAGACCGGCCAGATCGCCCAGGTGTCGCCGGGCGAGGCGAACGGCCATCGAACTGATGCTCAGAGGTTTGCGGCTGATGCCCGTCTCGGCGCGGGCGCGTTTGCCGGCGCGGAGGGCCGTCTGAAAGAGCGCCTTCAGATACGGGCCGGCCCGGTGATGCGCCAGGGAACGGTTCAGCGCTTCACTGACCTGCCCCAGGATCTGCGGCTCGCCGAGCACGATGGAGTCGAGCCCGGCTGCGACGCGGCAGAGATGGCGCGCCGCCTCATGGTCTTCCCACCGGTACAGATGAGGCTCGAGCCCCTCCCAGACCACCCCGCGACGTTCGGCTATGCGGGTCTTGACGGTCTCGGGATCGACCCCTTCAGGGATTGCCGCGTAGAGCTCGAAACGGTTGCACGTGGAAAGGATGACGAGTTCTCCGGCCTCCGTATCCCGCGCATGGTCGTCGAGGATCGCTTCGAGGCCCGTCGGGCCGAAGCTGAGCCGCTCTCGCACGTCGACCGGGGCCGTGTGATGGCTGAGACCCAGACAGATCAGCCGGTTCGGTGTGATCATGCGAAGTGGGGAGGGAAGATGCAGGATACTACTTCGGCGCGCGGGGACACGTTCGTCCTCCTTTGTCGAAAAAGACGACCGGGACATGGGCAACGTATCGGTCGAAAAGAACGCAGGTTAAGGAGTTTTTATTATACAAAGGCTATTGAAACTAAGCAAAGCTATGCGTGCGAAGAGTTCGCAAAGAGCGGGGAGCGCGCGCCGCGCGAGCCCCTGCGCAGCGTCACTTGCGGACGCGCCAGAGCATGAAGAGCGCCAGGCCGAAGAAGAGCGTGTGCGGGAGCCAGGCCGCGAGAACGGGGTCGAGTTCGCCGGAGAAGCCGAAAGGCTCGGTCAGTTTTTGCACGGCGAGGTAGGCGAAAGCGGTAAAGAGGCCGAGGCCCATGCGCACGGCCTGACCACCGCGTCGACGCACGGCGGCCAGCGGAACGCCAATGAGCACGAGGATGAGGTTGGCGAAGGGATACGAAAACTTGGCGTAATACTCGACGAGCGTGCGCCCGAGATTGCCCGCCCCCGAACGACGCAGTTGATCGACGTACGCGGCGGCCACGGGGATCGTCATGGACTCGACGTCCCGCTCCGTCCGGGCGAAATCACGCGGGTAGATCTGCAACAGGGTGTCGATCTGCGGGACCTTGAACCGTCGCTCCCGCCCGTTCTCGTCGAAGGTGCGAACGACCGGTTCTTTGAGGCGCCAGACCTTGAGCGAGTCGATCCATGTCATCTCGTACGAATCGATGCGGGAGCGCAAATGATTGATGTGATCGAACTGTTCGAGGGAAACACGGAAGGCGCGGTTCGTTTCCCGGTCGAAATAGCCGACGGTGACGATGCTTCCGGGCCGGTTTTGCCGGTGGATGTCGTTGAGGTCGATCTGCCGCGGGGCGTCCTTGAGGTACTTCTTCTCGAAGTCGAGCACCACCTGATTGGTTTTCGGCACCACAAAGCCGTTGAACCAGATCATCGCTCCGGTGAGGGTGAGCGCCACGAACACGTAGGGCGCGAGGATGCGGTAGAGCGAGACGCCGCCCGTTTGGAGCGCCGCAAGCTCGAGCTTCTGGGCGAGCTTGCCCGTCAGGTAGACGCACGCGAGGAAGATCGCCAGCGGGGAGGTCAGGCGGACGATTTCCGGGATATAGTTCAGGTAATATACGAAGAACACGTCCTTCATCGTCGCGCCCCGGTCCATGAAGTCGTCGATGGATTCGACGTAGTGGAGCACGATGAAAAAGACGATCAGCGCACCCACGAGAAAGACGTAGTGCTGCACGAGCCGGCGGATGATATGTCGGTCGAACGTGGTCACGTGGGGTTGTCGAACGGCGGAATTGGGCGGGAGGAGGGAGATAAGCGGGGGGCGTAGTGACGGAAAAGGTGCGGGGCGGTTCCGGCAGCGGCGGCGGTAAAAAAGAGCGGAGGGAACGAACGCCGGCAAAACTCAACGAAAACGAACAATGGCTCCGGTTGCCATACGCAAGCGGCTGGTGTACTTTAGCGGGTCGCTGAGAACGAATCACTCCAGAACCCAGGCAAATGAAAGTTCACGAATATCAGGCCAAGGAGATCCTGGCCAAATATGGTGTGTCGGTGCAGCCCGGCATCGTGGCGCACACGGTCGAAGAAGCCGTCGCGGCGGCGGAGAAGATGCGCGCCGAGAACGGGACGGACCTCTTCGTCGTCAAGGCGCAGATCCACGCCGGCGGGCGGGGCAAGGGCGGCGGCGTCAAGCTCGCGCGCGGCGTCGACGAGGTGCGTGAGAAAGCCGGAGCGATCCTGGGCATGATGCTCAAAACGCATCAGACGGGGCCGGAAGGGCAGAAGGTGCGCACCGTCCTCATCGCCGAGGCCGTGGACATTGCCCGTGAGTATTACGTCGGGGTCACGCTCGACCGCCAGCGAAGCATGAACGTCATCATGGCTTCGACGGAAGGCGGGGTCGAGATCGAGAAGGTGGCCGAGGAGACGCCGGAGAAGATCATCAAGGTGTGGGTGGATCCCGCCATCGGGCTTCGCCCGTTCCAGGCGCGGCAACTCGCCTTCGGGCTTGGCTTCGAGGGCAAAGCCTTCAAGCAGGCCGTCAGGTTCATCATGGCCCTCTACCGGGCCTATGAAGAGACCGACGCGACCCTCGCCGAAATCAATCCGCTCGTGCTCACGGATCAGGGCGAAGTGCTCGCGGTCGACGCAAAGATCAACTTCGACGACAACGCGCTCTTCCGCCACAAAGACCTCGCCGAGATGCGCGACCTCAGTGAAGAGGATCCGCTCGAAGTGGAAGCGAGCAAGTATCACCTCAACTACATCAAGCTCGACGGCAACGTCGGATGCATGGTCAACGGCGCCGGGCTGGCGATGGCGACCATGGACATCATCAAGCTCGCCGGCGGCGAGCCCGCAAACTTCCTCGACGTGGGGGGGAACGCCAACCCGGAGACGGTCGAAGCGGGCTTTCGCATCATCCTCAAGGACCCGAACGTGCGGGCGATCCTCGTCAACATCTTCGGCGGCATCGTGCGGTGCGACCGCGTGGCGAAGGGCATCGTTCAGGCGGCGAAGAACGTCGAGATCAACATGCCGCTCATCGTCCGGCTTCAGGGCACGAACGCCGAAGAAGGGCAGCACATCCTCGAAGAGAGCGGGCTTGAGATCGAGACGGCGATCCTTTTCGAAGAGGCCGCCGAGAAGGTGACGCAGGCCCTGGCGCAATTGCAGGACTGATCCGGAGCCCGGAGAGCAGGACTGATCCGGAGCATGGAGAATAGCGGCGGGCGCGTCCGGATGAGGGATGCGCCCGCTTTTTTTTGGAGCGCGAAGGGGAAGTGGTCGGCGATCCGCCTGGCGCAACCCGGGTCGGGATTGTCATTCTCTCCTCCCGAACGATATATTGCCCGCCGCGCGCCCGGCGATGTCTCGCCGCGAGGATGATGCGCCGGCGTTCACGTTTCGAAGTCGAATCCGTATGCAAGCAACCAGAGCTCCATCCGCGACCGGGATACCGGGTGTTCGGCTCGAAGGGGTGACGAAACGTTTCGGCTCGCTGACCGCCGTCCGGTCGATGACGCTGGAGGTCGCGCCGGGAGAGTTCTTCTCGCTGCTGGGTCCGAGCGGGTGCGGCAAGTCCACGATGCTTCGCATGATCGGGGGCTTCGAGCGTCCGGACGAGGGGCGCGTGGTCATCGGCGAGACGGACGTGACGCGCCTGCCGCCGCAGAAGCGCCCCACGGCGATGGTGTTTCAGAACTATGCGCTCTTCCCGACGATGACGGTGGGAGAGAACGTGGCCTATGGGCTGCGCGTGCGGAAGCTGCCGCGCAGGGAGCGGGAGGAGCGGGTGCGCGACGCCCTCGCCCGGGTGGATCTGGCGGGCTTCGAGGACCAGTACGTCACCCGGCTCTCCGGCGGGCAGCAGCAGCGCGTGGCGCTCGCGCGCGCCCTTGCCGTCCGCCCCGGCGTGCTCCTCTTCGATGAACCGCTTTCCAACCTCGACGTGGCGCTTCGGGAGCAAACGCGGCGGGAGCTCAAGGTGCTTCAGGCGCGGCTCGGAGCCACGAGCATCTACGTGACCCACGATCAGCAGGAAGCGCTGGCGCTCTCCGACCGGATCGCCGTGATGCGGGAAGGGCGCATCCAGCAGGTCGGCGCACCCGAGACGCTCTATCGCGAGCCGGAGACGGCCTTCGTCGCGCAATTTCTGGGGGGAAGCAATATCGTCACGGAGCGGGGGCTGGCGGCCGAACTCACGGGTGGAGAAGCCCCGGAGCCGGGGTACGCGCTCGCCGTGCGTCCCGAAAACCTCCGGCCTTCGGCGGAAGGAGCGGCGGTGCGCATCCGGTCCCGGCAGTTCCTCGGCCCTTTCGTCGAATGGTGGGTCGAAGCCGGCGAGCAAGCGCTCCGCGCCCGGGTCGATCCCGGCCTCGAAGTGACGGAGCCGCTTCGTCTTCGGGCCGCGGCCTACCGGTGGGTGCGCGCCGACGACGGGTGAAACATAAGCGACGGCTCCGGTGTCATCGTTCCGCGCCGGCCTTCGCAATATATCTCAAAACGCCATCATGATTCACGAAGTCGAGTTTCGGGAAGGGCTGGAAGGGCTGACGCCCGCGCGCATCATGACGCTCTATCGGCGCGCGCCGCTCATCCGTCCGGTCGATGCCCAGGAGAAGGTCTGGGAGATGTATGAAAACTCTTCGCTCGTGGTGACCGCCTGGCACGAAGGACACCTCGTCGGCATTGCCCGGGTGCTCACCGACGGTGTCCTCCAAAGCTATCTGTGCGACCTCGCCGTGGAGCCGGACGTGCAGGGGCTCGGCATCGGAAAGAAGATGATCGACGAGGTCCTCGAACGGTGCAAGGGGACCGAACTGCTGCTCCGGGACTCGAACATCTCCTCCTCGTTCTACGAGCGGCTGGGCTTCTTGCGGGTGGAGAATGCGTGGATGCGAACGGCAGGATGAGGGCGCAAAGGCCCCTCGACGCGCGTTTGATCAGGAGGATACCGGCTCAGGCGCCACGGGCGGCGCGCCTTGGAATTGCGGCTCTACGATCTGAAGATGAGGCACGACGCCCTTCACGCCGGGCACCCGGCGGACGAGGGAGACGAGGAGGTCCCGTTCGAGCTCGTTCCGCACGACACCGTAGAGTGTGACCACGCCGTTCTGAACGTAGAAATGGATTCCGTGGATATCCGCCAACTCGAGATCCCGCTCAAAGTGGGCGTGGAGCCTCCGGGCAAGCGTCCGGTCACGGTCCGTTTGCCGTTGAGGATCGGGTCGGCGTTGCAAGCTGCGCGGCCATCGGTGGGTCCTTTTCCAGAAACCGGTTTTATGCATGTCGTGTGCGAGGGACCCACGAGCGCTCTTTCGAACTCTGCCCTCGGATGGTCGAACAAGGGGACGTCGCGTATCGCGTGAGCCGGCGTGTCGTCCCGGAAGGCGGACGGTGCGAAACCGTTCGATGCGTGCTTGTATCGTTTTTCGGGCGTCGGGTTTCAGTCCCGGGAGCGCCGGAGAGAGCGACCCGTGCGTCTTTGGCGGAAATTCTTCCCTCGCAGCGGAGCGTTCGATCACCGGATGAGCGTGCCGAAACGGTCCTTGATGTCGGACTTCGGCTGGCGGATCCGGAGCAGGTCGCGGAGGTGGCCGCTTTTCACGTGGAGGTCGAAGCCCCACGACTGGAAGTCGCCGAAGGGGATCCAGTTGAACGACATCTGCCAGCACTCCCAGTCGCGAAGGATGGCAAGGTTCGTGGTGGCGAGCTCCTTCCGTTCGAAATCGTATCCGGACCGGGCCTGCACCTTCCAGTTCGGCGTCAGGTTGAAATCCGCGTTCAGGTTCAAAATGGCTCTTTTCATAGCCGTGAGGCCGGGTTTGGAGACGCCGTACGTGAAGTCCAGATTGAGCGACCACGGGATCGCAAAGTCGGTCTGCGTGTCGCCGCCGGTGCGGGTGAAGGATTGGAGGAAGGGGTTCTGTGAATTGAGGGGATCGGGCGAGAAACCTGCCCGGGGCGTGGCGGCGGGCCGACTGCGACCGTCCCGGTTCTTGCTCCGGATCGAGGTGCGCGCCGTGAGACTCAGGTTCGTGAGGCGGGCAAAATCGAAGGCGCGAAGGTCGAACACGTATTCGTTGAGAAGGCGGCCGTTTGCGTCGATTGTGTACGGGGAGAAGGTGGTGCTGAAGTCAAGGTCCACCTGACCAAAGAGGCGGGTGCGCCCCCGCATGGAGATCGGACTCATCTTCAGCGAATCGGCGGCGAAGTTATAGCTCGAAGAGAAGTCGAGGTTGAAGAGCTTGAGCGTGCGGCTCCGGTCTGCGCCGGTGGAATCGGCGTCGATGCGTTTGGTCTCGAAGGTGTTGCTCAGAGAAAACGAGAGCGCCTTTTGCAGCCCCGAGCGGACCCCGTTGACGATGGCATACCGCTGCTCCTCGCCCAGCGCATTGACGAACGATCGCGTGTAGCCCCACGAGGGGTCGAAGAAGTCGGGCTGGTAATTGAAACTCAAGCTCGGACGGACCGTGTGCCGGATGCCGGAGTACGGCCCGACGCCCACCGGGAAGATGCCGTAGAAGGTGGTGTTTGCCGAGACGCCGAGGTTGAACTGCCGGAGAGAGAAGAAGCCCGGCGTAGACGAGCGGACGATGGTGTTCAGGGAATCGGAGAAGGCCTGCCGCGTCGTCCGGATGAACCAGTCCTCCTGGTAATTGAAGAACGGGGAGAGGTTCATGCGAAACGCGCCGAGGACGGGCAGGCGCGTCAGGGTGAAGGTGGCGGAGACGGGCACGCGGTGGGAGGTTTTGAAATCAAAGGGTTCGTCCTGCCCGGTCGCCTCGCGGTATTTGGAGGGGGACAGCAGGGCGTCGAACCACGAGATGCCGGTGGTGTCCGAGAGCGGTCGGAAGTTGAAGTTGTTGTTCAGCGACATGCTGTAGCTGTACGTGATAAGCTCGTACCACTGTTCGCGGGCGCCGGCGGGACGCTCCTTCCGCCGAAACGGTTTCTTCGAGTTCTGGCTGAAGGTGAGATTGGGCAGCGTCAGGGCGACTTCTCCGGTGGCGAAAACCTGACGCTGGTTCAGGCTGAGGTTGAGGCTGCGCCCGCCGGCCGGCCATCGTTTGCTGTACCGCACGGTCGACTGCACCGTCTGCCGCACCCGGTCGTCGTAGTTGACGGCGAACGTGCGGAGGTAGCTCGAAGAGGTGAGGTTGACGTTCGCCGAGAAGTTGGTCGTCGGGTTGATGGTCTGGTTGTGGTTCCATCGGAAGCTGCCGCGGTTCTCGATGGCAAAGTCGGGGTCGCCGCTCTCGCCGCGTCGGAGCCGGGAATACTGGAGCTGCAGTTGACCGTTGAAGGCGTATCGTTTGCTGTACCGGTAGAGGGAGCTGACGCCCCAGCTTCCCTTCGTCCAGAAACTGCCCTTGAGTTGAAGGTCCATGTAATCGCTGAGGGCGAAGTACCAGCCCCAGTCGCGGAGGTAAAAGCCGAACTCGTCCTCGCCGTACTGAGGCGGGAGGGGGCCGCTCCGGCGTCCGGTCTGCGCCGGGAGGAAGCCGAAGGGCAGCCAGAGCGGTGTGGGAATGTTGTAGATGTAGAGTTGGAGCGGGCCGGTGTAGATCCACTTTTTGTCGACGATTTTCATCTTGCTCGACCGGAGGGAGTACGACGGATCATCCACGCAGGAGCACGTCGTGTACGCTCCGTCCTTGATGAAGATGACGTCGTCTTCGCGCACCTTCGCGACGCCCGCGCGCACGAAGCCGTCGTCGATCTGCGTCTGTGCGCCGACCACGCGCCCGCGTTCGGTCTCCAGGTTGAAGGCCAACTCGCGGCCCTGGAAGGTCTCCGAGCCCTGTTGGATCTGCGGCTTCCCGACGAGGCCCGTGTCCGCGGCGAGCCCGGAAGCGTGGAGTTCGCTCTTGTCGAAGAGGATCTCGATGCGGTAGGCTTCGAGGAGGGCGTCGGAGTACGTCACCTTGCTCTCGCCGTAGAGGACGCCGACCTCGCGATCCTCCTCGAAACGGACGATGAGGGAGTCGCGGGCGGAGAAGCGGACGGGCTCCTTGAGCTCGGAAGCCGGAGCCGATCCCGGCGGAGCGGGGCGGGCGCGCGTCGCGTCGGCGACCTGCGCGGCGGCGGGGCGGGCGGCGAAGAGCAGAAGGCACGCCGGAAGCGCGAGCGCCGGCAGCCATCGCCGGGGTTCGGGGCGGCGCGCGGGACGGTCACGGGCTCGGGTGGGAGGGAATAGGCTCATCAAGAAACTGAAACACGAGATGCGCGGCCCCAAGCATACCCACCTCGTTCCCGCGGGTTTCCCGTATGATTTCCAGTCCCTCGTGCATGCCGGGCATGACGAATCTTCGGAGGGTCAGACGGGCGGGCGCGAGAATGAAGTCGCCCGCTGCCGAGAGCCCGCCGCCGACGACGATCTTCCGGATGTCGAGCAGGTTGACGGCCGAGCCGAGCACGCATCCGAGCTTGTGTCCCGCCCAGGCGAGCACTTCCCTGGCGCCCTCGTCGCCGAGGACGGCGGCGTCGTAGAGCATCTTCGGGGTGATGCCCTGAAGGTCGGGGCCCGCCATCCGGTGGAGGATGCTGTCCTCCCGCGTCATGAGGCGATAGCGCGCGTGGCGGGAGAGGAACCGCTGCCCGAGGTAGGCTTCGATGGCCCCGGCCACCCCGGAACGGTCGAACGGTCCTTCGTAGTCGATGGTCATGTGGCCGATCTCGCCCGCCGCCCCCGTGGAGCCGCGGAAGATCCGGTTCCGGTAAATGATCGCCCCGCCGACGCCGGTGCCGAGCGTCACCATGAGGAACGAAGGGTGCGGTTTGCCCGCGCCGTAATGGGCGCTGCCCAGCCCCGCCACATTGGCGTCGTTCTCGACGAGCACCACCATCCGGCGTCCGAGGCGCTCGCGGAGCCGGTCTCGGAGGTTGATCGTTTCCCATCCGGGAAAGTTCGGCGGGTGGGAGACCGTGGTTCGTTCCCAGTTAATCGCGCCGGGTGCGCCTATGCCGACCCCGGCGATCGCTCGTTCGGGCGCTTCCGCGATGAGCGCCTCCGCCACTTCGCCGATCCGCTCGATGACCCGTTCCGGACCTTCCTCGGCATACGTCGGGCGCGTCACCTCGTGGATCAGGCCCCGGTCGCGTTCGACGAGCGCGGCTTTGATGGAGGTGCCTCCAAGATCGACGCCGACGGCAAGGGGAGTCATGGATACCGGGATTCGGTGAACGAACGGAGCGAAGCGGCGCGGTCAGTCCTCGACCTTGAGGCGATAGACGGTTTCGGTGGGGCGGCGCATCCCGTACTGCTCCCGCGCAATTTGCTCGACCACCTCATCGGAGAGCCCTTCCGACACCTTGCGTTCGAGGGCGGCGTTCTCCTGACGGAGCCTCGCATTTTCAGCCTCCAGCCGCGTGTGCTCCCGGCGCCAGGAGACGCTGTTCCACAGGCTGTAGCTGTCGAAGAAGAGCAGCCATATCCCGAGCATGGCGACCGCCGCGAGGAGGATCCACCGTCGTACGGGAGCGGGCGCCTTCGATTTTTTTTTCGTTCGGGACATGATGCGCGCAAAAGGACGAGGACGATACGGGGGCGTTCGGATCAGGCGAAACGGAAAGTGTTCATGCCGGGAAAGACGGCCGCTTCGGCGAGTTCTTCCTCGATGCGGAGCAACTGGTTGTATTTGGCCGTGCGATCGCTCCGGCAGGCCGAGCCGGTCTTGATCTGCCCGGTGTTCATCGCTACGGCGAGGTCGGCGATCGTGGTGTCCTCGGTTTCGCCCGATCGGTGGCTGATGATGGCGGCGAACTTGTTCTTGTGCGCCAGTTCGATGGCGGCGAGCGTTTCGGTCAACGTGCCGATCTGGTTGAGCTTGATGAGGATCGCATTGGCGCACCCCTCGTCGATGCCGCGCCGGAGGAACGCCGTGTTCGTCACGAAGATGTCGTCGCCGACGAGTTGGACGCGCCGTCCGAGGGCTTCGGTGAGCATCCGCCAGCCCTCCCAGTCGTCCTCGGCCATGCCGTCCTCGAGGGAGATGATCTGGGGGTACTGGTTGATCCAGCCCTCCCAGAAGGCGACCATTTCCTCGGAAGAGAGTTTCCGGTCCGGATTGCTTTTCCAGAAGACGTATCGCCCGTCCCGGTACATTTCGCTCGTGGCCGGGTCGAGGGCGATGTGAAGGTCTTTGCCCGCTTCGTATCCCGCCGCATTGATGGCTTCGAGAATGACCTCGATGGCTTCCTCGTTCGAGCGGAGGTTCGGAGCAAAGCCGCCCTCGTCACCCACGGAAGTGTCGTAGCCTTTCTTTTTGAGCACGCCCTTGAGGTGGTGGAACACCTCGACGCCTATGCGAAGCGCGTGGCTGAAGCTCTCGCCGCCGGTGGGCATGATCATGAACTCCTGCATGTCCACGTTGTTGTCGGCATGGCGGCCGCCGTTGAGGATATTCATCATCGGTACGGGCAGCTCGTGCGCGTTGGTCCCGCCGATGTACCGGT
>Ga0256841_1003285_pt1 | contig 12170 bp, 12 predicted proteins | sample 356308metaG_FD_185971 | JGI IMG/M metagenome (GOLD analysis project Ga0256841, IMG submission 185971) | Hydrothermal vent microbial communities from Mid Atlantic Ridge, Atlantic Ocean - 356-308 | ecosystem: Environmental > Aquatic > Marine > Hydrothermal vents | place: Atlantic Ocean: Mid...
GGGGGGATTGATGGAAACCCTGTTTAAACTGCGGAAGGCGGGGGGATATGGCCAACGGATTTTAATGTAGGATATATCGTAGAGACGGGATGCCTCCCGTCTCTACATGATGTTTTTTTTGAACACCTGGATTTTGTTTCAAATAAATTTGAAACGCCATTGGGGGGGCGGGGGATATTTCCTATGGATTTTAATGTAGGATATATCGTGTAGACGGGATAAATCCCGTCTACACATGATGCTTTTTTTATACACCTGGATTTTGTTTCAAATAAATTTGAAACGCCATTGGGAAGGCGGGGGATATGGCCAACGGATTCGATGTAGGATAGATCGTGTAGACGGGATAAATCCCGTCTACACATGATGTTTTTTTTTGAACACCAGGGTTTTGTTTCAAATAAATTTGAAACGCCATTTGAAACGCCATTGGGAGGGCGGGGGATATGGCCAACGGATTTTAATGTAGAGTATATCGTGTAGACGGGATAAATCCCGTCTACACATGATGTTTTTTTAAACACCTGGATTTTGTTTCAAATAAATTTGAAACGCCATTGGGAGGGCCATTGAAGGGAAAATAAATAATTTGCATAATATCAATATTGTATAAATAATTAAAAAAATTAATATAAAAAAAATAACTCTTACATATTAAAAAACTATTAATATTTGAAACTTCTATGCCAATATTATCGTTAATATTGCACTGCCAAAGTTATCGGGACATCGTAAACCAATCTCAAGCAACCTGGACGAACGATAATAGATGTTAACCTACTCATCTCTTCTCTCGGTGGCTTTGGCTTTTTCTTTTTCCATTCTTCTTCGAAGGATCCCTAATACGTTTACTTTCTACTATGGCAGAAGATATTTATATTTCACCTGAAGCCTCAAAAGGGGATAGATATCAAGAGGTACACCGATATATACACGCCTTGACCGAAGATGAAAAATCACCCCTTGCAAATATTGGCAATACCTTGGCGCTCCTTCACCACGCCTTTAAATTTTTATGGACTGGTTGTTATATCGTCAAAGGTACCGAACTAGTACTGGGTCCCTTCCAAGGTCCAGTGGCTTGTACGCGCATAAGTTATGGACGTGGTGTTTGTGGTCTTGCTTGGGAGAAGGCGCGTCCAATACTCGTTCCGGATGTAGAGGCCTTTCCCGGCCACATAGCATGTAGCAGTGCGAGTCGTTCTGAAATTGTCATTCCCCTTTGGAATGCAAAGAGCAAGATCATCGGAGTGCTGGATATTGACAGTGAGTTTCTCGGGACTTTTGATGAGACGGATTTAAGGTCGTTAGAGCCGATTGCCCTGCTATTGGGGAATTGGGTGTCTCAATTATCTTGTTAGATTGGGGCCGTATATAGATTAGACACTGGCCTAATCATTTCATTATGGATAACCTCCACACTTGGCGTAGATTCCTCTTTCGTGCAGCCTGTCCATCTAGAATACTGAACAATTGACCAAAATAAATTCTAAGGAGTTGATGCACCATTTCATACCAAAAAAACATCTATGTAATTAAAGGAAGTGTTATATCCTATAAAAGTATTAACTTTCGTGTCTAATAATACGATGGATGTCAGAGGAAAAGAAACTTATCAGAGCTTGTCGAAAGGGGACGCCAAAGGCCCAACGCATTCTCTATGAGCGATATGCTCCTTTTCTCCTCGGAGTAATAAGGCGTTATATTTCATCCTATGAAGATGCGGAGGATGTAATGTCAGAGGCCATATTTAAAGTCATCACCCGTATTGACACATATGATTTTAACGGGAGTTTTGAAGGCTGGGTTAGACGAATCGGGGTCAATGAAGCCCTGATGTTCATTCGTAAAGTTCGCAATGCCTTCCGGGTCGATTCTCTAGATGAACATCCGTTTCCGATGGTCGACGAATCGGTGGATATAGATGGGCCACTTAGCCCGAGCCACCTCATTGAATTGCTCGATCAATTGCCGGAGGGATATCGCACCATCTTTAATCTTTATGTAATGGATGGGTACAAACATCGGGAAATCGGAGAGATGCTCAACATCAGTATTCACACCTCCAAATCTCAACTCATTATGGCCAAGAAAAAGTTAAAAGCTTTATTAGAGGCAGATAGTACTTTTCAAAAAAACAACAACCCTTCAACCAATAACAATCGTAATTATGTCCAATAATTTTGAAACCATATTTCGCGATTCGGGCGACAAACTCCAGATGAATCCCCATCCGGGAACATGGGGACAACTAACCGGAAGGCTAAGCAAAATCAATGCTTTTAAGAGAAAAATTCGCATGCTCAATTATTCTCTCAGAGTAGCGGTCGTTATAATAATACTGGTCAATGCGCTCTGGATCGGTAATTATTTAGTGGGGAAGAACTCCCCCACATCCATCGCCCTACTAGAGGAGTACGCGCCCGACCCTAAATACGTGTCAACTCCCATCATTTATCAGCCATCTGACACCGTTTTCAAGGATCGGCACGGGGAAAAAACGAACCTAAGCAGCGATAATACGCTGCAGCGCTCTGACAAACTGAATTTAGAGCGAATGGTTGGCGATTGGAAGCTGGCAGAAGAATTTTCCTTAACCACTGCTAAGTTTATCCCGAGGACCTTGCATATCTTCCACACGGTTGACAATCATTATTACCTGCAAGCCGGAGGCAGTAATTCCGATGCTTTTCTTCTTGAGAAAGAAACGGATGCCGAGGGTTTCAAGGTGATGAATCCGGGCATTCAACATCTCCAAACTGTCCGCAACTCCATCATTCTATATCTGGCTAACGGATTAATTATCGAATATCAGAAGAATCCAGAATCTATAATCCAATAGTTTCAGTTGGAGATTTTTCATTTCAAAATATGGCCTTCAGCTATAAAAGATGGTATATTGGAGTGTATTTTACGGATTTGACTTTGGTATGAAATGGCGGATTATCAGAAGCTGTATTTGAGTGCTTTCCTTTCTAAGGGGATATCGCTTTTCAATAAAGAATGCTCGAACCAAAAATCAAATAGTAGTTAAAACTAACGGTCCCTTCACTTTAATTAAAATGACTTCAATAGGTCCAAATATAAGCTCTATGCGCAAAAGAAAAGGGTTAAAGATCTAAGCGATAGAAGATATATGGGGTGTTTCACACAAACGCAGAATAGAAAGGAAACATCCGAAATCATATCTTACAGAACCAAAGGAGAAGGGACAAAAGAGCTCTAAGTGATTGGGGTTACGAAAAGAGTTCTTAATTATTACAAATTTTGGGCTTTAAAATACTACTACAAACAGAGATACAATTAGCATATGTCATTTAAATGGAGTAATATTTTCCCAATAATTGATGCCCTAAAGGGCTATGGAAAGGAAGAATTTAAGGGGGACATATCGGCCGGATTAACAGTAGGTGTTATGCTTATTCCACAAGGGATGGCTTATGCGATGTTGGCAGGGCTTCCACCGATACATGGGATGTATGCAGCTACAATTCCCTTAATCATTTACGCCTTTTTTGGATCTTCTAGACAATTGGCAGTCGGGCCTGTCGCTATGATTTCACTACTAACCACAGCAGGAGTCGCAGCCATCGCACACCCGGGAACTGATCAATACATACAGGTAGCCGTCTTACTTGCTTTAGTCGTAGGCGGTATTCAGTTCTTGATGGGGACGATGCGACTGGGCTTTTTAGCCAACTTTCTTTCGCACCCGATCATATCGGGTTTTACTTCAGCCGCAGCTTTGATTATAGGACTAAGTCAGCTAAAACATATTCTAGGGATATCCGTTCCCCGAACCCATCACATTCAGGAGTTAGTCGAAAAAATAATTCAAAACGCTCCTTCTGCCAATCTATATTCAATGGCAATAGGCATAGCCGGGATAATCATCATTCTACTGTCCAAAAAGATACATCGCGCCATACCCGCTCAACTTTTGGCCGTCATTTTTGGGATAGTAGTAGTACAGCTATTTGACTTGACAGACATGGGCGTAAAAATCGTAGGGGACATACCGGCAGGTCTTCCTTCTTTTCACGCCCCGATCATTGATTGGGGGCAGGCCAAAGACCTCCTTTTATTTGGAGTCACTATCTCGATCATTGGCTTTATGGAATCTTATGCAGTAGCTCGCGCCATACAAACCAAACACCGCAATTACGAAGTAGATGCCAATAGAGAGCTCATCGCGCTAGGACTGGCCAACATAGGAGCAGGATTTAGTCAAGCCTATCCGGTAGCGGGTGGTTTCGGTCGATCTGCTGTCAATGATAAGTCTGGCGCCCAAACCCAATTGGCATCTATTATTAGTGCTTCCTTGCTCATACTGATTCTACTTTTTTTCACCCCGTACTTTTATTATCTCCCTAAGGCTATACTCGGAGCGATAATTGTAGTCGCTGTTTTAGGCTTGATCGATTGGAGAGAAGTGTTATTCTTATGGAGAGCAAACAAAACAGACCTCTCACTTTTTGTGATTACTTTTCTGGGGACGCTTTTACTCGGCATCGAGCAGGGTATCGCTGTCGGAGTAATCCTTTCTCTAATCATGGTCATACTGCGAGTTACTCGTCCACACGTCGCCGAATTAGGGAAGGTGCCCGGGACCATACACTATCGCAATGTAGAGCGCTTCCCTGAACTCATCCAACAAGATGACACGTTAATCGTCCGTTTTGATGCCCAACTTTTCTTTGCCAATGTCCAATTTTTCAAAGAGAAACTCTTTGAGTTGGCAGATAAAAAAGGAGACAAACTCAAACGTATCATCATAAATGCCGAAAGTATTAACCAAATCGATAGTACGGGAATCCACGCCATCAAAGAAATCATAAACGCCTTCAACAAGAGGGGCATTGCCATCGTATTTGCTGGAGTAAAGGGCCCCGTGAGGGATGCCTTGAAAAGAGGGGGCGTGATAGATTCTATAGGCGAAGACAAATTCTATATGTGCATTGAAGATGCCGTTAATTGTCTATGCAGATCCCCTGAGCCCAAAGAAAGTTCTATGAAGGATTTCACCACTCAGTCCAATGCTTAGGGTCTCCCTTTGGAGAAGAAAGCTGACAACATTCTTATCTCCTCGTTAAAACCAAATTACTGCATTCGTTTAAACCTAAACTAGTATTCTGCAAGGGTACATTTTGGATTAAAAATACTTTCTAACTTTGCATAATTGACTATCGATTTGAAGTTGATGGATTAAACCAAAAAAAATGGAAAAAATATATATACTGCTCTTTATCGTATGGGTATTGTTCAGTGTGTCTGGCTGTGCTTTTCGCAAGAATTGTGCTACCGGAAGGAAGACGGTACCTCCAAAAAACACACCCGCCAATGCCCATATGAACCACTCAGATTTTTCCACCCTCATCGAAAGATTTGAAAATCCGGAAAGGGACAAATGGCAAAAACCTGAGAAAGTAATCGCTACACTCGGAGACCTTAATAACAAACAAGTGATCGATATCGGTGCAGGGACCGGATATTTTAGTATCCGATTGGCTAAAGCCGGAGCGGAGGTGATCGCTGCTGATGTGGATGATAGATTTAGCCACTACCTACAAGAACGCCTTGACACCACGGATGTAGCTCCGGGATCGGTAACCCCCAAGCAGGTCCAATTGGACGACCCTATGATAGCCGGTAAAAGTATGGATTTGGCACTCATTGTCAATACTTATCACCACATTGACCATCGAACAAAGTACTTCCACAAAGTTCATGAGGGATTAAAACCGGGAGGAAAACTGGTCGTCATCGACTTTAAAAAAGAAGAAACCCCAATGGGACCACCCATTGCTATCAAGGTCTCACCTGAACAGGTCAAAGAAGAGCTTTTCGAAGCCGGATTTCGACAATTTCATATTGACAAAGAACTCCTCCCCTACCAATATCTCATAATCGCCGAGTAAAAAATATACGCTTTGGGTTGAGCAAAATTATACATTAGACCTTTTTGAACCTCGTAATTATTACGGATAATATATTTCAAACCACTGTCTACTAATTAATTTTGAGTAAGCTTTTCTTGCAAACGGGTATTTTTTTCTCTGCTTAAATTCCTAATTATTGCTTTTATTTAATGCTGGACTGATCTTCTAATGCAGGGTTTATGTTAAAAAAAGCATAAAACTTGCAGCAAATAAGCAAAATAGTGCATTACATATGTAACTTGCAGGACGAATGTGCGTCTTTTATTAAATTAAAACGACCAACAACGTAAGCAATGATATTTTTGTTGTACTTTTGTAATATATAAACGATCTAACATGAAGCAATATTTACTCTCCATAGTATTTTTCCTAACGCTGACGATGACCGCTACGGGTCAGCAACAATTTGAAGTCACCACTTCAAATCCGGATACAGCAATCTTTCATCTGGATGATGCGGACTATAATAAGCAGATAAATGTTCGAATTACTAATGTAAGTGGTGAAAAACAGAGTTTGTATTGGAAGGTCTTAAAGATATCCACTCCTTCCGATTGGGCACATTATGTTTGTGACTGGAACACTTGTTATAGCCCAGGACAAGATGAGTGCCCGAGTGATGCGGCTAACAATATGAACCCAAGTGACACTATTGCGATTCAATTGCATGTTATTGATGGAGGAACTCCCGGTATAGGTGTTTATCAATTTCTTCTTTGGTCAAAGCAGGACCCAGCTGTATTAGACACTATTCAACTCGTCTTTATCGCCCAAGAAGCGACAGCCAATATCGACCCTTCTGACCAGATTAAGCTACGTATTTTTCCTAATCCGACCCAAGACTATTTTTATTTACAAGGGCAAGAGAGCTCTATACACAAGATTGAAATGTTTAGTCTACTAGGGTCCCAAGTTCGCTCTTTCAATGCCGTCACCGAATCCCCTTATTATGTAGGCGATTTACCTAGAGGTATGTACATGGTTTACCTCTATGATGCATATGGTAAGGCAGTCAAAATCTTTAGACTCCGCAAGAAGTAATTCCTTAATTTGACCTACTTCATTCTGTTTTTTGGGTATGAAATGGTACCCGCAATATGATCATGTCGGGCCCCTGTAACGCTGGCTAATACATTCGTTCTATTATTCCACCTCAAATAACCTAAAAGAGCAAAAATCAAAGCTTCTTTGAACTCTATTAATTGACGTTCAGGTAGGATCAATGAAGCGTGCGTATGAGCTTGAATTCTACTTATAAGAAAACTATTGAAAGCTCCCCCACCCGTTATTAGAACGGTTGAGTCTTCCTCTAAGAGTGATCTTCCGATTTCCATTGCAATATGTTCGACGGCAGTTCTCAATAGGTCTTCCGACGAATCAGAATATGTGTTTTGGAAGAAATGCTCTTCTACCCATTCTCTACCAAGGGATTTGGGTCCTGGAAGTTGATAATACGCAAGTTGGGTCCATTTATTCATCCATTCCGGCAGAATTTTTCCGGAAGCCGCCATTGCTCCTTCTGAGTCATAGGGCTTGTCATTCCGCTGACTAAAGTGATTGAGGACGAGATTACAAGGACAAATATCATAAGCCAGACGCACCCCATTCTTTTCATATGAAATATTGGCGATTCCGCCTAAATTTAAACAATAGGTGTATGCTCCAAACAACATCTTGTCACCTATAGGGACAAGGGGAGCACCTTGTCCACCCAAGCGTACATCCGGAGTCCTAAAATCAGAAACCACAGGAATGCCACAATGGTCTGCTATTATTTGACCATCGCCTATTTGAACTGTAATTCCCTCTTCCGGCTGATGATAGATCGTGTGTCCATGACTGGAGATAATATCCGGAACTATCGGCAACCCAGCTATACAATCAGCTATGAATTGGGCTAATACCAAACTGTAATCCCTTTCTAAACGACTAAAAGATGTTTTATCCATAGATAATGCCTCATCTAAGCGTCGGATAACAGAGGAGGGGTAAGTATAAGCGATGCTCTCTACCATTTCATACCTTATCCTTCCCCGCTCTTCGAATAAATGAACCAAAGCCAAATCCAAGCCATCTAGGGAGGTCCCGGACATGACCCCTAAAACATACATAGGTTTCATCGCTGCTTTATTCATATCATACTGCTTCATAATTATCAATCCCGCATGGGGCCAAACCAGACATGAGAAGAAAGTACCAACAAAATAGATGACGTGGGAGTACTCCTCACAGCCTAGAATTTAACAGTCCCTCTTATTGATCATTGGATTCAAAGGATTGCATTGGGTTAAGAAAGAAAAAACCCGGTATGGAAGGTATTGCCTCCATCACCGGGTCGTAAAATCGTTTTTCTTCTTCTCAATCGTACGAAGGGAACAAATCTATTATTCAAACATACCAGCGAACCATTTCTGGAACAACTTTCCTACAACAGGAACCGTTCTTTGCTTTCCGCTTACAGCACCTATAATGCTGATAATCCATAAAATAAATACTGCAATAGCCACAAATATCCCTACAACTGGAATAAGTCCAAGCAGTCCAAACAGCATAAGACCTAAGGTCTGTCGCAAATAAAATGCGGTAAATCCTGAAGGTTTACTTTGATTAAGAATTAAAGCTATCAACCATCCAAGCAACCAAAGGTGTGCTAAGATAGCATTCAAGTTGTCCTCTCCTTCAGGTGTAACGGCCTTCATCACCTTAGCAGCTGTCATTTTAACCTTGGATATAAAGCTCGGTTTTTTGATATCTGCAAAGGTGCCGGCAGCATTGGGATTGGCTACCAACAATTGGGTATTGGCGTTCTTGTGGATCTGCTTAGCGACGGGTTTCACTGCAAATGACACAGACACAAGACCCACAGCAAATAACAGAAGAAGTAATGTCTTTTTCATAGTATTGAATTTTGGTTAGTAAGATAATTTTTGCAAAGTTAATAAATATTTTATATCATATTGTCATGAGACACATAATATTATTGAAAATATAATGCAAATGAGCTTTACTCCTACAAATTCAGTTCATTAAAGCGTCTGTTCTTGCCTTATAGTACAAACCACATTTGCTCGTTCCTCGAGTAAGTCCTATGATTCTTGTCATGTCACAAGGCATCAAAATTTAAGAACGGACCTTTTATTTTAACTCAATTCAGTAGATTGTTTAAATGTAATCTTCTACCTCTTATTCTGTGGATGAAACTGCAGGATAGTCTCCCGGAGATATTCTCTATCCAAATGCGTATAAATCTCCGTAGTTAAAATTGATTCATGTCCCAGCATTTGTTGTACAATACGCAAATCCGCCCCACCTTCTACAAGATGAGTGGCGAAAGAATGGCGAAAAGTATGAGGGCTGACAGATTTTGTTATACCTGCTAAACCTGCATATTTGCGTATCATATTAAAAACAGAAATTCTGCTAATTCCCTTACCTTTTAAATTTAAAAACAACGTATCAGAAGCTCCGGGATCAATTACCGGGAGCTTTCTTCTTATCCCATCCATATATAGCCGAATGTGCTTCAGCGCATCCGGAGCAATGGGAATGATACGCTCTTTGTTGTTCTTGCCGATAACGCGGATAAATCCTATATCAAAATAGATATTGGAGATTCTGAGTCCGGTTAGTTCACTCACTCGCAGGCCGCAAGCATAAAGTGTCTCCAACATAGCTCTATCCCGATGTCCATAGGTCGTACTTAAGTCGATAGCCTCTAATAAAGCGACGACTTCATCATAAGACAATACCTCCGGAATTTTTCGTCGGAGTTTGGGACTGTCAATTTGCTCTGTAGGGTCTTTTTCAACTACATCTTCGAGTAAAAGGTATTTATAAAAACTGCGTATTCCCGACAAAATACGCGCCTGTGTTCTTTCCGCAAGTCCCAACTCAAAGAGCGTTTTCAAAAAGGATTTTATATGTTGAGGAGGAATACAAACCGTATTCTTATCCGGGTCCAAAGCCAATACAAAATCCGCCAACTTTCGAATATCTCTCAAATAAGCATCCAATGTGTGCTCCGACATGGATCGCTCGAGTTGTAAATACATTTTATATCCTGAAATGGCTGATTTCCAATCCATATTAACTGCTTCTCATTACTACTTGCCGGAAGGAAGTTTTACAAAGGTATTTAGTGCACCTATGTATTTAACCTCTTCCTCCACCAGTGGAAGCTCCACTTCAAATTCAGAAAAGAGAAAATAATTTTTGCGAACAATCAAATCATCCATCTCTTGCATTTGTCCTTCAATAAATTGGTCGGTGTATTTCTTCAATGCCTTTATAATACCTTTTCCAAGTACATCATCCGTTTTATTAATTTGTTGATGAGCCAGGTGCGTAGCAAATTGCTTTTTGTCCGGATTTGTAGCGGATGCATAGACTAGAAAGGCTAGAAATACCACTAAAAATAACTTGTTCATATCATTGATTTAGTATAAAAATTTCATTTATGCCCGATCGCCCCCTTCCCAATTATGGCAGATCTCGTCTTTTAATTCCCTTTATATTACAGAATAAAAAACGCAGGGATGCATAGACAGGTCAATAACTACAACGTCCGTACAATAAAAAAGATTTGGTTTAGACCTAAAAGATGTATTAGGATTCATAACGAGGCACGCTCTGGATTTGGTTCATTATCCCTCTTTCAAATATATGTATAAGGTCTTATGGACCACCTATTCAAGCAATCCACAAATTATCCTACCTGCCACAAATGGCGGTTGAACTTCTCGTCTTTTTTAGTGAATAATCTCTTTACACAGCTTCTGTTTGCTGACCGCTGTCGAAGAATATTATTTTTCACTCAATACAATACCCAACTCCCTAAGAAGATACTTCCTTACGGTGGAAAACACCTTATTCTTTCGCATTCATTCAGTGGATTTTTTTTGTGATAACCTTTTGATAATCTATACATAAGAAATATTCTCCACACACTCCCTTATAGTATACATAAGCTTCATTTAATTTTATTGTATTTAACAACTATCTTGACGTTTTTGTCACAGTATTTGCATAGAAAGTAAAGCAAGCAAATAATAAAATGGAGAAACAGTTTACGATGAGATATAAATTTATTTGTACACTTCTACTGTGCATAGGAGTATATAGCCTTAACAAGGCACAAATACCCATTTCAGAAGGGGTTGATCATCAACTTATAATACAAAAAATGGATCCTGGGCTTCAAGTTGCATATAACTGTAATGAAACTCCCATATTAATCATTCCAAAAGATTATCACGGTTGCCCCGGAGAATCCACGGAACCGGTATTTATAGGTCAAGCCGTCGCACACCCGGGTTCTCCTGCCTGTCCTCAACCTACACTATCCTACAGGGACAGTGTCCTCTATCAAGGGGCATGTGGCGATTTACATCTTCTGCGATTTTGGACTGCCAAAGATCCTGTCAATATACATCTCATCACACGGGATACACAAGAGGTTTTGCTTGTTGACACGATAGCTCCGGTGTTTCAATATTGCCCGGAGGATCTTACGGTGGTAGCCCCTATTCACGAATGTGATGTATCTGCAGTTTGGAAAGCCCCTATCGTATCAGACAACTGTTTTCAGTTGCTACTTGAAACCAATCACTACCCCGGAGACATTTTTCACGTAGGTGAAACAAGGGTGAGGTATATAGCACAAGACCAATGTGGCAATTTAGACTCCTGTTCGTTTACCGTCACCGTACTGGCCAATTGCTGCCAAGAACCCCCTATTATCTATTGCCCTACTGACTATAACGGATGTCCGGGGGATAGCACCTCTCCTAAAAAGACAAAGTTTGCTACAGGAATTGCGGGAGGACCGGATTGCAATGCACCTGTAATAAGTTATAATGACCATACGATTTCCACCCTTCCTTGTAGCTATCGCATAGAAAGAACTTGGTATGCCACTGATCCACTCAATTCAAGTTTGCGCGACTCCTGCACTCAAGTCATCACCCTCCTGGACACCACTCCCCCGAGTTTTAACGGCTGTCCGGCCGATATCACCGTGGCTTCAAATGCGGATTGTGAAGCCATCGTGCGGTGGGCACCGCCCCAAGCTTCCGATGACTGTGGGATAAAGTCTGTCGTCCATACGCATTCTCCGGGAGATACTTTTCCCATCGGGACCACACAGGTCATCTATACGGCCGAAGATAATTGCGGGCATACCGCCCAATGTGCATTTAACATTACGGTCACCAAGCAATGCTGTACAGAACC
>Ga0256841_1003286_pt1 | contig 12167 bp, 8 predicted proteins | sample 356308metaG_FD_185971 | JGI IMG/M metagenome (GOLD analysis project Ga0256841, IMG submission 185971) | Hydrothermal vent microbial communities from Mid Atlantic Ridge, Atlantic Ocean - 356-308 | ecosystem: Environmental > Aquatic > Marine > Hydrothermal vents | place: Atlantic Ocean: Mid...
GGGAAAACCGGCATCCGGCTTGCCCGCGAGCTTCAGCCTGATGTGATCACCACTGATATCCTCATGCCGGGAATGAATGGCTGGGAAGTCATTGAGCATCTGCGCGAAGACCCGCTCACGGCATCCACCCCGATCGTGATCGTCAGCATCATTGACCAGCGCCCCATGAGCCTCGCGTCAGGTCTTCTGGCACACATCAGCAAACCGGTCCGCCGCGACGTGCTGCTGAATGTCATCGAACGCATCCGGCAGCCAAAGATCACACATCCCATCCTGGTTGTGGACGATCAGCCCGATGATCGCGAGATCATCAGCACCATATTACTGTCGGCAGGTCTACCGGTTGAAGTATGCGACGGGGGACAGCAGGCCGTTGACTGGCTCAAGGAGCACCGGGCCAGCCTGGTGCTCCTTGACCTGACGATGCCCCAGGTCAACGGCTTTGATGTGCTCAATATCATACGTGAGACCCTCGGACTGCATGACCTGCCCGTGGCGATTCTCAGCGCAAAGGAACTCAGCCCGGAAGAAGAGGCCGCACTCAGCGGGCACATCGCCGCCATCATCAAGAAACAGGTTCTGGCACGCAGCGATCTGCTGAATACAATCGCCAGGGTACTCCACTGACAGGCCGCTTGCCAGCCTCCGGTCTGCCAATCTACAATGACCGACACCGCGCCCAGACATCCTGGGCCATCGCACTGACAACCAGAATATCCCGGAGTGCACCATGATCCTGTCGCCGCAAACCATTATCGTTATCATCGGCCACAGCATCAATGCGGTCATCAGCACTGCGCTGCTGATGCTCGTCTTATGGCAGGCTCCCCGCCTGCGAAGCAACCAGATTTTCGCCCTGATGATGCTCTGCCTGAGTGCCTATAGCCTGCTCAATATTTTCGGGCGCTTCCTGCAGCCGCTGGAGCTTGAGCCTAAACCGGTTTACGAACTGACGATTATCTTCTATATCCTCTTTGTGACCCTGCTTTTCTTCTTTGCGGCGGATTTCGCCGAACTGCGCGGGCGGGCAGCCAGGGGCGTGAAAATACTGGATGTCGTGGCCAATGCACTCTCCATTCTGGCTATTTTCAGCAATCTGGTTTTCGCCGGCGTTTACCCCCTGCCGGACAACAGCGGTGGCTTCAGCTATAGGGCGGGGCCGCTCTTTGCGCCGGTGATCATCGCTCACCTGCTCTATCTGTTTCTGATCATTCTCGTGCTGTACCGGGCAAAGGAGCCTCTGGCCAGGCTGCTCTGGCCTGCGGTGGCCCTGATTCTGGGAGGGACTGTCTCCCTGACCCTGCGACCATTCTTACCCCTGCCCCTGAATGCTGTCCTGCTGGCCATCGCATCCCTGTGGATGGGATATATCATTCTGCGTCACCAGCTCTTCAATCCGCTGGCCAGGCTTAACCGCGAACTGGCGGAAGCCAACCGCCTCAAGAGCCAGTTTCTGGCTAACATGAGCCACGAACTGCGCACGCCCCTCAACTCGATCATCGGCTATACCAATTTGATTGCCGAGGGTCTTTACGGACCGGTCACCGAACGCCAGCATGATCGACTGATCCGCGTCATTCACAATGGCCAGCACCTGCTGGGTCTGATCAACGACATCCTTGACTTGAGTAAGATTGAGGCCGGGCAGATGGTGCTCAACACGACCCGCCTCGATACACCTGAACTGCTGGAGAGTGTGCTGGCCACAATGGAGCCGCTGGCTCAGGATAAAGACCTCACTATCCGCCGCGACTTTGCCGGTGCGCCCCCAATTATGGCTGACGAAACACGCATCCGGCAGATCTTTGTCAACCTGCTTGCCAATGCCATCAAATTCACCTCTGAGGGCACGATTACCATTCATGCTGGCGGCACGTCAGCCGATGGTGTGGTGCACTTCCAGGTAAGTGACACTGGCATCGGTATTCCGGAGGACAAACTTGACGTGGTCTTTGAGGAATTCCGCCAGGTTGACGAAAGCGCAACCCGGCAGTACCAGGGAACCGGCCTGGGTCTGGCCATCACACGGCGGCTGGTTGAGATGCACGGCGGGCAGATTACGGTAGAAAGCGAAGTCGGCGCAGGCACAACATTCCATCTCACGCTCCCTGCCGCCGACAGCGCCGCCGCATCATCGGATGCATCCGGAATCGGGAGACGGTATCGTCATCCGATTTTATAACAGCAGCGATCACCCGATATCTGGCCGGCTGACCTTGGGGCTGCAAGCACATCATCTCGTCTTTACCAACCTGCTGGAACAACCAGCAGGAGCGTCCGTTCTGCCTGATGATGCCGGTGCGTTTCAGATTGATGTGCCCCCGAAACGAATTATGACCTGCCTCGTGCACCTGGATCAGTCCATCGGGAAGCCGTCATATTCTCAAAACGCCAACCTTTAAAAGCACCAGCGGGTGCCGATCGTTTTCGCCATTTGACCAAAAAGGCCACAAGAACCGGACAAAGGCCACGCAATGCCCGTTTGCCTGGTTGTCAGGGGCATTGAATAATGCAGGCATTCAGCCTAAAATTGCTCAGGACATTGTCGGCCAGGGTAATTTAAAAACGCCAGCCAGTACGGGTGCTTCTTGAGGAGTACCCGCGTGATTCTTGGCAGAAAACCATGAATCGCTTATCCTTGTGAAAGACGCCAACAGGCACTGCTGAGCGCATTATCTGCTTTGCATGCGTCAGGACATGGCACCGGAACATTGCAAAGTCCCAGCCAGCGGTGCACTGATTTGGTGCAGCCAGGCCGCGCAGCCCGGAATTACTTACAGGCTGAAGCCAAGGAGTCGCAGCAACTGATGAGCAGCCCACGTATTCTCATTGTGGAAGATAACCCTGATAATCGCACTCTGGTCACAGATATCCTGCTGGCCATGGAATTCACCGTCATTGAAGCGGTTGATGGCCAGCAGGGCGTAGACAAAGCCGCCGAGGAGCATCCGGATTTGATCCTGATGGACCTTTCACTGCCGCAGATGGACGGCTGGACGGCCACACGGGCCATCAAGGCGAACCCCGACCTTGCCCATATCCCGATCATTGCGCTGACCGCCCACGCTATGGTCGGCGACCGTGAAAAGGCGCTGGAAGCGGGGTGTGACGACTATATCTCCAAACCGATTGACCTGCGTGAACTGCAGAACAAAATCCTGCATTATCTGAGTGATTCGGCGGAGTGACACGTTGAAGGTCCTGGTTGCAGAAGATAATCCGGGCAACAGGCAGCTATTAGAAGACATCCTGAGGGGTCAGGGGTATGAGGCCATTTTTGCCCGCGACGGCCAGGAAGCGCTGACTCTGGTCTTCCAGTCAATGCCCGACCTGATTCTGCTCGACATTAACATGCCGGGGCTGGACGGCTTTGAAGTGTGCTCCCGGCTGAAGGCCGACAACGCGACCAGACAGATTCCGATTCTGATGCTCACGGCGCTCGGTGACGTCAACAGCCGGGTCAAGGGGCTGAGCGTGGGCGCTGACGATTACATCATCAAACCCTACAATCCCCGCGAATTGGTCGCCCGCATTGATGCTCATCTGCGGGTCAAGCGGAACACCGACGAACTGCGTGCCACACAGGAGCGCATCCGCAAAACCTTTGAGCGCTTTGTTCCTCCACAGGTCGTGCGGCGGCTGCTGGACAATCCGGGCATGGTACAGCTAGGCGGGCAGTTGCAGCAGGTGACCGTTCTGTTCGCTGACCTGCAGGGCTTCTCCGCGATGTCAGAGCGCCTCGCGCCGGAACACCTGCTTGACGTGCTCAACCAGTATCATTACCTGCTGGTCGAGCACATCAAGCGCGAGGAAGGCACGATTGACAAATTCCTGGGGGACGGCGTGATGGCCCTTTACAACACACCGCTGCCCCAGCCCGACCATACCCTGCGGGCCGTCCGCACCGCGATCAATATCCAGCGTGTGCTGCCGGAGTTTCACAAACGCTTTGACCCGTTCTGCCGTCTGAATGTCAACTTTGGCATCCATGCAGGCGAAGCCGTGGTCGGCAATGTCGGCACACCGGAATTGATGGACTTCACTGCCATCGGTGACGCGGTAAATATCGCCAGCCGCCTGCAGGAGATCAGCGACAACGGCCAGATTTTGATCAGCGAAGAAACATACGAGCACATCAAATCGCATGTTACCGCCCGCCCCCTGGGTGAAAAATCTATCCGTGGGCGTGAGATGACCGTCATGGTTTACGAAGTCCTAGGAGGCGAGCCATGAGCGGCAGTGTGCTGCTCATGAGTCGGGCGGACGAACAGTCCCTGTCCGCACTGCGCAGTGCGCTGCGGGAAGACGGCTATGAGCTGCTGGCAGTCACCACAGTTGAAGACGCACTGCAACAGGCCCGCCAGGCTCCGCCGGTTGCGCTGATTCTGGATACTGACATCCAATCTGCGTCCGACCTGTCACTCTGCCACTGGCTGCGCACGGATCCCACGACCGTAGCGGTAAAGCTGCTGGTCACAGCCCGCACCGCCAGGCAGCGGCTTGCCGCGCTGGAAGCAGGCGCGGACGAACTGCTGAGCGCCCCATTAGACTGGGTGGAAGTCCGCACACGGCTGCGCACTATGCAGGTCGGGAATGCACGGCTCCCCAGCCTGGAGGACTTCCTGGCCCACACACCCGATCTGATCCTCGGCGGTAATCCGGTGGATGTCCTTGGCAATGCTGATCTGCTCAGCCATGATCTGAAAAGTCCGGTCACCATCATTGCCAGCAGCCTGGAGCTTCTGAAAGAATATACCCAGGACCGGCTGCACGAGAATGACACCGAAGCCGAGTATGAGCTTCATTTGATCGATAACGCCCTGCTGGCAAGCCACCGCTTGCTGACACTCATCAATGACATGATCGATCTGGCGAAGCTTGAAGTTGACGCATTTCCACTTAAGCGGGAGCGCTTCGATCTGGCCGCGCTTGCCCGCGAGGTCGTGGAACAGAACGGCGTTGCCATCGCGCAGAAGAGCATCACTGTCACGGTGCAGGCTCCCGATTCGCTGCCGGATGTGATCGGTGACCGTGATATGACCGCCCGCATCTGTAATGCGCTGCTGGACAACACACTAAAATTTGCCCATACCGATGATCGTGTCATACTTACGCTATACGCCGAAGGTCGGTACGTGATACTGGAACTGGTTGACCACGGACGCCCCATCATGCCGGCATATCAGGATTCCATTTTTGAGCGTGCCATCCAGTGGGAAGCGCGGCAGCAGGGCAGCCGTACCAGCGTGGCGATGGGCCTGCCCTTCAGCCGCACAGCCGCGCGGCGCATGGATGGCGACCTGACCGTCCGCAGTGATCCGACCGGCAGCACGACCACCTTCTGCCTGCGCCTGCCCGGCGCAGAAACGAGCAGCAGTCCAGCATAATTGAGGCTACCCTATGACCCCAATAGATGAAAACCGCATCAGCGCCATTATCAAGCAGGTCAAGAGCGAAATCGGCCCCAAAGTTGCACCAACACCCATCGTCGGTAAGTCGCTGCGCATGGGCGATGGTATCTTTGGCGATGTGGACTCTGCCGTTGCCGCTGCTGCTCAGGCTCAGCGCGAATTTGCCGCCATGCCGCTTGACCTGCGCTATGACATCGTGGAAGCCATGCGCCGCGCCGGGCGCGAACATGCCCTTGTGCTGGCCCAGATGGCCCATGAAGAAACCGGTATGGGCCGGGTCGAGGACAAAGTAGAGAAAAACCTGCTCAACGCCAACAAGACGCCCGGCCCGGAATACCTGACCACTGAGGCATGGAGCGGCGATCACGGCCTGACCATCACCGAGTTCGCCCCTTACGGCGTCATTGCCTCCATCACGCCCAGCACCAATCCCACCAGCAGCATCATCAACAACAGCATCAGCATGATCAGCGCGGGCAACAGCGTCGTTTTCAATGCGCATCCCGGGGCAAAGGCCTGCAGCGCCTACACCATCCAGGTGCTCAACCGCGCCATTCAAAGCGTCGGCGGCCCCCCCAATCTGCTGACCGCCACCGCAGAACCCACGATCCAGAGCGCACAGGCCCTGATGCGGCATAAAGGCGTGCGTCTGCTTTCGGTTACCGGCGGCGGCGGTGTCGTGCGGGAGGCCATGCGCAGCGGCAAGCGGGCAGTCTGCGCCGGGCCGGGCAATCCCCCTGCTGTCGTGGACGAAACGGCCGACATCGAACAGGCCGCCCGTGACATCGTGCGCGGCGCCAGCTTCGACAACAATATCATCTGCGTGGACGAAAAGACCACCATTGTAGTGGAAAGTGTCGCCGATGCGCTGGTCGAGGCCATGACCGAATACGGGGCCTATCTGATCACCGGCTGGCAGCTTCGCCGCCTGATGAAATCGATCATCACCGAGGATCGTGGGCCGGGCAAACCAGCCGCCATGAATCACGATTTCATTGGCAAGAATGCCAGCGTTCTGCTGAGAGAAATCGGCATCAAGGTCGGCGACGAAGTGCGGCTGGTCATCGCTGTTGTCGAGCCGGATCACCAGCTTGTCTGGTCGGAGCAGATGATGCCGGTCATGCCCATCGTCCCCGTCCCGGACGTGGATACAGCCATTGATCTGGCCCGGGCCAGTGAACACGGCTTCCGGCACACGGCCAGCATGCACAGCAAGCACCTTGACCACCTGAGCAAAATGGCACGGGTGATGGACTGCTCGATCTTCGTCAAGAACGGGCCGAATTTCAGCGGCGTGGGGCATGGGGGCGAAGGCTACTGCTCGTTCACCATCGCCAGCCCGACAGGTGAAGGTCTCACCACCTGCCGCAGTTTCAGCCGTCTGCGCCGCTGCGTGCTGAAGGACAGCTTCCGTATCGTATGAGGTTGGCCGCTGGAGAACAGACAGGAGGGAAAAGCGATATTTCCAACCTGCACTTTGAGCGTTATCATCATTGCTGCGCCACAGGTGCGCGGCGAGCGAACGCTGACGTCAGCAGCCGGCCCTACCGAATCCCGTAAGGTGACTTTGCCTTGAGTGACACCGTCTCTCCACAACCCCCAGAGTCTGAGTCTTCTCGCCTTGTGATCGAACCGGCGCTCGCCCTGCTGGAATTCACCAGCATCGCCGCTGGTATGCAAAGCGGTGATGCCATGGTCAAACGCGCCGAGGTGGATCTGCTGCGTGCCGGAACCGTCCAGCCAGGACGCTACCTGGTGCTGATCGGCGGGCCTGTCGGAGAAGTGGAAGAAGCGCTGGCCGCCGGGCTGGAAACCGCCCCAGATGCCCTCAAAGATCATGTCTATCTGCCCGGTGTACATCCGGAAGTCGTGCGAGGGCTGTCCGCCGGGCGCGAGTCGTTCGTCGGAGATGCCCTGGGCGTGGTTGAGACAACCACCGTGCCCGCGGCAATTCATGCAGCGGATGCCGGAGTCAAAGGGGCGCAGGTCACCATCCTGGAGATTCGGCTGGCCGATGGACTGGGTGGCAAAGGACTTGTGCTCTTCGCCGGGCTGGTCTCCGATGTTGAGGCAGCAGTCGAGATCGCCCTGGATAACATCTCACCGGAAACGCTGGTCCGCCAGGTCGTGATCCCGCAGTTGCACCCGGAAATGGCCGCCAACCTGATCGGCACCACACGCTTCGGCCCGCGTGCTGGCTGGACAGCCGAGTAGCCCCAGCGCAGCCAACTTACTCTTGACCGGGTTCGGGCCGCATGGTAAACTACCAGCCGTCCATGATTGCAGGCTGCCCCCATCGTCTAGAGGACTAGGACGTGGCCCTTTCAAGGCTAAGACTGGAGTTCGAATCTCCATGGGGGCACAAAAAGGCGCACCGATCGTGCGCTTTTTCGATTCCCCCCTACCCGCTGCAGCCGATTACAGCGCCGCGCTGGCTTCATCCAGAACGGCTACTTCTTCATCTGTCAGATGCCATCCCAGCGCACCGGCATTCTGCTCGGCCTGCTGCGCATTACGTGCACCGGGGATCGGAAGCACGCCCTTGCGGATCGTCCAGTTGAGAGCCACCTGCGCCGGAGTCTTGCCGCCGTGCGCCTCGCCAATTTCACGCAGACGTGCGACCAGCGGCTGCACACGCCCGGCTTTCTCCCGGAAAGAACGCTTGCGCAAACCGGTGGGCAGATTCTCCGGCGTATATTTACCCGTCAGCAGCCCCTTGGCCAGAGGGCTGTAGGCAATCAGGCGCACGCCCAGCTCCTCACAGGCAGCCATCAAGCCATTCTGCTCCGGGTCGCGGTGCAGCAGGCTGTATTCGACCTGATTGGAAGCCAGCGTCACACCTCGCCTCGCCAGCACCTCGTAAGCCCGGCGCATCTGGTCGGTGTCATAATTAGAGACTCCAACCGCCCGCGTCAGGTCTTCCTGCACCATGTCGGCCAGCGCATCCACCCAGAACTCAATCGGGCGCGGCGGCACAGGGAAATGGATCTGGTACAGGTCTACGCGGGAGACACCAAGGCGACGCAGGCTGCCGCGCAGCGCCCGACGCATCGCTCCTTTGGCCCAGCGCCAGGGCATCGGGTAGAACTTGGTCGCAATCGTGACCTGCTGTCCGCTTTCTCGCATGAACTGCCCCAGCAGCCGCTCTGCACGCCCCAGGCCATAAACCTCCGCTGTGTCCACAAACGTGATGCCGGCGGCAACGCTGGCCTCAAACGCCGCCCGCGAATCGGCATCGCTGTACAGGCGGCGCCCGCCCCAGAAAATGCGATCCCCCCAGGCCCAATTACCAACGCCCATCTCGACGGCATTCAGAAAATCCCCATCATGCTGCATATCGCTCATCTGGAATCCTCCATTGCTGTGCCAGCCCGTGCGCCTGCTGCTTCAGACGATCGGATATGCTTATCATAGCACACAGCTTCCCCACGATGAAAACCTCTGCGCCCATCAGCCATCGTGCAGGTTGCCATGACCGCGCACAGCACAGAATTTGGTAGGCTGGCCCTGCTGGCTGCCATTGGGATCGACAAAAGGCCGCCCGCCTGCTTGCTATGGCGGGTGGGCCTTCAGTCTTGAGTCTGTACAGCGGCAGAGGATGCCGGGCATATTCCTGGGAGAAGCACCTGCTGCAAGAGACAGCAAGCTGAGCGCACCCGGTCTGTACGGCCCGAAGAATTACAACAACGGCCGCCCATACGGTAGAAACGGCCAGGGAATTGCGAGCAGCAGCACCAGAAATGCCAGCCCGAAGAAAATGGCCGCGCTTTTATGGCGGGCCAGGTCTTCCGCAGCTCGCCTGACCCGCGCCCGTCCGACATGAGCCAGAATCAGCGCCAGAATCATCAGGCTAACATGCTCAACTGCCCAATACCGCACATTCGTTGTGGTCATCGCGGCGCCGAAATCTTCAAAGGCAGCCCGAACCACCGGACTCAAAAATATGTAGAGAATCAGGCCAAGCAGCACCTGTACGTCCATACTGATGGTGAACACCAGCCCCAGACGATTATCCAACAGTGCCCACTCTCTCCTGCCAAACCATCCACGAAATGCCACCACCACGGCAGCAATGGCGGCGATCACCACGATCCAGCGAATGAGAGAGTGAAGAGTAAGCACAATGCTATACATTCCGGCAGAACCTCCTCAAAGAGTCCTCTTTACACGATACAGAAACCACCTGCCCACTGGCAGTCGTTACCAATATAACAATATATATCACCAATAACCAAAAATTTATTCTGGCGGAGGAAGAAAGGTACGTCGTTCTCTTCTCTCCAGTCCGGCTGTTGACACATTCAGCGGCAGTGAGAACATGAAGATACTGCCTTCACCGGGACTGCTCTCCACCGCCATTTCGCCGCCATGCTGCTCGACGATCTCCTTCGCAATGGTCAGCCCCAGCCCGGCCCCTACGGTAACACCTTCTTCTACACGGAAGAACGGTTCGAAGACATGGGGCAGCATATCAGGGGCAATGCCGATCCCTGTGTCTTCCACCGTCACGATCGCATACCGTGTGTCTGCCGCCTGCTTGGTCGTCAGGCGAACGGTAACGCTGCCCTGTTCCGGTGTGTAGTTGATCGCGTTGGCCACCAGGTTGGTCAGCACCTGCTCAATGCGCGCCGGGTCAACAAAAGCCTGCAGCGGCTCTGGCACCATCTCGGTCTGCAAGTGAATCGCCTTCACTTCGGCTTCGCCCTGCTGCACCGCTATCACCGCCTCGACCAGCGTCTGCAAGATCACTTCCCGGCGCGCCAGCGGCACAATCCCCTTCTCCAGCCGCGCGAGATCCAGCAGATTCTCCACAAGCTCCCTCATCCGGTCGGTGACGTATGCGATCACGTCCAGATGCTCACCCAGCTTGTCCGGCTGCCGACGTGCCAGATAAAGGCGCGTGTTGATGTTCGTCAACGGCGTGCGCAGTTCGTGGGAGGCGTGGGCGATGAAACGATCTTTCTGCGCCTGCAGTGCCTTTTCGCTGCTGACATCCCGCACCAGCGTAACCACACAGGGAGGCCCTTCTCCCGGCGCACTGACCAGCGCCGTGGTCACGCTGGCATCGAACACCGTGCCATCTCTGCGCCGCAGTTGAACGTCGCTGCGCCACACGCCGCCCAGCGCCAATACCCGGCTCATCTGATTGACATAAGCAGTAAGCTGCTCCGGGTCATCGGCCAGTGTGGAAATATCGGTGATGTCCGCAAGTCCACTCAGTTCCTCGATGCTGCGCCCGGTCATTACTGCAAGCGCATTGTTGACGTACCGCGTCCGCGCCCCTTCGGTGTAGATTACCCCTTCACCCATCGAATCCAGAATGGCCTGAAGCTGGGCGCGCTCACGGTTCAACTCGGCGGTGCGCACATCTACCAGCTCCTGAAGCGACAGGGCATAGCGCTGGACTTCCGCATACAACTGCGCATTGATCACAATTGGCGCGATGTGCGAGGCATAAAGCTCGGCAAAGCGAATCTCATCCTCAGAGAAATGCTTCGCCGGGTCCGACATGACCGCCACCAGCACACCAACCGGTTCACCCTGCCAGAGCATGGGGGCTGCCAGGGAGGCATGAAACGGCCTGGTCACAAACGGCTCCGCTGCCCCATTCCACCGCACGTAGTCATCCACGACAAGCACCTGCCGTTTGGCAAGGGCTCTGCCGGAGAGTCCCTCTCCCATTGCCAGCCGGGAAACCGGAGGCTCATAGTCCTCAATCTGGCTCACATTTGGCCCCAGAATCAGCGCCTCTTCCTCCGGCTCCCACAGCCAGACGCCGCAGGCATCAGCCGCCAGAAGGCGGTTGAAATGTTCCACTGCCAGCTCCAGGATGGCATCAAGGTCCTGCTGGCTGGCCGCCATATCCATGCTGACCAGCCGCAGTGCAAGCATATGCTCCAGATACTGCTGCGTGACAGCAAAAAGCTTGGCATTTTCAACGGCGATGGAAACATGTGTAGCCAGTGCCTGTAGAATCGGCTCATGCTGTGGGCCGTAGAATTCCGGTTCGGTATGGTCAAAGACCAGCTTCCCGATAACCTGACCCTGCACGACAATCGCCACGCCAGCCCAGGAGCGTATCCACTCGAAACCTTCGAAAAATACCCAGCGCTCATCGCGGCGCACATCAGGTAGAATCAGCACACTGCCTGAATCAATCTGATTCATCACGACCAGGTCGTCGTCTGGCGAGATTACCAGCTCCTTGATGCGTTCATCCACACCAAAGCGCTCATAACCCACGCCAAGCACCAACCGAAACATGCCATCCCTGCCCTCCAGCCAGATGCCGGCGGCGTCATAGGGCAGCAGGCGTGCGGCCTGCTGCAAAATACGCGGCAGGATCGCATCGAGTTTCAGCTCACCGATCAGTGTGACAGCGATATCTTGCAGCGTTTCGGCGATCTCGCGCTGACGGTGTTCGGATTCAAAGAGGCGGGCGTTCTCAATAGCGACGGCAGCCGCGTTGGCAAAGGACATCAGCACGTCGTGCAGCTCATCCGTGTACGTCCCAACTTGGGCGCTGTCCAGCGACAGCACGCCCAGCACTTCCTCCGCCCGTGACAGAATCGGTATTCCCATCCAGGAGCGTATCCATTCGGTGCCCGGAATCTTCACCCAATCCTCGTAATTGACAACGTCCGGTATAGCGAGAATCTGTCGGGTGTCTACCATGAAACGCAGGTTAGGGGTCTCATCCAGATCAAAGATCATATCCTGCGGATCTGGCCGATCTGGAACATCATATCCCACACA
>Ga0256841_1003287_pt1 | contig 12163 bp, 13 predicted proteins | sample 356308metaG_FD_185971 | JGI IMG/M metagenome (GOLD analysis project Ga0256841, IMG submission 185971) | Hydrothermal vent microbial communities from Mid Atlantic Ridge, Atlantic Ocean - 356-308 | ecosystem: Environmental > Aquatic > Marine > Hydrothermal vents | place: Atlantic Ocean: Mid...
GGAACGTGAGGCTGCGGCTGCTGGCGGGAAGCTACGCGGTCTGCCGCGGACCCGCAGCACCCCGGCCCCGCGCAGGAGAGCTGGTGGCGCTGCTCGCGGACGGCGCGGGCTGGACCTGGGTGGGCCCCGAAGACGGCGCTCCCGGGGACATGGAGTGCCGGACCGGATGGCGTGCTTTGGAGGTGGAGGGGCCGCTCGACTTCGGGCTGACCGGCGTGCTGGCCGCGCTCACCGCCCCGCTCGCGCAGGCGGGGTTGCCGGTCTTCGCACTCTCCACGTGGGCGACCGACTTCCTGCTCGTGCCTGGCGCGCGGCTGGCCGCGGCCCGCGCCGCCCTGGCCGCCGCGGGCCACGAACTAACGGACGCCGAGGATCCGGGGTAACTCGGCCTCGAGGGGGCGGTGTTCCAGCTCGAAGTCGTCGAGCAGGGGGCCGGGGCCGGCGGTGTTGCCCTCGAGCAGCATGAGCAGCTGGTCGCGGGTGAGGGGCGCTCCGGGAAGGCGCGCCAGCACCGCAAAGAAGGCCACGGGCAGCGGCAGCAGCGGCTTGCGCGAGCCCAACGCACGGGCCACCGCTTCGACCAGCTCGCGGTAACGGTATTCGCGCGGCCCCACCAGGTCGTAGCGCCGGCCCGCGGTTCGCGGCCGCTCGAGCGCCTGCAGCGTGGCCGCGGCCACGTCCCCCGCCCAGACGGGGCGGAAGGGGTAGCCGCCCGCGCCCACCAGCGGGACGAAGGGCAGCGGCAGCCGCACCAGGTCCCGGAGCACCCCGCCGAAGAAACCGTCGCCTTCGCCGAAGATCAGGCTGGGGCGGAAGATCGTCCATTCGAGCCCGCTCGCCTGCACCAGCGCCTCGCCCTCGGCCTTGCTGGTGTGGTAGCGGCTGGGCGCGTCGGGCCGGGCCCCCAGCGCCGAGACGTGCACGATCCGCCGCACGCCCGCGGCGGCCATGGCCTCCAGCACCCGGCGAACCCCGCGGACGTGCACCGCTTCGTAGGTCTGCTCGCCCTCGCGGATGATCCCGGCCAGGTAGACCACGGCGTCGGCGTCGCGCACGGCCTCGATCCCCTGCCCCCGGGCGGCGTCCCCCGCCAGGTAGCGCACCCCCGCGAGCGGGCCCGCGCCCCGGCGCGAAAGCGCACTGACCTCGTGCCCGGCGGCCAGCAGCGCCCGGGCCAGGTGGGTTCCGAGGAAACCCGTTCCACCGATCAACAGGGTTCGCATCGCTTTCCTTCAGGGTATCCTAGAGGCACGCAGCGCGCCAGCGACTGGATCGAGCAAGCGGAAAAGGGCCCGGAGCTCGCCGAACGGGTCCGCAACGCCGGACGTCGCGAGTGGGCCTGCTTCGCTGCGCAACATCCTGCGGAAAAGGCGGTGAAGGGCCTGCATCTGCATTTGGGGCAGGAGGCCTGCGGGCACACCGTCGCCTAGCTGCCTGCCGAGCTACCGCTCGACGTACCGCAAGAGCTCATCGAACGCGCCCGTTTTCTGGACGCCCACTACGTTCCCACCCGCTACCCCGATGCCTTCTGCGAAGGCATCCCTGCAGACCACTCCGGAACCTTGCAACGTGAGGAGGCGCTGCGTCATGCCGGTGCGGTCCTTGCGTTCGCCCGTGCTCCAATGGCCCCCAGAGGCTGAGGTAGTGGCAGCGCTGCGTCGCTGGGCCCGCGATCTCGATCTTCCCGGCCTGGTGGCGCTGGGTTGCCACGGGTCCTATGCCCGCGGCGAAGCCGGGGTGGGCAGCGATCTCGACCTCGTGCTCATCGTCGAGCAATCCGACCAACCCATACCGCTACGGGCGGTGGGCTTCCGCTCGAAACCTTGCCCGTACCCGCCGACGCCCTCGTGCTGACCCGCAGCGAATGGGCGGCGCTGAAGGGCAGGGGCGCCCGCTTCGCGAACACGCTGTTGCGGGAAGTCCGCTGGATCCTCGGCCCGCCCTAGCCGTACCGTTCTTCGCGCCAGGGGTCGCCGCGGCGGTGGTAGCCGCGCATCTCCCAGTAGCCTTCGACCTCGCGCTCGAAGAGCTGGATCTTGGCGAGCCACTTCACGCTCTTCCAGCCGTAGAGGTGGGGCACCACCAGGCGGACCGGGCCGCCGTGTTCGTGGGGAATGGGCGCACCGTCCAGCTCCCAGGCGACCAGCACCCCGGGGGCCATGAGGTCGGCGAGGGGCAGGCTGGCGCTGTAACCGCCGCGCGACCAGGCCAGGGCCCACACGGCCTCCGGACGGGGGCGCGCCTGCTCGAGCACGCGCGCGAGCGGGACGCCGCGCCAGCGGGTGCCGCCGCGGGTCCAGCCGGTAACGCAGTGGAAGTCGTGCGCGAGGGGCTCCTCCCCGTGAGCGCGCAGCTCCTCCCAGCCCAGCTCGAGCCGCCGCTCCACCCGGCCGGTTACGCGCAGCGTGAAGTCTTCGGGTGCGAGCGGCTCGGCGGGATCCACGGTAAAGAGCGGAAACTTTCGGGTGGCCGTCTGGCCGGGGGGCAGTTCACTGGCCATGCCCGCAATCTACACGAAACCGGGCGGGCCGAACCCGCCCGGCCTCACGGTTCGCGGGTTATTCGAAGCGGACCTTCACCTCGCTGCCCCAGCGGCCGAAGCTGTAGCCAACCCACAGGGTCTGCCCCGCCCGGGGGCGCAGGGGCTTGCCCAGGCTGCCCAGGCTGACGAGGTCGCCGGGCTTCAGGGCTCCGCCGCGACGGGCCAAGTCCCGGGCCAGCCAGATCACCGCGTTGAGCGGGTGACCCAAGATCGCTTTGCCGGGGACCTTCATCACCAGGGCGTCGTCCACGTTCACGTAGACCTGCATCTCCGCCAGCGCCCGGGCGAACTCGGGGCTGGCCTCGACGGGGATGGGCCGGCCCAGCACCCCGAGGCGCGCGCCCACGTTGATGGCCGTGATCGTCGCGCCGGTGAGGGGCTCGCCCTCCTTCAGCATCAGGTCGGGGAGCTCGATGAAGGGGACGACCGCGTCCAGGTGCTCGAGCACCTCCTCGGGCGTCCGCGCCCGGTTGACCCCGGCGTCCTTCACCCGCACGATCAGGTCCGCCTCGGCGATGGGCACCGCGCCGAACTTCGCCGGAACTACGGCGCCGCTTTCGAGCAGCATGCGCTCCAGCAGCACCCCGCGCAGCGGGTGGTCGACGCCGAAACGCTCCTGCACCGCCTTGCTGGTCAGGCCCACCTTGTACCCCACCGGAGCCCCCGCGATCGGCACCAGGCCCTCGACAAAGGCGGCCTGAAAGTCCAGCCCCTCGTCGACGGTCCCGACCGCAGGTGCGGGCGCGGGGGTCTTACCCAACCAGTACAGCACGAGCTCGTCGGGTGACACCGCACCCGCCAGGGTGCCCAGCAACACGGCCAATACGGTTAAGAGTTGAATACGCACGTTCGACCTCCTTAGGTTTCGATGGTTATACCATCCACCACCGGGGCCTATGCCCCCTCCTCCTTTGCGGCGTAGCGCACCACCTCGACCTTCTCGAGGGTAACGAGCCCGCCGCCCAGCACCTCCCCCAACCAGGGCAGGAAGCCGCGGATGCGCGCCTCCTCGTCGACCAGCTCGACGACGATCGGCAGGTCCTCGGAAAGCCGCAAGATCGCCGCCGCATGAATGCGGCTGCCCGCGCCAAAACCCATGATGCCCCGCAGCACGGTGGCGCCGCGGATGCCCCGGCGGCGCGCCTCCTCGACGATTACGGCGTACGCCGGCCGGCCGTGCACCCGGTCGCTCTCCCCCAGAAAGATGCGCGCCAGTACCGCTGTTCCGTTCAGCTGCATACCCGCCTCCTCACGCGCCGCGCAGCAGACCCACCGCCGCCATGCCCAGGGCGACGAGCAGCAAGCCCAAAACGAGGTTGAGCCCCGCGTAGACGAGGGCCTCCAGCACCTGCCCCGCGCGCAGCAGCTCGAGCGCCTCGAACGCAAAGGTCGAGAACGTGGTGAACGCACCCAGGAAACCCACGGCCACGAAGAGGCGCAGCTCGCCGGTCCAGCCGCCGATCAGGCTCGCCTGGACGACGAAACCCAGAAGGAAGCTGCCGATCAGGTTGACGCCTACGGTACCCCAGGGAAAGCTCGAGCCCGTCCACTGCTGCACCCACCCCGAGACCCAGTAACGCCCCAGCGCACCCAGCGCCCCACCGGTCACAACCCACACCCAGCGCTCCACGTTACGAAGTATAGCCTCTAGCATGTTTCTTCTCGGCGCACTACCCCCAAACGGGGGTGCTGAGACCCCACGGCCCACGGTATAGTTAAACCAATGCATAATCCGGGATCCATTAAACCAAGGGTCGCGGCGGGCACCCTACCCGCCCGCGCCTGGTCTACACTGGTAAGCGTCGGAGGCCGCCGATGAAACGGACCACAGGTATTGCGCTGGTCATCACCCTGCTGATCGCGCTTCTCCTCTTCATCGCCATCATCGCCATCAGCAGCAGCCTTTCGCTGTCGGGGAAGCGCGTAACCAGCAACCAAAAGGTCACCCTCGAAGCTCAGTACGCCGCCGAGTCGGGCCTGGTGCTGGCCGCCACCCAGCTGAACGCCCTCGGTCAGGACGTAGCCACGTTCATCAACGACACCAGCGAGTTCGCGCTTCCGGCCGACACCAAGTTTCTCAGCATCAAGACCGACCTCGAGCATTTCTGCGGCAAAAACCTGACCGGCGTCGTCCCCGTTCCCGGGGAGGTGGTCTGCACCGCCGACCTCGACGCGCTCGACTGGTCGGACCCCAACCGCGTGCCCTACAGCATCCTGCTCGACCCCCAGAACATCAATCCGGACAAGTACCCGGCCGGCGTCACCCCCTTCGATTTCTGGCGCCGGCGGCTGGGCCCCCAAACCGCCAGCCGCACCCTGAAAACCAGCGGCAGCGTCCGGACCGAGTACTCCGTCCGCTACGGGTTCGTTCCCGACCGGGTCGAGTTGCTTCTCGACGGGAGCCTGCGCCTGCGCTGGAAGGCCCTGCCCGCCGTTTCCACCGGCCGACTAGTCAAGGGCGCCCAGGAGGTAGGACTGCGCAAGGTGGAACAGGGTTTCGAGGGCGAGCTCTACCTCGACCTGGTTCCCCCAAGCTTCGCCCGCTACATGATGTTCACGAACTACCAGCGCGCGGGGAAAGGCCCCAACGCCGCCAAGGTGTACTTCTACAGCGGCACGTTCTTCGACGGCCCCGTGCATACGAACGACAAGTTCAACTTCATCGGCCACCCCTGGTTCGGCGACACCGTGACCAGCACCGGCTGCGAGCGCGAAGGCCGCGACGCCGAAGGCAAACCCATCTGCCTCGACGCCCGGCCCGGCTACTACTACTGGGACAACGCCGCGGGCACCGACGTCAGGGTCACGCCTCCGGTCGACCCCATTCCCGCCGCCTGGGCCCAGCCCGAGTTCACGGTCCCGCCCGAGTGGGACGAAGACTACATCCCGCTCCCGACCACCAGCGAAGACCAGTACCAGGCGGCCGTGAACGACGGCCTCTTCATCGAGGACCCGGACGAAGAGGTCTGGGACACCGACACCGGGGCCGTCGGCAACACCAACATCGAAGCGGTCACTTTGAGCGTCGCCACGGTGGGCGGCACCAAGTACCAGTTCGTGCAGGTCCACGGCATCCGCAACACCGGAACCCGCGAGATCCCGGGCCGCTGCGTGCAGCCCAACCCCGGCGGCGGCGGAGGCGGGGACGGGAACCCTCCGCCCCCTCCCCCGCCGGACGGCCCGCCCGTATGGCAGCCCGAACCGGGCCATGGAACCCTGGCCGGGTTCGCGGGCGGCTTGCTAAGGGCGCTGGCCGCCTTGCTCGGCCCGCCCGTCCTGGCCCAGACCGACCCGTGCCCCCCGGGGCAGGTCTGGGTACCCGGGCGCACCGTCGCGGTCACCGAACGCTTTTCCTACGCCTACCGCATCGATCCCTCCGGGAGGATCGAGGTCAACCGGGGCTCGGGGTGGGAGTTCTTCCGCGACCACTTCAACGGCGTGATCTACGTGGGCCGCAACGGTGGCGAAACCGGCAACTTCGTCCTGCAAGGGGCCGGCATTGCCGAACCCTCCACCGCCGAAAGGTACTGGGACGCCAACTGGCCGCGCGAGTGGGTGCCCGATCCTTCGAGCTGCTCGTACACCGTCACCCAGGTGGACGGGGAGTACGAGTGCATTCAACCCTCGATCGCCGACTTCAGTCAGATCACCGTGGTCGGCCGCAACGTCACCCTGACCCGCGACCTGACCTACGAAGAGCGCCCCTGCACCTCCGCCCCCGAGCGCCAGCCCGACGGCAGCGTCACCCCCGGCGACTGCCCCAACACCGACGCCAAGAACGTCCTGGGGGTCTATTCCGACGAAGGCTCCATCAAGATCTCCCGCTGGGCGCCCGACAACCTGCACATCGACGGGGTGCTCATGTCCGCCAAGGAACGGGTCTACTACGAACACTGGAACCATGGCGATACCAAGGGCTACCTGCACCTTACCGGGGGCATCATCCAGAACTGGTACGGCCGTTTCGGGCAGCTGGACGAGAACCTGGAGCTGCGCAGCGGCTACGGGCGGAAGTTCGTTTACGATAAGCGCATGAAGGAAGGGCTTGCGCCGCCGTTCTTCCCGAAGTTCAAGGGCGCCCTGCCGTGGGAGGGGAAGGCCATGTACGTGCCTCCGTCGGGAGGTTCGGGCTCCGGGTTCTGGAAACCGGTCAAAGGGAAATGACCATGGGCAGGCGGGGCTTTTCGTTGCTGGAACTGCTCATCGTCCTCGCCATCCTGGCGGTGGCGCTTAGCATCGGTTACGCCTCGTTGCGGCCGCTCATGCTCAAAGCCCGCGTGCGTCGGGCGGGCGCGGAGGTGGCCACCTCCCTGCAGCGCGCGCGCAGCCTCGCTCAAAGGGAGAACACGGACACCGTCTGGGAAGTCGTGGACAGCGACACCTACCGCCTCACCCTGGACACGCGCACCGTAGAGCGCGACCTGCCCGAGGGGCTGAGCTTCGCAGCCCCCAGCCCCGGGACCCGCATCGTCTACAGCGCGCCTTACGGCGAGCGTTCGGGTGCCGCCGTGAGGATCGTCGTGGCGGGCCACGGCTACCAGAACGAGGTCCGGGTCGTGGGCGTGACCGGCAAGGTCATCCGCGCCAGCAAGCTGGAGGTAACGCCATGAACCGGCGGTCCGGTTTCTCGATCATCGAAGCCCTCATCGCCACGGTCATCCTAGGGGTGCTGATTGCCGCGGTGCTGGGTCCGCTCGGCAACCTCTTCAGGATGAGCAAGTCCAACCAGCAACTGCTCGACAACACCACATTGGTTCAATCCATCGCCGAACGGGTCGTGCGCGAGTGGCAGGATCCAACCCGGTACGAGCAGGGCTGCCTCGAGCTTACGTCCGCACCCCTGCCCGCGGGGGTGACCGCGGCGGCGCAGCCGCTGGACGCCAATGCCAACCCAACGGGACCGTTTCAGACGCTGAGCGACTGCCCCGGCACCCCCCAACCCGCACCCCTGAAGCGACTGCGGGTTCGAGCCGCGTCCGGCGGACCCGCGGCCGAAGTCGTCCTCGATTTGATGCAACCGCCAGGGCCGGGAGGACCATGACCCGGCGCACCCGTGCGTTCACCCTCCTGGAAGTGCTGATCGCCCTGGCCATCCTGGGTGTTCTCGGTCTGGTCTTCGTGCGCATCTTCGTATCCACCCTCGACGCCAGCAGCCAGATCAACGTACGCAACGAGCTGCTGCAGGAGGCTCAGATTGCAGAGCAGATCATCGCCAGCAAGGTCAAGCTGGCCTGGTACGTCTACCCACCCGGGACGACCTTGAAAATCAACAACGGCGCGACCACCCGCAACGCCCTCGCGGACACCCAGGACTGGCAGGTGGGCGCCGACCCGATCGTCGCCCTCGTCCTTCCGCCCGAAAACCCGGCGGCCGACTGCACCAGCGATCCCCTGGGCTGCTATTCCTTTTACGCTTACTACGCTTTCCCTCGCGCCCATTACGTAGCGAGCATCGGCCCCAGCAGCGCCCAACGGCTGGATCCCGATCCCCGCAACGACGGCACCTGGGTGATCATGGAGTTCCGTACGCGCCTGTCGGGCTTCGTACCCAACACCGAGGACACCCCCTCGTGCACCAACACCCCGGTACCGAACGGCGGCTTGAGTGGAGGCGGCCGCCTGCTCGTCGAATACGTGCAACCGGAATCGGATCCACCCGCGTACTCGATCTTCAACGTCCTTCCCGACGGAACCGTCGAGCTGCACTTGCGGATGCGCAAGGAGACGCACCGCCGCCGTATCGTCGTGCCCCCGACCAGCGATCCGCCCCTGACGCTCAAAGCGAGCCCCCGAAACCTGCGGGTGGGCTGCCGCAACTGACCTTCCCGCTTGCACGGGCCGCGCCCAGTCCCTAAAGTGGGGCAGGTACGCCATGGCCTTTGAGTTTCGCATTCTTCGCAAGCAGGGCAAGGCGCGAACGGGGCGGTTCACGACCCCCCACGGCGAGGTCGCCACACCGCTCTTCATGCCGGTGGGCACCCAGGCGACGGTCAAGGGGCTTTCGAACCGCGAGCTGGTCGAGATCGGCAGCCGGATCGTGCTCGCCAACACCTACCACCTGCTGCTAAGGCCGGGGCCCGAGCGCGTCGCGCGGCTCGGGGGGCTGCACCGTTTCACCGGCTACACCGGCCCCTGGCTCACCGACTCCGGCGGCTTCCAGGTGATGAGCCTGGGGCACCGGCGGGTGATCCGCGAGGAGGGGGTGGCCTTCTCGAGCCACCTAAACGGCGACCGCATCCTGCTCACCCCGGAGCGCAGCATCGCCGTGCAGGAACAGCTGGGGGCGGACATCGTCATGGCCTTCGACGAGTGCCCGCCCTACCCGGCGGAGCGGAGCTACCTGAAGGGCTCGCTCGAGCGCACCCTGCGCTGGCTCGAGCGCTCGCTCGCGGCCAAGACGCGCGCCGACCAGGCCCTCTTCGGCATCACCCAGGGCGGCGTCGAGCCCGACCTGCGGCGAACGAGCACGCTGGAGACGATCCGCTTCGACCTCCCGGGCTACGCCATCGGCGGACTGGCCGTGGGCGAACCCAAGGAGAGGATGATCCCGGTGGTGGACCTCTCCACCGACCTGCTGCCCGAGGACCAGCCCCGCTACCTGATGGGCGTGGGCCACCCCGAGGACCTGGTGGCGGGGGTGGCCCTGGGGGTGGACCTGTTCGACTGCGTCTACCCGACCCGCACCGGCCGCTTCGGTTACGCCCTGGTGGACGGGGGCCGGCTCAACCTGGGCTCCGCCCGCTACAAAGACGACCCCGCCCCCATCGACGAAACCTGCGACTGCTACGCCTGCCAAAACCACTCGCGCGCCTACCTGACCCACCTGGTACGCACCGAGGAGCTGCTGGGGCTGCGCCTGCTCTCGCTGCACAACCTGCGCTACCTGCACCGGCTCATGGAGCGGGCGCGCGCGGCCATCGAGGCCCGCAGCTACGGCGCTTTCGCCCGCGACTTCGCCGAACGCCGCTGGCCGGAAGGCGCGCCCGGCTGGTTCGAGGGCGCGATGACGCGGGCCGGGGTGTGGTAAACTGGATTCCCGGTATGGGATCGCCCCAGGGCCGGACGCACGCACAGCCACGCGCCCTTTGGGGCGTGTTTTTTTGATCCCTGCCGGGAGGAACGGGTATGGAACGACACGCACCGAACAAGTGGATCCTGGGCCTGCAGCACACCGTCGCGATGTTCGGCGCCACCGTGCTGGTGCCCCTGCTCACCGGCCTCGACCCCTCGGTGGCGCTGGTGAGCGCCGGCGCGGGAACGCTCCTCTTCCACCTGATCACCGGCGGGCGGGTGCCGGTCTTCCTGGGCTCGAGCTTCGCCTTCATCGCCCCCATGGTGGCGGCCTCCAAGGCCGGCTTCAGCATCGCCGCCATCGGCGGGGGCATCGCCGCCGCCGGTCTGATCTACGCGCTGATGGCGCTCGTCGTCACGGCCATCGGCTCCGAGCGGGTGCGCCGGGTCTTCCCCCCGGTCGTCACCGGACCGGTCATCGTCGTCATCGGCCTCACGCTGGCGCCCGTGGCCATCGACATGGCCACCAAAGGCTGGTTGCTCGCGATCGTCACCCTGGCGGCCGCCATCGTGGCCGCGGTCTTCTTCCACGGACTGTTCAAGATGCTGCCCATCCTGGTGGGCGTGGGCGTGGGCTACGTCGTCGCCCTCGCCACCGGCGCGGTCGACCTCACTCCGGTGCGCGAGGCTGCCTGGGTGGGCCTGCCCGCCTTCACCTGGGCCCGTTTCGAGCTGGGGGCGGTCTTCCTGATCGCTCCAGTGGCCTTCGTAACCGTGATGGAGCACATCGGCGACATCCTCACCAACGGCCGGGTCGTCGGCCAAGACTTCTTCAAGAAACCGGGCCTGCACCGCACCCTTCTGGGCGACGGCGCGGCCACGGCGCTCGCCGGCCTGATCGGCGGCCCCGCCAACACTACCTACTCCGAAAACACCGGGGTGCTGGCGGTCACCAAGGTCTACGACCCGGCGATCCTGCGCATCGCCGCGGTCTTCGCGATCCTGCTGGGGTTCAGCCCCAAGCTGGCGGCGCTCCTGCAAACGCTGCCCGTAGGGGTGCTGGGCGGGGTCTCGATCCTGCTCTTCGGGATGATCGCCAGCGTGGGCATCCGCACCCTTTCGGAGGCGCAGATCGACTTCACCCACTCGCGCAACATGATCGTGGTGGCGCTCGTCCTGGTCCTGGGCCTGGGTGGCGCGGTGGCCGACCTGGGCACGATCACCGTGGCCGGGGCCGAGGTGCCGTTGCAGGCCAGCGGCATGGCGCTGGCGGCTCTGGTGGGCGTGGTGGTGAACCTGCTGCTGCCCGTGGAGATCGACGCACCGGAGGGTTGACCGGGCGCTTTTACGCCGCTTTAAACCGGCGCAGGTAGAATGGGTTGCTTTGCATTGCGACGTGCAGAAAGGAGCACCATGGCGGGATTTAGCGACGTACTCGGCGCCCTGCTCGAAAGCCAGTTAGGGGGCGGGGCCGCGGGCAAACTGAAGCGCGGCCTGGTGGGCGGCGGTCTCGAACAAATGCTGGGCCGGGCCCTGGGCGGCGGGGCCGCTTCCGGAGCGCTCGGTAAGCTGCTGGGCGGCGGGTCCGGCTCGGGGGAGATGGCAGGGCTGCTGGGCCAGCTGCTGGGCGGCTCCGGCGGCCGCGCGAACCACGGCGGGCTCGAGGCCCTGGCAGGCCGGCTGCTCGGGGGCGGGCGGGCGGCCTCCACGCGCGACCTTGGCGGCGGCCTGATGGCGATGCTCGGCAGCCTGGCCATGGGCGCGATGGCGCAGGCGGGGCGCGCGCCGGCGCGCGCCCCCGTCGGCCTACGCCTCCCCGAAACGCCCGAGGAAGAGGACGAGCTGGAAAACGCGGCCCAGGTGGTGCTGATGGCCATGATCAACGCCGCCAAGGCCGACGGGCGCATCGACGCCGCCGAGGCCGAGCGCATCGTCGGCAAGCTCGACGAGCTGGGGGCGGACCGTGAGGTTCGCGACTGGGTCTTCCAGCAGATGTCGGGGCCGCTCGAGCCCGGGCCGATGATCGAAGCCGCCCGCAGCCGTCCCGAACTGGCCGCCCAGGTCTACGCGGCCACGCTGCTGGCGGTCGAGGTGGACACCGCGGCCGAGAACCGCTACCTGAGCGAGCTCAGGCGCGCTTTGGAACTGCCCGAACAGGTGGCGGAGCGCATCGAACAGGCCGTGCGCGCCTAGCCTCCTCCCGTACAGAAAGGGCGCGCCGCGGCGCGCCCTTTTCGTCGGCCTTCCGCGGTCACTCGCCCGCGGCCTGGCGCGCGAGCCGCAGGAAGTACCGGGCAGAGGTGTCGTTCGGGTCGAGCTCCACCGCCTTGGCGTAGGCGGCCGCGGCCTCGGTGTAGCGCCCCTGCTCGTAGCGCACGCGACCCAGCCAGCGCCAGGCCTTGGCGTACCCGGGGTCGGCCTCGACGGCGCGGGCGAACCAGCGTTCGGCCTCTTCCAGGCGGCCCGCTTCGTAGGCGGCCACGCCCTTGAAGAAGGCGTCGGCCGCCGAAAGCCCCACCCCCGCGGCTTCGCGCGCGAGCTTGAGGAAGTGGCGGGCGTCTTTGGGGTTGCCCTCGAGTTCGATCACCTTCTCCCAATGGGGCACGGCTT
>Ga0256841_1003289_pt1 | contig 12159 bp, 8 predicted proteins | sample 356308metaG_FD_185971 | JGI IMG/M metagenome (GOLD analysis project Ga0256841, IMG submission 185971) | Hydrothermal vent microbial communities from Mid Atlantic Ridge, Atlantic Ocean - 356-308 | ecosystem: Environmental > Aquatic > Marine > Hydrothermal vents | place: Atlantic Ocean: Mid...
TCCCTGATGAAGAAGCCATAACTCGGCTGAAACGCATGCTCAAGGACGAAAAGAACCTGGAATACCAAGACCGCATTTACTTTACCATGGGGCAGATTCAGCTCCGGGCCGGAAAGGAAGAGGAGGCCATAGCTTCTTACGAAGCTTCGCTTAAGGCGAGCAAAGGTAACGACAAACTCAAGGCCAAAACCCTATTGACTCTGGCCGAGCTGGTTTATGCCCGTGAGGATTACGTCAGAGCGAAAGAGTACTACGACAAGGCTTTGGCCGTATTGGACCCCAAAGACGAGCGCTACGCAGAAGTTCAGGCTTTGGCCAAAAATCTCAGCAAAATTGCCGAAAACTTGCAAACTATTGCGCTGCAAGATAGCCTGTTGCGTCTCAGCATGCTCAGCGAGGAAGAAAAACGGCAGTTTGCCTATGAAAAGAAAAAACGAGAACTGGAAGCTCGCCGTCAGGCCTTGTTGGAAAAAGAAAAACAAAAGGCCGATGCCGCTTTGCTCGGCGGGTCGGGTTCCGTACCTACGGCCGGAGCCAAACCCAGCTCCTTCTTTGCCTACGATGACCGCGAGGTTAAAAAAGGACTTAGAGACTTTCAAAACCAATGGGGTGGGCGAAGCTTACAGGATAACTGGCGGAGGTCTGCAGCCCAAAATGTGCAAGATTTGTTTCAAAATACAAAGGCTTCGGAGGAGGATTTGTTGGCAGCCATTACGGATGAAGAAGTGGCTGACATCCTCAAAGATGTGCCAACCAATGATAAAGAGCGCGAAATAGCCAACGACAAAATCCAAAAAGCCATGTTGGCACTCGGAGAGCTGTATCGATTGCGCATCAACAGACCCGACAAAAGTGTGGACATCTTGGAGGAGCTGATGCGCCGCTATCCGGATACCCGCTTTGAATTGGAAGCGCTCTACTACCTCTACCTGGCTTATATGGATCTGGGAGAAAACGCCAAGGCGCAGGAAATAGCCGATCGCATCACCAGGCTGTACCCCAATTCCATTTATGCGCACATTTTGCAAGATCCCAATTACTTCGACAAGCAGCTCAGCGATGAACAGCGGCTTACGCGCTACTACGAAAACATGTATGAACTCTTTAAACAGGGCCAATACGAGGAAGTTCATCGCCTGGCTATTGAAGCCGATAAAGAATTTGGTCGCAAGCATTCGTATCGCGCCCGCATGGCCCTGCTCGATGCCATGACAAAGGGCAAATTGGAAAGCAAGGAGGCTTATATTCAGGCTTTGAAAGAGTTGGTCGTGCGCTTTCCCAACACACCGGAAGAAAAACAGGCGAAGGAAATGTTGCGCCTTTTGGGGGAAAAGGTGGCCGGCCCCGTTCCCGGAAGAGAACAGGGGAAAACTTCAGATACTCCTTTCACTTTTGACCCCAAGGCCATACACTACGTGATCATTGCCTTTGACGGGGTGGTGAAATTGCAGGACGCCAAGACCAAATTGGCCGATTATCACATCAAATTTAACAAGAACGACAAACTCAAAGTGGCCAGCATCTATTTGGGCGGGACAGACAACAGAGTGCCTGCTTTGGTCGTGCGGCGTTTTTCCAATGCCGATAAGGCCATGGCGTATTACCGGGCGGCTTCGCAAAACCTTTCGGCTTATTTCGATCCGGGAACTTTCAAATACCACATTTACCCCATCTCGCAGCGAAATTACCGCAGTGTTTTAAAACAAAAATCCCTGAATGCTTATCCGGAATTTTTTGAGGAGTACTATCATTGAGGGGGGGGCGATATCTCGGCTTGCCTGCCTCGGCCTCTTGTTGCTTTTCTCGTTGCTGAGCTGTGAGAACGATTTGGCCGAAGTCAAGGTCTTCGTCTCGCAGGAAGCCGTACAACGAGAAACCATCGAAGACTTTCACCTCATTTATTCCGACTCTGCCAGGGTGCTCATTCAAGCTATGGGGCCTTTGTTGTATCGCTATCTGGATCCCGTCCGCCCTCGCGAAGAATTTCCGAAAGGCATTACGGTTTTGTTCTTTGATAAAGACAATCACCAGCAGACTTCCCGCCTTTCGGCCAATTACGGCTTGCGCAAAGAACAGAGCGGAGAAATCCTGGTGCGCGACAGCGTGGTTTGGGTTAGCGAAGACGGAAACCGCCTGGAAACGGAAGAATTGATTTGGAACGAAAAGACGGAAAAGGTCTATACCAATAAATTTGTGGTGCTGCGTTCACCGGAGCGCATCCTTTACGGCCACGGCTTTGAAGCAAATAGAGACTTCACTTCTTCGGTCATTTGGGCTGTAGAAGGAGAAATTTTGCTGGAGTGAGTACATTGAACTACCTTTGCAGCATGTCTCTGTTTTTCGCCATCCTTCTCGCTTTGTTTTTTTCAGCCCTTTTTTCAGGGACGGAAATAGCCTTCTTTTCCGCCAATAAGCTCTTTATTAGACTGCAAGAAGATAAAGAGACGAAAGCAGGGCGCATTTTGGCAGGCTTTTATAAAAAAGAATCAGATTTCCTCAGCATGTTGCTGGTGGGCAACAACATCGCTCTGGTGGTTTTTTCAGCCCTCATGACCATCCCGCTGGATCGCTTCTTTCACGAGTATTTGGCTTGGAAAAACCAGTTGGCTATCCTCTTGGTAGAAACCGTCTTCATCACTTTGTTGGTACTTGTCTTTGGCGAGTTCTTGCCCAAAACGCTGTTTCGGCTCTATGCCGATAAGTTGCTACTCTTCCTGGCCATTCCCCTCAGGGTGGTGGCGTTCTTCCTGCGTGGCCCGGCTCTCTTGATGACTTGGAGCTCGAACTTCATCATCAAAAACTTCATGGGGAAATCTTATACCGAAACCCAACAGCCCTTTAGCAAAGCCGATTTGCTCCAACTAATCCTCTCCACAGGCAACAGTGAAAAAGAAGAAGAACTCATCAATACCGAAATCTTCGCTAAGGCGCTTAACCTACACGAAACCCGCGTGCGAGAGTGTATGGTACCCCGAACGGAAATAGACGGCCTGGATGTCAACTCCTCCATCCAAGAACTCATCGAACTGTTCAAAAAATCCAGGCACTCGCGCCTCATCCTCTACGAAGAGGAATTGGACAAAGTCGTGGGCTATGTGCATCATCAAGACCTCTTGCACAAACCCGATGCAAAAAATTTGAAAGAGCTTCAACGCCCCATCATCGCCGTGCCCGAAAGCCTCAAAGTGCATACCCTGCTGAATAAATTCGTCAAAGAAAACATCAACATCGCCTGGGTGCTGGACGAATACGGAGGCACGGCAGGTATCGTTACCCTGGAAGACGTAATCGAAGAAATTTTTGGCGAAATCGAAGATGAACACGATAAACTCGAATACGTTGAGAAAAAACTGGGTGAAAAGCATTACCTCTTTTCCGGCCGTTTGGAAATCGATTACCTCAATGAACGATATCCTGAATTGCATTTGCCGAAAGACGAGCACCATACCCTCTCGGGCTTCCTCGTGATGACGCAAGAAGAAATACCGGAGGAAAACGACAAAATCTATTACAAAAACCTCGAATTTACCATTCGAAAAGCCAGCGAACGAAAAATAGAGGAAGTGGAAGTCCGGATACTGAACAAGAAAAAAACAGGACAAAAACAGGGTTCAGGGGATGAAAACGAAACACAACAAGATGAACACGAAGGTGATGAAACGACTTGAACAACTTCAGCTGGGTTCTGAGAAAAAACGCTTAATACTCGTTTTGCTCTCCTTGGTATGGATGTGGGCTTGCTCTTCCGATGAAAAAAAGGGGACGAATTCAGCGGACAAAAAACAGCATGTGGAAGAAGTGCAAACTTCTACAACACCTTCCTCTTCGACAGCAGAAAGAACAGGAGAAGCCCAATGGACACAACTCGTTGGAGAAAACATTTACATCTTGTTGCCACCGGGATTTAAGCATGGAGATCGCCCGCACATCAAAGACGAAATCCCGGCCATGAAAACCGACCCTCTGCTCTCCGTCCCTCTACAGGGGGGAATTGACGACCTGCGTTCGGAAGACGACTTTCCCGATCTCTTCATCGATACCCTCTTGCCTTACCGCTTTGTCCTGGTGCACAATTTCGATCCGCTTGAACTGGATGCGGAGGTGCAGGGAGCTATCGAAAAATATCTGGCCAAGCGCATGGATTTTCTGAGCAAATTGGTGCGTACCATTGATATCGAACGACTGAGTATCGATTACACCGAAACAGAACAGCACAACCGCTTTAAAGTGCGGTACCTGATTAGCGACAAGGAAGATCCACAACACCGCATTTGGATCAGTATGTACTTCATCGCTACAAAGCAGAACGCTTACTACATTTTCATGGCTTCTCAAACGGAAGAAGACCTGGAGCCTTATTTGACCTCCTTGCGGGAGGAAGGCCCTGCAAAGGAAGCCAAAGAGGACTAAATGTCTCGCTTCGGACAGGCCTTTTGATACGGGCAACGCCTTGAGCTGCGTTTGCGTATAAAGAAGTGGAAGTTCGGGCTTTCGCCAAAATGGAGGCTTCCCTTGCGTAAGGGCTTGAGCGCCTTTGCCGCATCGCAACTGTGCAGGTATCGTTCAAAATGCGTTTGTGGAAAATGTGCAGGGGAGGTGTTGTCTTCCACCAACGAAAAATTTGAACCTCCATTTTGATTCGGGACAACCGCTTTTTTATGGTGCTTAACCCCTTCGGTAGGTATCTCATCATTTCCAGCTTCACCCTTGAAGGGGGAGCAAGACTTAAACCATCTAATCCATGAAATCTTTTGTTTTTTCTTTGCTTTTTCTTTTCTTGTTTACCTCTTCCTGTCAAAGCAAACCGAGAACCGCACAGCAAGAAGCCGGCGAACAGTCAGGAGTTTTGTTGGAAGAAGAGGTCGCAGCAACGAGCAAGCAAGCCGCTGAAACGTCAACCGCTGCTGTCGCCGAAGAAGAGAAAGCGGAAAGGGTCTCAGAAGTACAGCACCACGCTTCTCCTTCGGAGGTGCCTACAGCCCAGTCGGTGAAGAAAACGACTGCTGCAGTTGTGAAAAAGGAAGCTCAACATCCTGAAAAACCTGCTGTGGAAGAAGCTCGGCCTGTAGCACAAACTCCGCCGCCGGCGGCAGAAGGGGATGCGATTGAGGTAGGGCTTTCCCATCAGCTTTGGGACGACTTGCTTCGCTCTTACGTTTCTGCCGAAGGTCAGGTGGATTATGCCGGCATGCGTTCGGAGAAAGCCAAACTGGACAAGTACCTGGCTCAGCTGAAAGCCTATCCACCTCAAAGCGATTGGACCAAGGAAGAGCAGATGGCTTATTGGATTAACGCCTACAACGCTTTTACCGTGAAGCTCATTCTCGACCACTATCCGGTAAAGAGCATCCGAGACATCCACAAAGGCGATCCCTGGAATGTGAAGTGGATAGAGATTGGTAAAAAGACCTACTCGCTCAACGAAATAGAAAACGAGATGCTGCGCGCTCGTTTTCGGGATGCCCGGATTCACTTCGCCGTGAATTGCGCTGCCCGGTCCTGTCCGCCCCTTTACAACAGGGCCTGGGAAGCCTCCACGCTTTCGCAAACGCTGGATGCTCGTGCCCGGGCTTTCATCAACAACCCCCGATACAACCAAATCAGCCCGAGTGAAGCCAAGGTGTCCAAAATCTTCGATTGGTATGCAACCGATTTTGGCGATCTGAGAGCCTTTCTCAATCGCTATGCCCGAACCCAACTACAGGCAGGGGCCTCCATAGATTTTTTGGAGTACGATTGGTCTTTGAACGGAAAGTGAATAGGCGCGGGGGATTGGACTGCCCCCGCCTTGCTTATCTTTGGCTTGCCATAGGAGCTGCTTTCCTGCAGGCTTGTTTTACGCTTTGGCTTTCATGGTCGGTATTTTTTTTCCGAGCAGTAGGGCATGCAGGCCGAATAAGAGGGCTGTGAAGAAGAGGTCGCCCAGCAAGGCATTGCGCAGGAAGGGCAAGGCTGCTGTGTAACAAGCCAGTAAACCGGCTGAATTTTTCGGATACATGCCCGATTGCAACCAGACGAAAAAGTTGGTGCTAAGCCAGAAGAGCAGGGAGGCTCCCAAAGCACTTAGCGCTATGCGTTTGGCGGTGAGCATTTGCCGAAAGGCCCAAAAAGCCAACATGGAAACGAGCAGAAAACTGAGGAAAACGCCCGGGTTGGAAAACCACATGAAGTGATCGTAATATTCGGCATACACCAGATTGTCCAAAACCAGATTGCTGAGCCAAAGAGCAGCCAAAGGGAAGGCAAACGCCAGCCAACGGGGCTTTAAGTAAGCCATGCCCAGTAAAGCCATAGCCGTCATGGGCGTGAAGTTGGGCGGATGGGGAATGAGGCGTGCCAAGGCTGCCAAAAAGATTAAGGCCAGGGCTGTGAACCAGCTTTTGTTTTCGGGTGTAAAACGCATGGTGCTCCTATTTTGAAGACAAAGATACGATTTCTCTGTATTTCCCTCCACCGGGCTTTTCCTTGCGGAAGATTTTATCCCTTAGAGTCCAAAACCCCCAAAACGAAGGCTTGGATTTGGTCAAATGAGATCCAAAAGCAACACCTCCGGACTTTGGGCGTTCTTCTAAAAAGAAAATTTTACCTTTGGGTTTTCAGAAAATTGTTCAAGCTAATGAAAAAACACATACCGCTGTGGAGCCGTTTGGGCTTTTGGGGCTTCTGTCTCGTTTTGTGGGCCTGGGTTCCTTTGCAAGCACATTCCCCCGTCGAGTGCTTTTTGCCGGCTTGCAACTATTGGCAGCAGGAGGCAGATTATACCATGGACATCAATTTCGACGTTCGGAAACACCAATTTAAAGGGCGTCAGAAGCTGGTCTATACCAACCATTCGCCCGATGTGTTGCAGCGGGTTTTTTATCACCTCTACTTTAATGCCTTTCAGCCCGGCAGTATGATGGATGTGCGTTCTCGCCAGTTGCCCGATCCCGACCGGCGGGTGGGAAACCGCATTGCCGAGTTGAAACCCGAAGAACAGGGCTGGCACCACATCCTCTCGCTCAAACAAGATGGCAAAGATGTGCTTTACAAAGTGGAAGGCACCATCATGGAAGTCTTGCTCCACAGGCCTTTGAAGCCGGGAGAAAGCACCACCCTGGAGATGCGCTTTGAATCTCAGGTGCCCGTGCAAATCAGGCGTTCGGGCCGAGACAACGAAGAGGGCATCGCTTATTCCATGACGCAGTGGTACCCCAAACTCTGTGAATACGATGCTATGGGCTGGCATGCCGACCCCTACGTCGGGCGCGAATTTTACGGCGTCTGGGGCAACTTTGACGTTACCATACACATAGACTCCTCTTATATCTTGGGTGCAACCGGTTATCTCCAAAATCCGCAAGATGTTGGCTATGGCTATGAACAGGGTATGCCGGTGAAGCATTCAAATACCGGGGAGCTAAGCTGGCATTTCAAGGCTGAGAAGGTACACGACTTTGCCTGGGTGGCCGATCCCGATTACACCCACACCACCTATGTGCGAGATGATGGTCTGGTTTTGCATTTTCTCTACCAGAAAAATGATGGCAACGAAGCGGCCTGGGCCAGCTTGCCCCGCATCATGAACCGCGCTTTTGACTACATCAATGCCCACTGCGGGCAGTATCCCTACAAGCAATTTACCTTTGCTCAAGGGGGCGATGGCGGCATGGAATATCCCATGATGACACTCATTACGGGCAACAGGCCTTTGCGCAGCCTGGTGGGTGTGTCGGTGCACGAATTGCTGCACAGTTGGTATTACGGCTTGTTGGCGACCAATGAAAGCCTCTACGCCTGGATGGACGAAGGCTTTACCAGTTATTACAGCGATGAAGTGATGAATTATCTCGCAGCCGAGGGTATGTTGCCGGGCTTACAAGCAGAAGAAAACCCCCATCAAAATGAAATCACCAGCTATATCGCTTATGCCCGGAGTGGAGCGGAAGAACCGCTTACTACCCATGCCGATCACTTCAGTACCAATTACGCCTATGGCGTAGGCTCTTATGTTAAAGGGGCGCTTTTTCTCCATCAGCTGAAATACATCTTGGGAGAACCTGTTTTTGAAAAAACGATGTTGCGCTATTTTGAAGACTGGAAGTTCAAGCATCCTACCGATCAGGATTTTATACGCGTAGCGGAGAAGGTAAGCAGTATGGAGTTGGATTGGTACCATCAATACTGGATTCAAAGTACGAAGACGATAGATTATGGCATCAAAGCCGTAGAGCCTGTCGGCAAAAAAGAGACCCGCATTCGCCTGGAGCGCATAGGGCAGATGCCTATGCCGATGGATGTGCTGGTGCATTTGAAGAAGGGCAAAGTGCTTCGCTATACCATTCCCTTGCGCATTATGTTTGGAGAAAAAACCAAAGATCCTGCCGGAGTGAAGTGGACCATCTTGCCCGATTGGCCTTGGGTGAATCCCGAATACGATTTTGTCATTCCGGTCAAGTTGAAAAAAATTGTGCGTATTGAATTGGGGCCAAGTGGCCGGATAGCCGACATCGAGCCTCAAAACAACCTTTGGAAAAAACAAGACGAAAAATAAGTGCGTTTCATCTTCAATGGTTTTGAATCAACTGAGGCTTTCCAACTTTTTTGAAGATGATAGCCTGTTCTTATGAAAATTTTACAACTCTGTAAGAAATTCCCCTGGCCGGCTCGCGATGGTGAATCTGTAGCCATTACTCACTTGAGCAGGGCGCTGGTTGCAGAAGGAGCCCGAGTTTCGCTCCTCAGTATGAATACCAAAAAACACTGGTTTGGCGGAAATCAGCTGCCCCAAGCTCTCCAACATTATCACCACATAGATGCCGTGCCCTTAGACAATCGCGTCAAGCTTTGGCCGGCTTTCAAAAATCTGCTCTTTTCCTCGGATTCTTACCACATTCAGCGCTTTGTTTCTGCGGCTTTTGCCGAAAGGCTTGAGGCTTTGCTCAAAAAAGAGGATTTTGATGTTGTCTTGTTGGAGACTCTGTATTTGATGCCTTATTTGCCGGTGCTTCGTCGTAATAGTTCGGCGAAAATTTTGTTGAGGCCCCACAACATTGAGCATGAGATTTGGGAGCGCATAGCTTTAAATACGAAAAACTCTTTAAAGCGAGCTTACCTCAACGTCTTGGCCCGGCGTCTCAAGCGTTACGAATTGGAGCAGCTCGACAAGGCGGACATGCTTTTGCCTATTTCCGGGAGAGACATGTTGCGGTTTCGCGAGTTGGGTTATGCAGGGCCTTTGATGACGCTGCCCATTGGTTTGGATTTGGAGGCCTATGAACCGGATTACAGCACCTTTGAGCGCCCGGCTTCCATTTCCTTTATCGGTTCTTTGGACTGGCTGCCGAATCGAGAGGGCTTGGCGTGGTTTTTGCGGGAGGTCTGGCCTGTATTACATCGGCGGAATCCGAAATTTCACTTGCATGTAGCCGGCCGTCACATGCCCCCGACTTGGAAAAAACGGCACATTGCGGGGGTGCATTTTCACGGGGAGGTGGAGGATGCCCGAGCGTTCATCAATGCGCACAGTTTGATGGTAGTGCCTTTGTTTTCCGGTAGTGGCATGCGGGTCAAGATTTTAGAGGGCATGGCCTTGGGGAAGGTAGTCTTGACGACTGCGTTGGGTTTAGAGGGCATTTCGGCTCAGAGCGGGCAGGAGGTTTTTGTAGCTGATACGGCTAAGGCTTTTATCCAGGCTCTTGAGTTTTGTTTGAATCATCCCCGGCAGATGCTGGAAATTGCTCACAAGGCGCGTACCTTTGCCCTGCAGCAATTCGACAACAGGGCCATGGCCCGGGCTTTGTTGGCCAAGGTGTCGAAGCAGGTTGTTCAGATTGTCTGAAAGCGCCGTTTCGTGAGTTGGAACCACATTTTTCAGTTTTTGTTTTGGTTTGGCCCGGCAGCCATCTTTTACACTTATGTGCTCTATCCGCGTTTGGTGGCTTTGCTGGCTCCCCGGCAGCCTTTTTGGCCGGAACACTGGCCGGCCGATCGCCCCTGGCCAAGGGTAACGCTCTTGATGGCCGTGTACAACGAGGAAGCGGTATTGCCCGAGAAATTCAAACGCCTGGACGAGTTGGATTATCCTGACGACAAGCTGCACATCTTCGTGGGTTCGGATGCTTCTTCCGATAACACCAATGCTTTGGTCCGGCAATATGCCGACGGTAGAGAGGGGGTTCGCTTTTTTGCCTTTCGGCAAAGGCGGGGCAAGGCGGCCATTCTCAACGATTTGGCGGAAGCCGCTTTGGCAGAGCATCCGGCAGGGCCGGACCACCTCTTTGTCATCACTGATGCCAATGTGATGCCGGAGCCCAATGCCGTACGAGCTTTGGCAACGACCTATGCGCATCCCGAGCTGGGTTTGGCGGAAGCCTATTTGGTACCCTTAGACCCGGCTCGCGAGGGTATTTCTCGTTCGGAGCAGGAGTACATTCGGCAAGAGGCCCGACTGAAGCATCGCGAAGGTTTGTTGGGCGGCCTTATGGCCGGGCCTTTTGGCGGTTGGTACAGTCTGCGCAGCGATTTTTTCCGTCCCATACCGCCTCATCACCTGGTGGACGATTTTTACTTGGCCATGTGTGTGTTTGAGCAGGGCGGCAAGGTGGTCTCCAACTGGAAGGCCAGGGTGTATGAGACCGTTTCGCATGAAATGGGGCAGGAGTTTAGGCGCAAATGGCGCATCGGCGCGGGTAATTTTCAAAACATGATGCACTTTTGGCGCCTTTGGTTTCCTCCTTCGAGCTTACGTGCCTGGGTGTTGTTTTCGCACAAAATCCTGCGCTGGCTGATTCCGATTTTGATGCTGTTGTCCTTGGCTGCGGGTCTTTACCTCTGTTGGGAGCACAGGCCCCTTTATTGTGGGATGTTGGCCGTTGCCTTGTCGGTGGCCCTGGGCCTTCCTCTGCTCGATTTGCTGTTGAACGCTTTGGGTATCCATCTGTTACTATTGCGTAATTTGCGTTATTTTATCGCCATGAATGTCGCTCTTCTCTTGGGCTTTTTCCGCTATTTGCGAGGTGTCAAACAGGGCATTTGGCAACCAACCAAAAGAACATGAATACACTGACTGACAAAGAAGAATCCTTGAAACTGAACACCATAGCAGAAGCGCTGGAAGATTTGCGCGCGGGCAAGGTCATCATCGTGGTGGATGATGAAGACAGGGAAAATGAAGGAGATTTCGTTTGTGCCGCTGAATGCGTAACACCTGAAATCATCAACTTTATGGCTGCTCACGGTAGGGGGCTTATTTGTATGCCTTTGGAAGAGCAGCGGGCTTCAGAGCTGGGTTTCCAGCGCATGGTGGATCAAAATACGGCCCTGCACGAAACGGCCTTTACCATTTCCATAGATTATCGGCTGCAGGGATGCACCACGGGCATTTCGGCTTATGACCGTGCTACTTGCATTCGAGCGGTGGTGGATCCCCAGAGTAAGGCCGAAGATTTTGCCAGACCCGGGCACGTTTTTCCGCTCTTGGCCAAAGCCGGCGGAGTCTTGCGTCGTACGGGGCATACCGAAGCAGCAGTGGATTTGGCCCGTTTGGCAGGCTTGTTTCCAGCTGGTGTTTTGGTGGAAATCCTCAATGAAGACGGCAGCATGGCCCGCTTGCCTCAACTGCTGCAGATAGCTCGCAGGCACGATTTGAAAATCATCAGCATAGCCGATTTGGTGGCCCATCGCATGCAAACCGAGTGCCTGGTTGCGGAAGAGGCCAGGGGCGAAGTGGATACGCCTTTCGGCAAATTTGAATTGATTCTTTTTTCGCAAAAACTTACCGATGATTTACACTTTGCCCTCAAGCTGGGCGAATGGGCGGAGGAAGAGGTTATCCCCGTGCGGGTAGAATCTTCACCGGCTGCCGTCAATCCCGTGCTTTCTCTGTTGAATGGAACGAGTGAGCGCATGAACAAGAGCCTGCAGCGCATAGCGGAGTATGGCAAAGGGGTTTATCTCTACATGCAGCATGCCGATAAAAAAGTAGATGCTTTGGCTTGCGCCAAACAGTATTTAAGCGGGCTGGAGCAAACCGCCTGCCAGGAAGGGCAGGTACCCTACGAACATGTGCAGCGCGACTTAGGCGTGGGGGCTCAGATTTTGCGCAATTTGGGCCTGCATAAAATGCGCTTGCTCACCACCGACCCTAATCGCCGTAGGGTGGGTTTGGAAGGTTACGGC
>Ga0256841_1003290_pt1 | contig 12159 bp, 6 predicted proteins | sample 356308metaG_FD_185971 | JGI IMG/M metagenome (GOLD analysis project Ga0256841, IMG submission 185971) | Hydrothermal vent microbial communities from Mid Atlantic Ridge, Atlantic Ocean - 356-308 | ecosystem: Environmental > Aquatic > Marine > Hydrothermal vents | place: Atlantic Ocean: Mid...
CTTTTACTATTGGACGCGATATTCCGCTTAAATTATCCGGCGGAAAAATCAAGAAAGTCAATTATTTGATTTATCCCTACGTCTTCGTAAACGGTAAAAAATTCGATTACGTACAAACCGGTTTTTCATTTAAGGATTTGAATTAATCATTCCGGTTTTTAAGTTGTGTGAAAAATCCGGCTGCTAAAGCCGGATTTTTTTTAATTATTTTTAAACAGGATTGAAGAGAACGGTTAAGTGTATGCCCTGTGGCGGGATTTTTCACACCTACTTTCATTTTTGCACTGCCGTTTATTTTATGTAGTTTGTTCATATTTAGTACTTTGTCCGCATTAGGCATAGCGTTGGCTCGTGTGAATTGCAAAGGTGTATGACTTTTAAGCGTTAGCTTTTTCAATTTTCTTCTTAGTTTTTTCAATTGTTTCATTCAACTTTTTCTCCACCTCACATTCCCATACAACAATTACATTCCACCCCATATCTTCCAATTCTTTTTGATGCTTTTTATCTCTTTCTATATTTTTAATTAATTTATTTTTCCAAAACTTGCTATTAGTATCAGGTATTCTGCCTTCTGGACAATTTTCGTGATAATGCCAAAAACAACCATGAACAAAAATAACAGTTTTATATTTAGGCAAAACGATATCAGGTTTGCCTGGCAATTCTTTGACATGGGTTCTATATCTATACCCTTCAATGAATAAAGCTTTTCTAAAAATAAGTTCAGGTTTGGTGTCTTTTGATCCAATCTTGCTCATTACCTCACTTCTTTTTTTTTTATCCCAAATGTCCATTGAAATTTCCCCTTAAATATACTAAAATAGAATTTGCTATTTCAAAAGCCAATGGTACAGACACTCCGTTACTAATGACTTTAAATTTTTTTGTCAAGTTTATCTCTTTAGAAATAATATAAGTATCTGGCACGCCTTGGATTCTTAAAGCTTCTCTCACAGATAAACGTCTATCTTCAAAAGGATGTAAATGAACTTCATTATTCCCATATGAAGTAGTTGGACTATATCTATACCTGTGTAGTCTTTTAAAAGAATGCCGCTTTGTGTCTCCCTCTTTAATAGCTAATCTTTTTGATTTACTGTTTTTAAATTTAAAATATTCATCAATATTAGGAGTTTGTTCATTATCTTTTTTCAAGCAACTAATAACACATAATTCTATTGGTATATCATCAGTTTTTTTTATATCATTTTTGCCGAAATCATTAACATACGGCCAATTAAATTTCTTTAATGCATCCGGATAAGCAGGTAATGGCCAATGAAATTTTTTATAATTGTCAATTAATTTTTCCTTTAAAAATCCTACTACAAATATTCTTTCCCTGCTTTGAGGCACACCATACTCAATAGCATTCAATTTTGTTTTTTCTACATAATAATCTTTTTTCAATTTTTGTAATAATTCATTAAAAACCGGTTTAGCTTTTTTCAACCCTACAAGCCCTGGAACATTTTCCATTAAAAAGAATGAAGGGCTTATTTCTAATATTTTATTGATATATATATGGGTAAGCTTCCCCCTCTCTCCTTCAAATCCTTTTCTTTTACCATTTAATGAGAAATCCTGGCAAGGTGGTCCACCAATCATTCCAAAAATATTGGGTACATTACTATTAAATGCCTCTTTAATTATATTTTCACTACTTATATTTTCAATAGATTTTTGATTGAATATCTTGAATTTTTTTTCAATTCCCTCGCTTTTAGCCCAAGCTGTGAGTCCTTGTGAATAAATCTCACTAAAATCGGAATCTATTTCATTTGACCATACTATATCAAAGCCTGCCTTCTCAAAGCCTAAATCCAAAAAACCTCCTCCACTGAAAAAAGATAATATTGGGATTTTATTCATATTCAATAATTGTATTTTTTTGTGTATATAAATTGTTTTTATTTGATATATATAAATTATAGATAATTACCTCATGATTTTCTCTAATTTTCAAAGAATGTTGATTAATTACGGGGAATACCTCTTTCCCTGTCACTATATTAAATAATTTATCGGATATTTTTCTAATTTTTCCTTTAACATCAATATTTTTCTTTATCGGATGATTTAACAGCTTGTTTTTATATGCGCTGCATACTTTTCTGTAATCACACATATAACAATTATCAGGAGTGGGGTTAGATAATTTTTCATATTTTTTTTCAGTTAATGCAGAATTAATTTTTTCCTTTAATGATTCAGCTTCTATAAATATTTGTATAATAAGATTGCAGGGTAACTCCAATGAGAATTTCTTGCCATTCATATCTATAATGGATAATGCAGGAGTAGTTCCCTGTTTATCCATAATAACCTTAGAATATAAAGCTAATTGAAGTTTATATGCATTTTTTATATCCTTATTACCATTCTTCTTTTCAAAAATATTTCCTGTTTTAAAATCAATTACTTCAGTTACATTACCATTTTTATCATAAATTAGCATATCTGCTTTACCTGCAATTATTTTTTCTTTATCTTCAATCCACACTTCTTTTTTTGTATTAGAGGCAATATCGCCTTTGTGAAAATGTTTAATTAATTGATTTTTCAGTAATTGCTTTTTTACAGCATAAAAGTTGGAGTGCCATTGGACAGGATAATAATGTCTTTGTAATTTATTTATTTTATAATCTTTATTAAGTTTATCAATTAGTTCATTCCATTTTTTATTAAACGTTTCTATGTCTTTGATGTCCCATTTTGTGTAATTTTCATAGAAATTATGAATAATACTCCCCAAATCAGCATCAGGGTGTCTTGGAAAAAATTGAGTGTTTTTATATGCATAATAAAATACAGTTTTCAAAGGACATTTCTTCCAATAATAAAATTTGCTTGGTGATATGTAAGGAATTGCCTTAATCATGTTCTATTTTATTTATCAATTCTCCATAACACCATCCAGGTCTTCTATGTAAATTAAAAGTATCAATAAAATATATATTCTCAATACCTGCTTCACTTATAGCATCAATTAAAATATTACTTTCCTCTTGTGGCTGATTTTTTGACCAATTCCATAAAGGGTGTGTTACAATCACATTATAATCATCAAACATTGTAAAGCCGTGTAGCTTGCCAAATTTCTTATATTTTATATCATTAAATGCATTTTCTAAGTTTTTTATGAGAGATTTAGAGAAATCCAACCATGTTTGTTCATTACCATTTATTTCATATTTCAATTCTGGATATTGATAATCTGTATCAATTAGCCCAGATAAATAATCAGGATTATCTAATAACCTTAAAATACCAACTGCTAGTCTCCAATCAAGCAATGGGTGGAAATTCATATTACGGTAATTTTTTAAATCTTGATAACTTGCATCCAAATTTGAAAGATTTTTAATTATTTGATAATTATATTTATCCGGTTCTTTGTCAGATTCAGGGCTTATACACATTCTTATGTATTCAGGATAATTGTCATATAATTGTTGTACAAAACCCGAACCATTGGGTAGTTCATCTGCTAAAATTATGCATGCGGTGTTTTGAATTATACCATTACGTTCAATTTTTTCATCATAAATTGCAGCAATTTCAATTTCTTCCGGATCTATATCCAAATTATTGGCGAGGGTTCTTTGCAAAAGAAATGCCGCAGAATAAAATGCCCCTTTTGAAGCAGCTGCTTTAAATTTATCCTTGCTAAAAGGGTCAACTTCTATTCCGTAATCAAACCGTTCAGGCTTTAAACGGAATACCTCTGTTATTTTATTAGACGCTAAAGCTAATGCTTCTTCATTTGAAATTATTTCTTTTTCTTTTATTCGATTAAGATAATTATTTTCAATCCATTGTTTATCAAGTTCTGCTCCATGCCATTTATGTTTTATATACTTTCCTTTAAATAAATCCCCACCATTATTATTTATTTTCCATGTTAGTTCTTGTTGGGCATACTGGATAAAATAGTTGTTTTCTTGTTTGCTTACAATATTTGTTCCAGAGGTTTCCGCAAAAGTTAAGGGTTTGGATATATTAATTTCAAACTCTTCTTGTGAATCCCTTGGTCTTTTAAAATCAGTTCTAAAAGCATTTGGAACAGCACCTATAAAAACATTACTGTTAGGAAACTTTTCCTCTAATTCTTTTTTCTTTTCTTCTATTTTCCCATAATCATCTGCTGTAAATGGTGGAATGAAATTAAAAGGCTCTGATTGAACAGTTTTAGTTATAATATTTTGAATTAACCATTTTCGCTCCATAAAAGCATCATCTTGCATCAATTTTGCTTCAATGTTCCCATTATTAGCGTAATTTTTTTCAATTGACATAATATCAGCTGTAATTCCAATGGCTTGAACTACCCCTTTATCTTTTGTTTTTTGAGATCCTGGTGCAAACTCATAGATTGCCATACTTAAATCCCTGTCAATGGACAATACTTCATAATTATCATTATCTATTTTTTTTAATCCATGAATCAGGTTTCTTATTCTTGTAGGCATTCCAGCCATTGGTAAGATACCAGATTCAGCCAAAAATTCAGCTAAATCACCCGATTTTATTTTATGTTCATTGATTAATTTTTCAATCTCTTTTGGTAAATCTAAAATCCATTTTTTAAAATCTTTAAAGTTGAATAAAGTCAATTTACCATTTGTGTATATACCTTTATTTAGTGCATTGAAGATATCTTCGATTTTTTTGTCAATATTATTTTTTATACTGCATGACAAATCTGTTTCATTATAATCTTGAATATCCCCAAACTCGCCATGCACACTTCCTTCTGTAATTCCCAATTCAGCAAAAGCAAACCTCATAACAGCTTTGGCCAACATGCGTTTAAAAATCCTTTCCTGATTAGGACTTAAAAAAGGTTGAGGGGGCGTGTCACCGGTTATACTTAGTGGATTATCAAAGTAATATTCATCATGGCTTCTACCTCTAGCAAATGTTAAAGCATAAGAATATAATTGTCCCCGTCTCCCCGTTCTACCTACTCTTTGTTGATAATTAAACCGTTGAGGAGGCATGTTTGCAAGGAAAATGGCTTGTAAAGACCCAATATCAACTCCTACCTCCAACGTTGTAGTTACACTTAATAAGTCTATTTCTTGCGTTTTTCTGTCTTTTGAATTTAAGAATATACCCTTGAATTGTCTTTGTCTGAGCAATTGATTATTAGTTTGACCGGTGAGTTCTTCCGTATGCAATCTGAATGGCTTGTATTCCCTTAACAAGTTTGCTGTTAAATAATTTTTTTTCCATAAATCTTTAACTTTCCCACTTGGTTGAGAATTTAATTGACTTTGGCAAAAAGCACAAATACCACCAGATTTATGTAAATGAATGGTTTTACAGTGACTGCACTCATAATAATTGGCATTTTCAACAGACAATTTAATTAACAAATTGTTTATTTCAATTAAGCCTCTATGATCATTATGTTCAAGAAGTGAAAAAACTGCATTACCAATATCGTTTTCATTTTTTCCTAACTTTGTTGCTACTGCTTGAATATATCGTTTTTCTTTTCTTTTTTCAGGTAAACTTTCATAAGAACTTACAGGGTCAATTATATATCCAGTCTTATTGTGCTTATAGTCATTTCCCCATATTCTCATAAAAGAATTGGTTATTTCCAGTAATATATCAGATGAAACACCTAATGAAGCAGCTTTTGATTTAAGTGTATCATCATTTCTTATAGTAGCAAAACCCAATCCTGATGCTTCAAAACTGTAAAACAATCTACCAAATATAAAGGACGCTAAATTTTCTTCAATTTTTTTATCAATATCTTCTTTTGCTTTTCTCCAGCCATCTCTACTTTCGTCATAATCTTTTTTTCCAAAATCAAAAAAGTAATGCCACGGTTGAAATTCTCCATTAGATTTAAACGATTCTATTGATTTAAAAGGTCCTCCCGGATTTATTCCAAAATTTAAAAACTCTTTGATTATTATCTTTTTGAAAGTATCAAAATGCTTAATGTTTTGTTTGATAGCGTTATATTCTTGAATTTGTTCTTGTGTTGCACCGTCGTTAACTATTAGAATATATAATTGGTTTATTTTAGTGAAAACATCAAGATGTTTGTTGCGAAATTCTTCAATATCTTCTTGATTCTTATTTTCTAACGCAAAGATTATTTTATTTTCTAATTGAAGTTCATCTGTGATATTATGAATAATTACTTCTCTTAATAACGAACGGTAATGTTCTTCTTCTATATTTTTTGCCAATTTTGCAGCATCCTCACGGCTATCGGAAAAAGCAACCAATTTTTTTGCTTTTTTACCATCAGGCAGCGAATCAAAAAGTTCTTTGGATAAAATTTGCGTTACTTTCCCAAAACCCGTTCTAAAACCTCTGAAGGGGGATTGTTTTCTTTTACTGGGATGTGAATAATCCACTTCACAATGCGGGCAAGTATGAGGTAATGCTTTAATTTTTTTAGATAATTTGACAAGCCAATCTTCATCACTTTCGGATATATCAAATTCATTGTATTTTATTCTCAACCATTTTCCTTTGACATAATTCTCTGTATCATTGGGATTTTCAGTTATTATTTTTCCAGAAAAAACATTAATCCAAGCATCTTGCCAGTAATGGTACAGGTCATTATTATGGTTAGTATTTCTTTCACCTTTAACTGTCCATTCCGGCTCAATATTGATATTAAAATTACCAGGGATAAAGACACTAAAATCTTTGTAATTCCTTTTTTCTACGATTGTAGAAGGAGAATTTTCCGGCACACCTTCTATGTCAGGGCTTACTGGAATGAGTTCTGTAATGTTATTCCCGTTTTCATCTTTGTATTGGATCCGGCTACCGCCAAAGACTAAGGTGCCACAATTTTCACAATATAATAATTCCAATGTTCTATGACCGTTATATGATATTTGGGGAGTAGTAAATAATTTACCAATTGGAGGTTCATCGTGTTGCTTTTTTGAATCAGGGATGAGTTCTCCCCACATTCCAGGAATGTTTCTGAAAAACAAATGAAAACGCAATCTCGGATAGTGTAATTTTATTCTGTATCTTTCCAATATTCCAAGGGAAAACAAAAAACCTTTAACAGCATTGTGATTTTCTTTGTGTTCTTTACCAAAAAGTATTTCAGATAAAAAATTTACACCTGCTGTATTGTCATTTTCCCCATTTTTAAAAGCAGGAATTGCTCTTGTTCTACCATTTATATTAAATGCTGTATAGAGTGCATTGTAAACTTGTTTGTTATATAAGCTTCCCGTCTTTTGATATTCGTCTTTTGTTAGTAAATTAAAAACATTCTCCTTTAATTTTTCAAGGAGTTTATTTTTTATTGTGTCATATAAAATTTCATAATCAGATTGTTCAATAATTTTTTCTATTTCATTGGAAAATTTCCCAATTGTTTCAAAATCACTGGTATAATCTTTAAGAGGGTAATACTGTTCTGCCTCCGGTTTTTCTTCCTTTCCTTCAATAATTCTAATTTCTTTCTTTTCAACTCCAAAGAAGCTTTTCAAGAAATCTTTTCCTTCATCGCCTTCAAGTGAAGCACTGGAAGCTAAAATCCTTAATTGATCACTATCAGGGGTCAACCCTAACCGATTTAGTAGCATTCTGATTAAATATGCAATTTCAGAACCGCTGCCACCACGGTATAAATGCAATTCGTCAATAATTATATGAAAAATCCGTTCTTTTTTCTCATTCTCTTTTTGTTCTTCGGTTAATTCTTTATCAAATTCGGTCTTACATTCAAGCCATGCTCTTGTTTTGTCAAAAATAGGATTTTCAATATCACGCATTAGCATAATACTTAACATGCTGAAATTTGTAATAAAAATATCCGGTGGCGTTTCTTGCATATCAAAACGGGTTCGCATTTCCGCACCATCCAGTCTCTGAAAGTTAGAAACCAAATCTTTTATTTCTTCTGGGCTTAAATTATCTGGATTTTGTTGAATATATTGGGCTAATTGTTGGTTATTGTGTTCAATCTCTTTTAAAGCCTTTTTTAAAGCTGTAATTTTTGATTTGTTTGGAAAAATTACACCAATTTCTTCTTTATAAAGTTTACCGGCAACAGGAGAACTGGAATTATAACGTCCAAAATATATTCTGTTGTTATTATATTCATTCTTAAAAATCTCTCTGGCATCATCTGAATCCAATGCTTTTCGCAATCTTGACATTTGGTCTTCAACTAGTGCATTCATCGGATAAATTAACATAGCCCTGATAGCAGGGGAACGTTTTGGGTTGGGTCTTTGTCTTACCTCTTCCTTCAACGTTGTATTACCTTTTCCTACTATTCTTTCAGGTCCATATCTGCCAGACCACCAATTTGTATTATTAACAATGTTTTTACTATCTTTCCATTTATTTATTTCCTTGCTTAAATATGCGAACAATGGTAATAGAAACGCCTCTGTTTTACCTGAGCCTGTCCCGGAAGTGATCACACAATGATTCCCTTCTAACGCTTTGTTAAGCATTTCATATTGGTGCTGATAAATTTTAAAATCACCAACAAGCCCTACTTGTGTAATATTTTTAAAGATTTCAAGTTCTTCATTATTTAAACCGGGTAAATTTTGTATTTCAGAAACCCTATAATCAGATACTTTATATACAGGTAAAGGTTCTACCCAGGGAGCCCTTGTAAAAATTTTATCTTTATTAAGTAATTCTTCCCTTTGTTTTTCAACGCCCGTATAGCGGGTACCAAATGCTGTTTTAACATAAAGAATAAAGTTCTCTTTTATTTTCTCGTAAACTTGAATCGGGTTTTTCATAATTTAATATTTATCGTTATTTCATTTAAACTTTGTAATCCTTTTTTCAATAAATGTGTATTAATTATATTATTTAAAAACAAAGAAGGTACATTTTTGTAAATGATATACACCCCATCCCTGAAATTTCCACCTTTCAAATCTTTAATCACGGGCTTTTGTCCATTCAGTAAAGCAATACTGATAGATAAATTTCTCGGTAATCGGCAATTTAATGGTACTGCCAAATATTTTTTTTCTCGATCATATATAATAATGTTTGTTTTCTTTTCTGCATCTTCTATTTTTTTTTCTTCATCATAACAGTTTTCCCATCCTTCAGTTTCTTTACACTTTTCGTATTCGTCTTCTGCTACTTTTTTAAATAAATACAAATAAATATATAATCCAAGTTGTGGCTCTTCAATCGAATAAGCTGTATCATTATACCATAACCGATAAACAGTTTTATAGCCATTTATCTTAGTGTATTTAGTAAAAGCAAGTTTTTTATCAAAATATTCCGGTTTTGGTTTAAAAGATAATGTTTCAATATCAAAAATAAATCCACCAGGGAAATCAGTGATTTCATTTTCAACTTTATGAATATAATTCTGCCATTCGGAAATATCTGGAAAAAATGAAGCTAACGCAAATTGAGTATATAAGTCATATTTTTTTAATACTAAATCAAAGTGTTCTGCAAAAGTTTTTACGGGTCCAATATCTGTTTTTTTGAATTTAATATAAATAATTTGTGGATGCAGTTTGTCTGTATCAACTTGTATTTTAACTGTTATATTTTTTTCTTTGCAGTAATCTATTATTTTTTCAACAAATTCATTGTCTCTTGCACCAGTCAAAAATGTAATAATTCCTTTTGCTGACGGTTTGACCAATAAATGTGGTTTGTTAACCGTGACTTGTCCATTACGTGTATCATAATCAATAAATCCAGCATCTTGCAAACTGTATCTTAAATAATTTGCCCTTTGCTGAATGTCTTCATCATTATTGTTTTCAAGTAATGAGAAAACAGCTTTATCAAAATCAAATTTGGATATTCTCCCTTTTGTCGATAAATAATTAATAATTATATTCCCTGGATGTTCAGGGTTATAGTTGTTATTTGATGTGAGATTTTTTGCTTCAGTATTTCCTACAAAAAGATTTTGCTTGTCCAGTAAATTTTGGCAAGTCATATACTTTAAAATATGAGAAGTATCAAAAAAAGGTTCAATTCCTTTAAAATAATTTTCTGGAATTAAATAAATAATTTTACCTGTTTCATTTCTGACTGGTAATAAAGATTCTATTTCATCATTTGTTTTTTTCTTGAAATCAACAATTTGGTAAAAACGTTTGGATTCAAGTTTTCCACAAACAAGTTTAAATTTTAAATCTTTTCTTTTTATATGCTCTTCTGTAAAAATAAAAAATCCTTGATTTTCATATTTTTTTTCAAGTGGAATCTTATTACCACATTCTTTATATTTGGCAGTTATTTCTGTGTCAGTTTCTAAATTCTCAATCCATACTAGTGGTAATTTGTCGGTAAAAAAATTACCATTGTCGTAAAATGTTCTGTCAAAATTAATTTTAGGTTTATTGGTGGTATCAGGTGACAAATCTTTTAATTCAGGGTGTGGAAATTTTGTAATTGTATCAATAGTAAATGCCAACCAGCCATCGGGTAATCCAGTTTTCTGCTTATCATTCAACAATTTCTTTTTTTCAGGTTCAATTTGTTCAAACCAGTTATTGAGTTTATCTTCAAAAAAATCTTTTTTAGTAATGACAAAGGTTGTTCCAACGTTATATTCAACTTTTGGAATTTGAATCCACTCTTTTAATTCAGGATGTTTTTTAAAAAGATAATAATCTTTTGGCTTAAAGGTATATTTTATACGGTTAACATTATCCAATAATTCAATTTTTTTGTCCAGAGTTACTTCCAGATTAACAGGATTGGAATAATATTCAGAAACCAATTTTATATCATAAATCTCATTGCCATTAAAAGTCAATTTACTGTTTTCAGGAATACCTTTAGTTGTATATATTCTAAAATGTTTAAATATTATTTCTTTTTTTATTCTATGAAAATCCAAACATATTACCAAATATGCTCTGGAAAATCCTTTTGAAACAGTATTGTCATAATTTGTTCCGTCCCAACTGTTATAAAACTTTAAAGCCCTTTTTACTATTAATTTTCCAAAATAGTCATTGTTTTTAATTTGTTTGATAGTTTTCTCTTTAAGTTGAAGTTCATCGGCATATTTTAATAATATTTCATTAATTCTGTTTTCATCTACTGCTTCATTTGGTAATAAATCTTCTTTATCAAAAATAGTTGATAATTTTTCCTCTTGTTCTTTCCTGAAAAGAATATGGTAGGCAAATTTACCAACATATTTTCTAGTTTCTGGTACTGATATTTCCTCTAAATACCCCAATAAAAAATTATTATCATCAATTAGCCAATTATTTATTTTATTCCATAAATCATCTATTTCTCTAAATTTATTTGAACCAAAATTATAATCTTCTGAAATTATTTTTTTTTCCTTAAAAAAAGAATTTACATAACCATAAAAATTGTTTGAATTAAATTCTTCTATTGTTTTACCTGATGTAAAAGGTAGGATAAATGCTATAAAGTAAGCAAAATATGGTGGGTAATTGAGTGGAATCTTATTAATTCTTATTATTCCTTCATTAAATTTGTTTTCTAAATATAAAATCTTTTCTATATAACCTAAATTTGATGTTCCTGGAACTCCCTGTTTTAATGCCTTGTAAAAATCATTTATATAACCATCTTCTGGTTTTTCAAAGTTATTTCTACCAATTTCTTCAATTATTTTTTCACTGAAATAGAGAATAACCTCTTTTTCTTCATTGTCGGGATTAAAGTAGTGGTTAATTATAGCATTGTTCCATTTAAGATATTTCATATTAGAAGCTTTTAGAGTTGGTAAAAATAGACCTTTTACAATTTTGGAATCCAGTGTTGGCTTTCCATTTCAATTTTTTCATATAACAAATTTATCATTTTAGTTCTCTTTTTAGCTTACACACAACAGGCATATTTGTTAAACGATTTGCGTTCAATTTAATATAAAATTTACTAAAATTTACCGGACTTTTCAATCCGAATTGTTTTAATCGATTCATTTTAAGTTATAGTATCTTTTGTAATACCGGGCAATTATCCGGACTTAATACTTTTGCTGGAAAAACAAGGTAAACCGCATCATGCAAGTAAAAATTCCCGGTTTAGCCGCTTGTAAATTCCTCTTGAGCTTACCGGTATATTTCACGTCAATTTATTTGTCAATAAACAAAATAATTAATTATCTTTACACACTGAAATTTAAGCACCCGTAGCTCAATTGGATAGAGC
>Ga0256841_1003291_pt1 | contig 12159 bp, 9 predicted proteins | sample 356308metaG_FD_185971 | JGI IMG/M metagenome (GOLD analysis project Ga0256841, IMG submission 185971) | Hydrothermal vent microbial communities from Mid Atlantic Ridge, Atlantic Ocean - 356-308 | ecosystem: Environmental > Aquatic > Marine > Hydrothermal vents | place: Atlantic Ocean: Mid...
TGAAAGAGATAAGTAATTCTGCCAGGCAGATTGGCGATGATGTAGACCTGTTGATGATCATTCACCCGAAGAATATCAGCCCGGCTCTGGAGTATGCTATTGATCAGTTTGTCCTGTCTGGAAGGAATGCTATAGTCTTCATTGATCCTTTTTGTATTTCGGACCGGTCCCAGGATCGAAGAAACCTGTTTCAGCCTTCCAGTTCAAGCCTCAAGAAACTTCTAGAGGCGTGGGGAGTCAGGATGGATTCTTCAAAGGTGGTGGCTGATCTGGATCAGGCTACGGCCTTGAGGACCCCTAGAGGCCAGATAGTGAGAAATCCTATGTGGATCAGTGCACGACAGGAGGCATTTGCTCGCGACGATGTGGTAACTGCAAAGCTTGAACGAGTCCTGTTCCCCGTAGCAGGAGCCATAAAAAAGGCTCCCGGGAGCCAGTACCGGTTTGAAACCCTTGTTGGCTCAAGCAAGGATTCCGCCCTGTTCGATGCATTCAAGGTCAACTTCGGGGTTGAGGCTATCAGAAAAGAATTCAAGGCAGCCCCTGAACCCTTTACTCTCGTGGCAAAGATAACGGGAAAATTCAAAACAGCATTTCCTGCTGGTCCCCCAGAGGCCAAGGATTCCGGGAAAAAGGGTGGGGAGCACATTAAGAAGGATAACCAAATAAAAAAAGCACAAAAGGACTGCAATGTCGTCATCGTGGCAGATGCCGACATGCTGGCAGACCGCTTTTATGTGCAGAAACAGAACGTACTTGGGCTTGTGTTTACTCGGATGTTTAACGACAACCTGAACCTTGTTCCAATGCATGTGAAATACTTACAGGCAGTGACGCGCTGATTGGGATTCGCTCCAGGAGCAAGTACGAGAGACCGTTTACGAGGGTGCTGGAACTCCAGCGTCAGGCTCAGGCCCGGTGGCTGGCAAAGGAACAAGAACTGGCGCGCCAGGCAGATGAAACAAATAAGAAACTGAGGGAATTGGAGCAGCAAAAAGATCCCTCCCAAAAGGTTTTGCTCAGCCCGCAGCAAGAAAAGGAGATAGCCAAGTTTCGAGAAAAACGCAGAAGGATTAATAAGGAACTTCGGCAGGTACGAAAGAACCTCAGGGCGGATATCGAGGCCCTTGGTTTTAGATTGAAGGTCATAAATATATTTGCCATGCCGTTGTGTGTATCGATAGCAGGGCTTATTTTCGCCTTTTACCGCAAAAGGAGGATGAGGCGCAAATGAGAAGCAGAACCCTTTTCCTGTTGATACTTATCCTGGCGGGCCTGGCAGTAGCCGTCACTGTGCTCGTGTATCGCGAGGCTCGGCAGGGGGCAGGGGTAACACTCGGGCAGCCTTTGCTAAGGGATCTGGCTGTAAACAAGATATCCCTGGTTTCCATTCGAGGCCCCCGTGGCAGGGCAGTGGATCTGAAAAAAGGAGAGAAATATTGGGAAGTAGTCCAGAGGTATGGCTACCCTGCTGATTTCAGCAAGATAACATCCTTGGTTAGGAAAATCAGTGAGATGAAGGTGGGAAATTCCTTTGATGCCACACCGGAGGTATCATCCCGCCTAGGGCTCGTATCTCCAACAGATTTAAATTCCAAGGCTGAGGATCAAGGCATTCTCATAACGCTGAAAGACACAGAAAACAATGAATTGGCAGGCATAATTATTGGCAAAACACACGGCCACGGTGGAGGGACTGCCGCAATGGGGGGCCAATATGTCAGGCTGGCTAAGGGCGACACAGTATACCTGGTGGATAAAAACTTCGGCTATATAGAAAAAGATCCAAAGGGGTGGCTTGATAAAGAACTGATAAAGATTCAGCCCGACGAGATTAAAAAGATCTATGCTGTGAACAGCAGCGGCAGGCTGATCTATTCATTTGAACGCAAGGACAAAGGCAAAAAGCTGCTACCAGTGGGGCCACTAAAGGACAAAAAGTTAAACAACTCGGAAGTCCGCAGACTCGAGAGGGGAATCTCTTTCCTGAGCCTTTTGGACGTGGCCAATCCCAAAATAAAGCCCACAAGCCTTGGGGTGTACGATACCCCCTATGTTGTATATGAGCTTTTCAACGGGATACGCTACAGGATCTTTCCGGGAAAATCGAGAAGAAATGGTGAAGATGAATACCATATTAAGATAAACGTGGACTACCACCGGCCCTCGCCAGCTAAGCACGCGGATTTGAGCAACGATAAAGAAAAAGTCCATAAGGAGCAAAACAAGCCTGTGCCCGCCGAGATGAAATTGAAGGCCCAGCAACTGGCCCAACGCCTCAGCCCGTGGGTATTCGTTGTATCAAGGTGGAATGCCGGGGCATTCATTACAGACCCAGAGAAACTTATCGAGGAGAAAAGTGAGAAAAACTCTAGCCCCAAGGGCGCTGGAGGAAATAAGAAAAAAAGCTGAGAGGTTCCGAGGGCTCCTCAAAGAGCTAGGTTCTGTTGTTATTGCCTTTTCAGGGGGGGTGGATAGCACCTTTCTGCTGGCTGTAGCCACGGAGGTATTGGGTAGGGAGAATGTACTGGCTGTCACTGCCCGTTCTCCCACTTATCCTTCCAGAGAGGAGGAAAGGGCCAAAGAGTTTGCTCACGCCCGCAATATCCGACACCTTGTGATCGAATCCATTGAGATGGAGGATGCGCGATTTCTTTCAAATCCGCCCGAGCGATGTTATTACTGCAAAAAGCGCTTGATGGGTCAGCTTTTTGAGATCGCCGCACACCGTGGCATTGCTCACGTTGCCCACGGAGCGAACAGAGATGATTTAGCTGATTACAGGCCTGGGTTGCATGCTGCAAAGGAGTTGGGGGCCGTGGCGCCACTTATACAGGCTGGCCTTGGCAAAGATGAAATAAGGTATTTGTCCAGGGAATTGGGGCTGCCCACATGGGATCAGCCTTCTAAGAGCTGCTTGGCTGCAAGAATCCCCTATGGTGAGACGATAACCGCAGAAAAACTTGAGATGGTGGAGAAGGCTGAGGATGTTCTGGAAAAAATGGGGTTCAAGCAGATACGCGTCAGGCACCATGGAGCGCTTGCAAAGATAGAAGTGGGGCCCGAACAGATCGAAAGACTTATGGAAAAAACTCTAAGGGCAAAGGTTGTGGAGGCCTTTAGGGAGATAGGATTTAATTATATCTCGCTGGATCTTGAAGGCTATGTAACCGGAAAGATGAATAGAGATGTAATTTCCTAAGGCCTGCTCCGGCCATGGTACAGGAAAAAAAGAGGCGCCTAAGAATGAACTCAGGCGCCCTTTTTCCGGTTCAGCCCGATTAAATAACGGTTACGTTAACTGCTGCGGGTCCTTTCGTACCCTGCTCAATGTCAAAGGTGACATGGTCACCTTCTCGCAGAGTCTTGAAACCGCTACCGTTGATCCCAGTATGATGTACAAACACATCAGGGCCATCTTCCTGTTCGATGAAGCCATAACCTTTTTGGTCACTAAACCACTTCACGATTCCATTTGCCATAATGACACCCCCTTTCTTTCTTTGATTTTCCTGGTTCCAAACTTCAGGGGCCACTCTGACAAATGGATCCTTCCTGAGTACGAAACCACTCCCCGTCCGGGACTCCTCCCTTGACGGACTTTTTAACCATAAACCCTTTTTTCAAAAAAGCAAGCTTTTTCCTCAAGCAGATAGAAATTTTCTGAATTGTTCTCACCTGGATCTGTAGATGCGTGAGATTGACTCCTCCCAGAACCCACCTCGAGTTTCAACCCCTTCTGCCAATTCCCTATATGGTTTGGTCAGCGCGGGATTAGCTCTCCATAAAGGATAAGGAAGGCCGCCAAAGACTCTTATGAGTAGTGTAGCTTCTATTAAGAGAAAAATGATAGCAGCCACAAGACCTCCTACCTGAAATGGTGTCTTGAAATAGCCAAGGGCGGCTATGAGCGCTGTGGCCGTTGCAGGGGGATGAACACACTTGACAGTGATCATTAGCAGTCCCACCAAACTTGTAGAAAGGGCAATTATCAGAATACGATGCCAGTTCATTAGCGCTGGATCTAATAGGGAAGACTCGTGCCATAGGGCCACCACTGCCTTAAGACAAAGCAATCCGCACCCAAGGGCCATTACGTGAGAAAGAAAGACGTTGCGCGGGCTGGCTGAAGGAGATAGAGGCGTATAAAAGAGAATAAAGGCCGATGGAGCCAATGGAGGGAAGAGCAGAGGGAGTTTTGTCATATAAGCAGCAATTGTTATAATTCCCAGTGCTATGGTGCCGGAACTGAGGGCGAAAAGTACCACGAGGAGCTTCGGATGACTCTGATTGTGGAAGAGATAGCCCAACTGGAGCCTTGAAAACAATGCCACAATGCGGAATAAAACAGTTTCCTGAGGACTCTTTGCTCTCGATTTTAAAGCCATACGCACACCTATGGATCCTGTTTTTTGAGAGTTTCTTGGAGCTGGGAGAGCAGAGGCTCGGCTTTATCCCGGGTCAATTCAAATAATTCCACGATTTCGCTGACAGCTTCCGCAACCTCATGCAGGCAATGGGAAAGCATTTCATGACTTATTTGCAGGACCTTGTTGGCTTCAGTGATCATTTCCTGGCAGCGACTCTCATCAGGTTTGATAATGCTGGGCAGAAGGGCTGCCACACGCGATGCTCCTGCTAAAGTCCCTGCCAATTCCAACTCTTCGATTTTTTCCCAGGAAAGATTATGCGCGCCAATGTAGCATACCGTTTCCTCCGGTAATTCCCACGAATGTGCTATCCATGCGCCAGCCTGTGCATGATCCCATCCAAAGTGGGCCCTTTCTATGTCCGAGAGGTGCAACCGCGAATCATGCCATTCTTCTATTACGGGCTGGTAGTATTCTTCCCATGCTGTAAGAAGAACAGGCAGTGCAACATCATTTAGTAGGGTGGCGGTAAATATATCTTCAAGATTTCCCAGGTGGCGGGCCTTTGCCATGGAACGAGCAAACATTGCCTTGAGAAGGGAGTCTATCCAAAATGCCTCGTGGTCGAAGAGAGGGCTCTTGGGGGTAGGTATGCCTTCCATGGTGGCATAGGCAAGTACTATCGACTTTACCTGCCTGAATCCTAGGAGGGTAACTGCATGGCGGACATTGCTGGCCGGTCTTTTGAGCGCAAACAAGGGCGAGTTAACGGTCTTAATAAGCTTGGCAGAGATGCCAGCCTCTGGGGAGATCAATGTGACGAGTTTATCGATGTCTGCATCGGGGTTGCCCAGTTCAGCAATGAGGCGTGTTACTGCGCTTGGGAGAGGAGGGATTTCTACCTCGCGGAACATGGATGCAAAATTCCCTCTGGCAACAGCGGAATGGCGTTTTATCTTTGAGAGAATGCCCACTTTTTCCTTACTTCTCGAACCTATTTTGTTATCCATCCCTATTATCGGAAAGAAACTGGCTTGACATGAGGGCCCAGGTATTGTTTTTTGGCTATCATGCGCTTTGTAGCAGACCTCCATATTCATTCCAGGTTCTCCAGGGCTACCTCGCGTGACCTTGACCCGGAGCATCTGTGGTTGTGGGCGCAAAAGAAGGGAATCACAGTAATCGGAACTGGTGATTTTACCCATCCGGGGTGGCTGGGAGAACTGAAGAGTAAACTTGTCCCGGCTGAAGATGGCCTTTACAGGCTCAACTCAGAGCTAGTGGACCTTATCGCAGTCAAAGTGCCAAGAGCCTGCCGGAATGACCCGCGGTTTCTGCTTACCGGTGAAATAAGCTGCATCTACAAGAAGGATGGCAGGACCCGCAAGCTGCATCATTTGATCTTGATGCCGGATTTTCAGAGCGTGGAAAGACTGACCAAAAAGTTGTCAAATATCGGGAACATAACATCAGATGGGAGGCCCATACTTGGTCTTGATTCAAGAGATCTATTGGAGTTAGTGCTGGAGGCGGATGAAAGAGCATTCTTTATTCCTGCCCATATCTGGACGCCCTGGTTTTCGCTCTTTGGCTCAAAGTCTGGGTTCGATCATATTGAAGAGTGCTTCGGTGATCTTTCCCCTTACATCCACGCCGTGGAAACGGGGCTTTCCTCGGACCCACCGATGAACCGTATGCTTGCGGCTCTGGACTCCTACACGCTTGTGTCCAATTCTGATGCCCACTCTGCTTCCAAGCTTGGCAGGGAGGCCAATCTGTTCGATACGGCTCTCGACTACCCTTCCATGGTAAAGGCCATGAGCAGTGGAGAGGGCTTTGTTGGTACAATAGAATTTTTTCCGGAAGAGGGTAAATATCACCTGGACGGCCACAGGAAATGCGGAATAAGGATGGATCCATTAGAGACCATGAAACATGGGGGAGTGTGCCCCAAATGTGAGAAACCCGTAACTGTTGGCGTACTATACCGGGTCTTGCAGCTCGCAGACCGTTCTGAGCCGGTACTGACCAAGGAATTTTTGAGCCTTATACCGCTATCTGAGATACTTTCCGAGATCCTGGGTGCCGGGCCTGCCACCAAGCGTGTGTGTACAAGATACGAAGAGCTCTTGAATAATCTAGGCCCAGAACTTTACATCCTCATGGAGGTCTCACTGAATAGCATTGAAAAACATGGCGGCCTGCTGCTCAAGGAAGCCATTAAGAGGATGAGAGAGGGTAGGGTAATCAAGGAGGCAGGGTTTGACGGGGAGTACGGGAAGATCAAGTTGTTTGAACAAGGCGAACTATCCGCTCTCCAAGGGCAGTCCACTTTGTTTGAAAAAGAAAAGAAACTATCTGAGAGGACCTCGGCATGTAAATCTGCACCCGGCAGTGTTCATTCCTTAAAGAGGCCAAGTACAAAGGGATCTCAACCAGAGCAAACTTCGGAGGATCCAATCCTTGATCCCCTGAACGATGACCAGCGCAGGGCTGTGGCATTTGGTGGCGGTTATCTGCTTGTAAAGGCAGGGCCAGGCACGGGAAAGACCATGACCCTCACCCATCGAATTGCTTATCTGCTGAGGCAAGGTCTTGCCAGAGCGGAAGAGATACTTGGGCTCACCTTCACCCGCAAGGCAGCAGAGGAAATGATCAGCAGGGTGAAAAGTCTTGTGGCTGAGGGACTTTCCTCTTCGTTGAAGATAACTACATTTCACGGCTTTTGCCTGGATCTGCTCAAGGCGGAGATCGATCATACCCCTCTACCTCGACCTTTTACCCTGTGTGGTGAGTCGGACAGTCTGCGTCTGGCAATACGGATTCTGGAGTCTTTTCCAGGCAGGAGACCTGGAATCGGCAGATTCCGGCGGGCCCTTTATCAGTACAAGCTGTCAAATGTTGTTGGCGCCCAAGGTCAGGTATTTGAAGGTATCAGAGGGGAACTGCTGAGTCGATATCAGGAGTACCTGCGCCACCTGGGTATGGTAGATTTGGATGATCTCGAAATCGAGACATTGAGGTTATTATCAGAGGTGCCCCAGATTCGGGCCCACTACTCAAAGAAGTATCCATGGATCTTTGTTGATGAATATCAGGATACTAATTACGCTCAGGCCAGGATAGTAAAGCTTCTAGTTGGAGGGGGGCGAGGGAACCTCTTTGCAATAGGGGATCCGGATCAGGCCATTTACGGCTTTAGGGGTGCGGATGTGACAAATTTTAGAAGGTTCGTGGAAGACTTTCCCGGCGCCACTGTCATAACCTTAACCCGTAATTACAGGTCCACACAGCGCATACTGGATGGGGCGGCTTCGGTCATGGGGCAGGAGGAGCCTCTCAAGTCGTGCATCAGTGCTGGCCAGAATATTCTAGTGGCTACATGCCAGACGGGAGCCGAAGAAGCGGAGATGGTGGTGGAGACCATTGAGAGGCTGATGGGAGGAGTGTCATATTTTTCGCTAGACAGTGGGAGGGTGGAATCGTTCACAGGAGACGGGTCTCTGGGTTTTGGAGATTTTGCAATTCTATACAGGTTGAAGGCTCAGGCCGAGGAACTGAAGAAGGCCCTAGCCAGACGTGGGATTCCGTATTTAGCCTCGGGAGATGCAGCCCTGGTTGAGTATTTTCCTGTGAGCCTCGTATGGCGGTTCCTGCAGATAATGGTTTGGCCTAAAAACAACTTATATCAGAACGCCTATGAGCAATTAAAAGTGGAAAATGGTGTTAAGCTCTGTCCGGCGCATGAGCACCTGCTGGCAGAGGCTTCGGACCAGGATATTGAAGCGTTGATCCAGACCGTGATTGAGCGACACAGTTGGAAAGATCTTCCCGACGACGGAAAAGAGGCTCTGGAGCGGTTCATTAGAATTGCCCGGCATTTTGAGGGGAGCCTGGAACAATTCCTTGAATACGTGGCCCTTGAGAGGGGAATCGATCACGGCTTGCTTGGGGGAGATCGGGTTGTGCTTATGACCCTCCACGGGGCCAAGGGGCTGCAATGGCCTGTTGTGTTTATGGTTGGGTGTGAGCAAGGATTGATACCATGTACCCTGTTCAGTGAAGCCGTTACGGAGGAGGAGAGGAGGCTCTTCTACGTTGGCATGACGCGAGCTAAGTACCAACTCATACTTTCATGTGCCGCAAGAAGAAATTTGATGGGTAGATCACTTAAGTGCGAGCCTTCACCATTTCTTGAGGCTATTCCTCGGACCCTGGTCTCAGAGTTGCAACGCTCAGGGTGGAAACCGAGGGCTGAGGGCCATGAACAACTTAAGCTATTTTAGTGCTTGAAGGCCCTTTGCCCGGTGAATACCATCGTAACTTTAGGCTCTGCCTCGTTGCAGGCCTCAATGACCTCAAAGTCCCGCAAGGACCCTCCCGGTTGAACAATGGCTGTAATACCCTGACGAATTGCCACATCAACTCCATCGCGAAAAGGAAAAAACGCATCAGAAATCATGCACGCACCAATGAGCCCGCCTTTGTTCTTTTTGGCCTCTCCATCTATTTCTTCCAACAGAGCCCGGTCTTTTTGACCCTTTTGCACCTGAAGCTCAAGGTCCTTGTACGAAATTCGGTATTTGCGAAAACACAGGGCGTCGGCATACTTGGTGTATGCCTTGAAGATAGCAATTTCAGCCACTCCCACTCTGTCTTGTTCTCCGGTGCCTATTCCAACCGTAACCCCATCTTTCACGTATATGACTGAGTTCGACGTTATACCCTGCTCCACCTGCCAGCCGAAGAGCATGTCTGCCAGTTCCTTTTGGGTAGGCTTCCTCTCAATAACATATGTCTTGCCCTTGTACTCGGCCTTAGCAAGAATGAAGTCATCTGCCGTGCGGATTCGATTGAGCGGGGATTGCTGTACAATAATACCGCCATCTATTAAGGACTTGAAATCCACGAAGCGCAAAGTGGCATACTCTGAAAGCCTATCCATTCTGGGAACCCTGATTATTCTCAGATTGGTTCTCTTTGCCAAGATATCTACTGTGCCTTCTTCGTATTCGGGCGCAGCCACGACCTCCAGGTAATTCTGGGAAATGAGCTCTGCGGTGTCCCTATCCATGGACTTATTAAAAAGGGCACAACCGCCGAAAGCGGCGATGCGGTCGGCCATATTGGCCCTGTCATATGCCTCAGCCAATGTGGCTCCGTATGCCACCCCGCAAGGGTTGTTGTGTTTGACAATAACAACGGCGGGTCTGGGCTCCAGGTACTTCATGATGTTGAGGGCATTGTCCACATCCGTTAGATTGATCTTGCCCGGGTGTTTTCCACTCTGAATCATGTCTTCTTCGCTAAGGGAGGAGACCAATCCCATGCCAGGATAGATAAACTGGCATCCTCCAAGAACCAGATTCCCGTTTACCAATTCATAAAGGGCAGCTTCCTGTCCTGGATTTTCGCCATAACGAAGTCCCTTCTCGATTAATTCACCGGTTTTTTCATCCCTGATCTTCCACGATCGCTTTCTGTAGACAAGCACTTGATCACCAAAGGATATTTTCATTTCAGGGGGGAAGTGGTCGTCCATTAAAGTGCGATACATCTGTTTGAGATCATCGCCCATGATTTCCTCCAAGTCTAGTCAGTATTCCACCTTATACCCTGGACCTATTTTTATGCTTTTCAATGTAAGCATAGGCATTGTGATTGTGGATGGACTCAAAGTTCTCTGATTCCACTGCGAACCAGGTAATATTAGGGTCATGATTTAACTTCAGCGCAATTTCCCTTACTATGTCTTCCACGAACCTTGGATTCTCGTATGCCTTTTCGGTGACATATTTCTCGTCTTCGCGCTTTAACACTGAATAAACATCACAGGAGGCAGAGTCCTCCACCAGTTTGATGAGATCCTCCAACCAGACAAATTTCTTGAACCGCACCTGCAGCCTTACCTCACCCCTTTGGTTGTGGGCACCATAATCACTTATCTCCTTTGAACATGGACAAAGTGTGCAGATAGGTACGTGTATCATGGCGATCAGGTCGCTGCCCTTGCTGTTGAGGGAACCCTTGAAGCTGCATCTGTATTCCATGAGGCCTTCAGTGCCTGTGATGGGAGCAGGTTTGTTAATAAAGTAAGGAAAGGTTATCTCCATGTGGGCGCTTTCCGCATTTAGGCGCTTTTTCATCTCTTCCAGGATATCAGAAAAATTTTGAATGGAAATCCTGCGGTTGTATTCGTTCAGGATTTCAACAAATCTGCTCATGTGGGTGCCCTTATATGTCTTGGGCAAATTCACATACATATTGATTTCAGCCACTGTCTGCTGCTCGCCCATATCCTTGTCACGCACCGTAATGGGGTAACGGATGCCCTTGACGCCCACCTGATCGATGTCTATGTTTCTATCATCCCTATGATTTTGAATGTCCTCCATAGGTTCCTCGCTTGTGAAAAAATGTATTTTCCAAGTAGCGGATTTGACGTGGAAAGTCAATACAATACCTGTCTCTCACGTCTGTTAGGCTTATCTGTCAAGATCCTAAGGGGTTGGAAGGGTTTTGGGATTATTTTCCTATTTCCTATTTTTTCTGTTACCATAACATATCAAGCTCTTGGCAAGGAAGGGGAAAAGGCCGTGACAGAACAACATCTTCACACACCCAACAGGCTAATTTCCGAGAAAAGCCCGTATTTGTTGCAACATGCCTATAACCCTGTGGACTGGTATCCGTGGGGAGAGGAGGCATTTGAGCGGGCCCGGCGAGAAGACAGGCCTATTTTTCTTTCCATAGGATATTCCACCTGCCATTGGTGCCATGTGATGGAAAGAGAATCCTTCGAGGATGAAGGGGTCGCCTCCCTTCTCAACCGGGCCTTTGTGTGTATAAAGGTGGACAGGGAAGAGAGGCCTGATATTGACCAAATTTATATGACCATCTGTCAGATAATGACAGGTAGTGGAGGGTGGCCGCTCACCATTATAATGACACCCGATAAACGGCCTTTTTTTGCTGCCACCTATTTGCCAAGAACTTCCAGGTTCGGGCGCATAGGATTGATGGAATTAATTCCCCGTATAGAAGAGCTCTGGAAACACAAACGAAGCGAAGTGCTTGGTTCTACAGACAAGATTATCAGGGCGCTGGGCACTGTGGAAAAGGCGCCTGCTCCAAGCTCCCTTACCGTAAAAACCCTTGGAGCTGCCTTTGAGGCCCTGAAGCAAAGGTACGACGAAGAGTACGGAGGCTTTGGTACCTCGCCCAAGTTTCCAAGCCCACATCAACTGTTTTTTCTTCTCAGGTACTGGCACAGAACGGGCGCGACAAAGGCCCTTGAGATGGTGGAGAAAACCCTGTTGCACATGACAATGGGGGGGATCCATGACCATATTGGGTATGGATTCCACCGTTACAGTACAGACCGCCAATGGTTGCTTCCCCATTTTGAGAAAATGCTCTATGACCAGGCCTTGATGACCATGGCTTATCTGGAGGCCTTCCAGGCTACAGCTAAAAAGGATTATGCCACGACAGCCCGCCAGGTTTTTGAATATGTCATTAGAGACATGACATCTCCCCTAGGTGGGTTCTATTGCGCTGAAGACGCTGATAGTGAAGGGGCGGAAGGGAAATTTTATGTATGGCGAAGGGATGAGATTCTAAAGGTTCTGGGGGGAGACCTCGGAGGGCTGTTTTGCAAGATTTATAATATAAAAGAAGAAGGAAATTACAAAGAGGAGTCTACAGGCAGTCCGAATGGGACAAACATATTATATTTATCCAAGCCCCTGGACCTTCTTGCTGCAGAAATGGGTATGGCCCACAGCAC
>Ga0256841_1003292_pt1 | contig 12159 bp, 10 predicted proteins | sample 356308metaG_FD_185971 | JGI IMG/M metagenome (GOLD analysis project Ga0256841, IMG submission 185971) | Hydrothermal vent microbial communities from Mid Atlantic Ridge, Atlantic Ocean - 356-308 | ecosystem: Environmental > Aquatic > Marine > Hydrothermal vents | place: Atlantic Ocean: Mid...
CGGCGGATACGATTTCCTCGGTCAATTTCACCCCGCTGGCCGCGCTCAACGGCACCATCACCCCCAACGGGCTGTGTTTCGAACGCCACCATGGCGGCATCGCCGAAATCGACCCCGCCGCCCACCGGCTGATGATCCACGGGCTGGTCGAGCGCCCGCTGGTGTTCACCATGGCCGACATCCTGCGCTTTCCGTGCACCGACCGGATCCATTTCCTTGAATGCGCCGCCAATTCGGGGATGGAGTGGAAGGGGGCGCAGATGAACGCGGTGCAGTTCACCCACGGCATGATCCACAACGTGATGTATACCGGCGTGCCGCTGCGGCTGCTGCTGGAGGAAGCCGGGGTGCGCCCGGGCGCGAAATGGGTGCTGGCCGAAGGGGCGGATGCGGTGAAGATGGCGCGCTCGATCCCGCTGGAAAAGGCGCTGGACGACTGCCTCGTGGCTTTTGCGATGAACGGCGAGGCGCTGCGCGAGGAACAGGGCTATCCGCTGCGCCTGGTGGTGCCGGGGTTCGAAGGCGCCATGTGGGTGAAATGGCTGCGTCGGCTGGAAGTCGGCGACAGGCCCTGGATGATGCGCGAGGAAACCAGCCGCTACACCGACCTGCTGGGGGACGGTCGCGCGCGCCGCTTCACCTTCGAGATGGACGCGAAATCGGTGATCACCTCGCCCGCGCCCGAGGCCCCGATCCTCCACGGCCCCGGCCCGGTGGCGCTGACCGGCATCGCCTGGTCGGGGCGCGGGCGCATCGCCGAGGTTCACGTCAGCCTGGACGGCGGCATCAACTGGCACCGGGCGCGCCTGTCCGGGCCCGGCCTCGACAAGGCGCTGCACCGGTTCCACTTCGATTTCCACTGGGACGGCAGGCCGCTTCTGCTGCAAAGCCGGGCCGTCGACAGCACCGGCTATGTGCAGCCGACCAAGGATGCGCTGCGCGCGGTGCGGGGGCTGAACTCGGTCTATCACATGAACGGCATTCAGACCTGGGAGGTGAACGCGGCCGGGGAGGTGACCAATGTCGAGGTCGGCTGAGATCCGCGGTGCCGGGGCCATCGCGGCGCTGGTGCTTCTGGGCGCATCGGCGGGGGCGCAGCCCTTCGGCCTCGGCCGCCCGGCGACGCCCGCCGAGATTGCCGCCTGGGATATCGACGTGCGCCCGGACGGTCAGGGCCTGCCGCCCGGCGCCGGCAGCGTGGCCGAGGGCGAAGCGCTGTTCAACGAGGTCTGCGCCGCCTGCCACGGCGATTTCGGCGAGGGGCTGGGGCTTTACCCGGCGCTGGCCGGCGGCGAAGGGACGCTCGACACCGAGAACGGGCGCCCGGTCAAGACGATCGGCTCTTTCGTGCCGTATCTTTCGACGATCTTCGATTTCGTGCACCGGGCCAAGCCCTTTGGCGACGCCCAGAGCTACAGCGATGACGAGGTCTATGCGCTGGTCGCCTATCTCCTGTATCTGAACGATCTGGTGGGCGAGGACTTTACCCTGTCGCGAACCAGTTTCACGGCTGTTCGCCTGCCCAACGAGGCGGGCTTTTTCCCCGATGACCGGGCGCAGAGCGAACGCCCCGGTTTTTCCCATCCCCCCTGCATGTCGCGCTGTCGCGATGACGTTCGCGTGACCGGACGCGCGATTGCTGGCGTGACCCCGGACAACCGCTGAAAGACGTGTTAGGTTCAAGATGCCGGATGCGCGCCCCGCGTGCCGAAATCCGCCACGCAGCGCGTGCCGGACAGGACCGAGCGAAGCGAACAGGAACGACCGAACAGCAAAGGATGAACCACCGATGATCGCACACCGCCCGAATCTGATCCCAGTCGTTGCGGCGCTGGCCCTTTCCGCCGCGCCCGCGCTTGCGGTTGACGCCACTGTGGTTGAATTCGACGGTTCTTTCGAAGACGCGACCTTTGCCGTGGAAAACGAGATTCTCGATCGCGGGCTGGTGATCGACTACGTGGCCCACTCGGGCGAGATGCTGGCGCGCACCGCCTCGGACGTCGGCTCGGACGTCAAGCTGTTCGACGGCGCGGACATCTTCGTGTTCTGTTCGGCCGTGCAGTCGCGCAAGGTGCTTGAAATCAACCCGGCCAACATCGCCTATTGCCCCTATTCGATCTTCGTGACCGATCGCGCCGGCAAGGTCGAGATCGGCTTTCGCAACTTTCCGCAGGGCGAAATGCAGCAGATCCAGAAGCTGCTCGACGCGATCATACATTCTGCGGCACAATAGCCGGGATCGCGCGGGGCTTGCGCACGGGGTTCCCCCGTCACGGAGGGACATTACGGCGGGCGCGCCCCGGCGGGCAGCAAACGGGAGCAGCCATGCACGACTGGATATCGCGTTTTGCCGGGCTGAACCGGCTGGAAGAGCGCCTGAAGCGCAAGCTGACGACACAAAGCCGGATCGTGAAGATCGCCAGGGGCGAGGCGGTGTTCGGGCCTGGCGCTTCACCGGAAAATCTTCTGCTTCTGCTCGAGGGCACGGTGCGCGTGCAGCAGCACTCCGAGGGCGGGCGCAAGATCGTGCTCTACCGGGTGCAGGCGGGCGAAAGCTGCGTGCTGACCACGGCGACGCTTCTGGCCTACGATGACCATTCCGCCGAAGGCATCGCCGAAACCGACGTGCGCGCGGCGGCCATTCCCCGGATGGTATTCGACGACCTGATCGCCACTTCGCCCGCGTTTCGCGATTTCGTGTTCACAAGCTATTCGCGCCGTATCAGCGACCTGTTCTATGTGATCGACGAACTGGCCTTTCGGCGTGTGGACATTCGCCTGGCACAAAAACTTCTGGACCTCATGAACGACACCGGCTGCCTGAAGGCGACCCACCAGCAACTGGCCGCCGAACTGGGCACCGCGCGCGAGGTGATTTCGCGCCAGTTGCAGGAATTTCAGCGCCGGGGATGGGTGGAACTGTCGCGCGGCGCGGTGAAAATCCTGGATCAAGAGGCGCTGCAAGGCCTGGTTGTCACGGTTTAGGCCCCGCGCGGGGGGCTGTCTGCCCCCTCTGCGCCTTGCGGCGCATTCACCCCCGAGGATACTTCGGGACAGAAGAAGACGCGTGCCCTTCTTCTGTCGGAAAATATCCCCGCCGGAGGCATCGCGGCCCGCGCAGCGGGGCGCAAGACCTCTTGACACAGCTCTGCCGGGCGCCGCGATTGTCAAAAAGTTTCGAGTTGTGTGACAATCTCACCGACGCCGGTGCTTTCCGGCCCTATCTGGAAGGCAATCGAACGAGAGCGGGCGCGCGAACGTCCTTTCCTTGCCATTCATGCTGCCGCAGGGCTTGCGGTTGCCGGCACGCCCGCTGCTCGCCCAGAAACGAACGGAGACCGTCATGCGCGACTTTGCGAGCGAAACCAGCGTCAAGCCGGAGATCACGGCATTTTTCGATGAAGATACCAATACCATCAGCTATGTGGTGAAGGATCCGGCCTCGAATGCCTGTGCGGTGATCGATTCGGTGATGGACATGGACTATGCCGCCGGCAGGATCGCCTATGCGCACGCCGACCGGATCATCGACCATATTCGCCGCAACGATCTGAAACTGGAATGGCTGATCGAAACCCATGCCCATGCCGACCACCTTTCGGCCGCGCCCTATATCCAGGAAAAGCTGGGCGGCAAGATCGGTATCGGTGAAAACATCAAGGTGGTGCAGGAGGTTTTCGGCAAGATATTCAACGAGGGCACGCAGTGGAAGCGCGACGGTTCCGAATTCGACGCGCTGTTCAGGGACGCGGACACCTACCGCATCGGCACCATGCAGGTGCGGGTGATGCACACGCCGGGTCACACGCCTGCCTGCATGACCCATGTCGTCGGCGATGCCGCCTTTGTCGGCGATACCCTGTTCATGCCCGACGGCGGATCGGCGCGGGCCGATTTCCCCGGCGGCGATGCCGGCCAGCTTTACGACAGCATCCAGAAGATCCTGGCGCTGCCCGACGAAACCCGGCTGTTCATGTGCCACGATTACGGGCCGAACGGGCGCGACATCCAGTGGGAAACCACCGTTGCCGAGGAAAAGGCGCACAACATCCATGTCGGCGGCGGCAAGACCCGCGAGGAATTCATCAGGTTCCGCACCGAGCGCGACGCGCAGTTGGACATGCCGCGGCTGATCATTCCCTCGATCCAGGTCAACATGAAGGCCGGCCACCTGCCCGAACCCGACGACAGCGGCACGCGGATGCTGAAGGTTCCGCTGAACAGGCTTTAGGGGCGCCCTGGCGCAAGGGCGCAACGATCTGCCGGCGCGCGCCGTTTCGAATGAACGCGCGTCGGCGCCACGGGTCACCGGTCAGACAGGAAGAGACGAGAACACACCATGGATATCAAGAAACTGAACGACGATTTTGCCGTCACCGGCCAGGTCTTTCCCGAGCAGATGCAGGAAATCGCGGGACGCGGATACCGCGCGATCATCTGCAATCGCCCCGACAACGAGGCCCCCGGGCAGCCGGACTTCGCCACGATCCGCATGGCCGCGCAGCAGGCCGGGCTGGAGGTGCGCTACATTCCGATCGTGCATGGCGCCGCCGGTCTGAAGGAGTTCCGCGCGACCGAGGAAGCGCTTCAGACGCTGCCCAAGCCGATCCTAGCCTACTGCCACTCGGGCCGGCGTTCGAGCTTCATCCACGATATGGTCACTGAATCGGCCTGAGCCGGGCCCCATCTGCTGCCCGGACGACCGCAGGGCCGGCCGGGCCAGGACGAAAGGCATGCGTCATGTCGCGCCAGACGAAAAAGCGCCCGCTGGGGGCGATCAGCCGTTATCTGCCTGTGCTCGAATGGGGGCAGGCCTATGACCGGCAGGCATTGACCAGCGATGCGGTGGCGGCGGTGATCGTCACCATCATGCTGATCCCGCAGTCGCTGGCCTATGCGCTGCTGGCCGGATTGCCGCCGCAGATGGGGCTGTATGCCTCGATCCTGCCGCTGGTGGCCTATGCGCTTTTCGGGACCTCGCGGGTGCTGGCGGTGGGGCCGGTGGCGGTGGTCTCTCTGATGACGGCGGCGGCGGTCGGCAACCTGGCGTTGCCGGGCAGCGCCGAATATGCCGCCGCGGCCATGACGCTGGCCTTTCTTTCGGGGCTGGTGCTGCTGGCGCTGGGCCTCTTCCGGCTGGGGTTCCTGGCGAATTTTCTGAGCCATCCGGTGATCGCAGGCTTCATCACTGCATCGGGCGTGCTGATTGCCACCAGCCAGCTCAAGCATGTCCTCGGGGTGCCGGCCAGCGGGCATACGCTGATCGAGATCCTGCGCACGCTGTGGGAAAACCTGGGCAGGACAAACCCCTATACGCTGATTGTCGGCGGCGGGACGGTCGCCTTCCTGTTCTGGGTGCGCAAGGGGCTGAAGCCGCTGCTGCTGAAGGGCGGGATGCAGCCGCGAAGCGCGGATCTGCTCTCGCGCGCAGGTCCGGTGGCGGCGATCGTGGTGACCACGCTGGCCTCGTTCGTCTTCGGGCTGGCCGACAGGGGCGTGGCCATCGTCGGGGACATCCCGCGCGGGCTGCCCGGCCTGACACTGCCTGCCTTCGATCCCGGGACCTGGCGCCAGCTGGCGGGCGCGGCGGTGCTGATATCGATCATCGGCTTTGTCGAAAGCATCTCGGTCGCCCAGACGCTGGCCTCCAGGCGCCGTCAGCGCGTGGTGCCCGACCAGGAACTGATCGGCCTGGGGGCTTCGAACATCGCTTCGGCCATCTCCGGGGGGTATCCGGTAACGGGCGGGTTTGCGCGCTCGGTGGTGAATTTCGATGCCGGTGCCGAAACCCCGGCCGCGGGCGCCTTTACCGCCATCGGCATTGCCCTCGCCGCGATGCTGCTGACGCCGCTGCTCCATTTCCTGCCCAAGGCGACGCTGGCGGCGACGATCATCGTGGCCGTGCTGTCGCTGGTGGATTTCTCGGTGCTGCGGCGCACCTGGCAATTCTCGCGCGCCGATTTCGCCGCGGTTTCGGCGACCATCGTGCTGACGCTGGTTCTGGGGGTCGAGTTCGGGGTCTCGGCCGGCGTGGCCATCTCGACCCTGCTCTATCTCTACCGCTCCTCGCGCCCGCATGTGGCCGAAGTCGGGCTGCTGCCCGGCACGCAGCATTTCCGCAACATCGCGCGCCACGACGTGATCACCGACCCGACGCTGGTGAACCTGCGCATCGACGAAAACCTGTATTTCGCCAATGCCCGCTTTCTGGAGGATCTGGTGCTGGAGCGGATCGCCGAAGACAGCGCGGTCAGGAACGTGGTGCTGATGTGCTCGGCGGTGAACGACATAGACACGTCGGCGCTGGAAAGCCTCGAAGCCATCAACCACCGCCTGAAAGAGCTCGGGATCAGGCTGCATTGTTCCGAAATCAAGGGCCCGGTGATGGACCGGCTGGAAAAGACCGGATTCCTGCGGGAGCTGACGGGCGAGGTGTTCTTGTCCCAGTATCAGGCCTGGGTTGCGCTGGTCCCCGGCGAAAAGCCCGCCGACAATGTCACCGCCATCCGGCAGGGGGCGCGCTGAGGCTGCCGCCGATCCTGCTGCCGATCTTGCGGCGGAGTCCTGCCCGCAGCCATGGCCGCAGCCGCGCCTGTGCCCGTCCGCGCGCCGAAGCGCCCGTGCCTGTCCGCGGGCCCGTCGCGCCCATGCCCGTCGCACCCCTGCCTGGCCCGCCCGTGCCCGTCGCACCCGTGCCTGGCGCGCCGAAGCGGATTTCTCTGAAATCGGCGGGGAAGATGTGATAGCATGGCTCTGGCGCCCGGCGCTGTAACGTGCAAGGTAAACCGGATGGCTCAGTTGACATGCGCGGTGCCGGGGGCCGCGCCGGGGGCGATGCCGGGGCCGTTCCTGGCCCTGCGCCGTCCTGGCCGATGCTGTCCCGGCCCTGTGCCGGACCTGTAATGGAGGTGCCGCAATGAGTTTCTTCCTGTCCGTGAACGGAACCCCCCACGACGTGGCGCTTCCCGAAGAGGTGCCGCTGCTCTGGGTGCTGCGTGACGAACTGGGCCTGACCGGCACCAAGTACGGCTGCGGCATCGGCGCCTGCGGGGCCTGCACGGTGCACATCAACGGCGAGGCCCGGCGCGCGTGCCAGGTGGCGCTGGGCGACGTGGACGGGCCGGTGACCACGATCGAGGGGCTCGGCACGCCGGAAAACCCGGCGATCATCCAGCGCGCCTGGCTGGCCTCTCAGGTGCCCCAGTGCGGCTATTGCCAGTCGGGTCAGATCATGCAGGCGGCCAGCCTGCTGGCGCGCAACCCGAACCCCGACGATGCCGAGATCGACGATGCCATGGCGGGGAACCTGTGCCGCTGCGGCACCTACAAGCAGATACGCGCCGCGATCCACGAGGCCGCGCGCCTGATGCGGGAGGGCTGAGCCATGGGGCGGATTGCACGATACACGCGCCGCACCTTTCTGGTGGGCACGGCGGCGCTTGCCGGCGGGGTGGCCTTCGGGATCTGGGAAAAGCTGCGCGTCCTGCCCAACCCGCTGAAACCGGAAGAGGGGGCGGCCACGCTGAACCCCTACCTGATCGTCGGTGCCGACGGGATCACGGTGATCGCCCCGCGCGCCGAGATGGGGCAGGGGGTGCAATCGACCCTGGCCGCGCTTGTGGCCGAAGAGCTTGACATGGACCCGGTCAGCCTGACGGTGCTGCACGGCCCGCCGGCGCAGGTCTATTACAACGGCGCGCTTCTGAGCGGGCATGCGACCTACCGGGACACCGCAACGCCGGGCCTGTTCGAGGCGGCCGCCGACGCCCTGAGCGAGATCATGCCAAAGGCGCTGTCGCTGCAGGTGACGGGGGGCTCCACCTCGATGGTGGACGGGTTCGAGAAAATGCGCATTGCCGGGGCCGCGGCGCGCGAGACGCTGAAGCGCGCGGGCGCGGCGCGCCTGGGGGTGGGCGTCGATGCGCTGCAGACGCGCGATGGCGCGGTGGTCGCGCCTGACGGGCGCAAGCTGAGCTATGGCGCGCTTGCCGGCGAGGCGGCGGCGCTCGATTTGCCGAAGTCGGTCGAACTGCGCCCGCAATCGGCCTGGAAATACCTGGGCAGGGATACGCCGCGCGCGGATACGCTGGCCAAGTCCACCGGCACCGCGCGCTTCGGGGCGGACATGCGCCTGCCGGGGATGCGTTTTGCCACGGTGCGCATCTGCCCGCGGCTCGGGGCGGGGATGGTTTCCTTCGATGCCAGCGCCGCCGAAGCGATGCCCGGGGTCGAGAAGGTGCTTGATCTGGGCGACGGGATCGCGGTTGTGGCAACCAATACCTGGCTGGCGATGCAGGCTGCCGAGGCGGTGGAGATCGTGTGGGAGGAGGCGCCCTATCCGCCGACCACCGAAGCGCTGGAGCGCGACATCGCCGCTGCGCTGGACGGCAAGGCGAACACGGTGTTTCGGGAAAGCGGCGACGTGGCGGCGGCGCTTGGCTCGGGCGAGGTGGTGCGCGCCGAGTATCGGGTGCCCTATCTTGCCCATGCGACCATGGAACCGATGAACGCCACCGCCTGGCTGCGCGACGGCGCGCTGGACATATGGTGCGGCGTCCAGGCGCCGTTGCTGGCGCGCGATCGGGCGGCGAAGGTGGCCGGACTGAAGGCGGGCGACGTGACGGTGCATGTGCCGTTTCTCGGCGGCGGCTTCGGGCGGCGCACCGAGCCGGATGCCGCGGTTCTGGCCGCGCGGGTGGCGGTGCAGATGCCGGGCGTTCCGGTCAAGGTGATGTGGAGCCGCGAAGAGGACATGACCCACGATTTCTACCGCCCGGGCGCGGTGGCGCGCATGGCGGGTGTTGTGCGGGACGGGCGTGCCGAGGCGTTCGATGCCCATATCGCGGCGCCTTCGGTATCGCGCCAGTCCACGGCGCGCATCGTCGGCTTTGCCCCGCCGGGGCCGGACAAGCTGCACCTGGACGGGGCCATCGACCAGCCCTATGGCATCGCCAACAAGCGCATCAGCGGCTACCTTGCGGATGTCGCGGTGCCGGTGGGGTTCTGGCGCTCGGTCGCGGCCTCGTTCAACGGGTTTTTCCACGAGAGCTTCATCGACGAGCTGGCCCATGCCGCCGGCGCCGATCCGCTGCGGTTTCGTCTTGATCTGATTGCGCCGGTCCATGCGCCCTCGGCGCAGGTTCTGGAAACGGTTGCGCGCATGTCGGACTGGGCGAACAAGCCCCCGGGCGTCGGGCGCGGCGTGGCCTTTACCTGGAGTTTCGGCACCGCCGTTGCCGAGGTGATCGAAGTCAGGGACAGCCCCGATGGCATCCGGCTGACCAATGCCTGGATCGCCTGCGACGTGGGCACGGCGCTGAACCCGCGCAATATCCGCACGCAGATGCAGGGGGCGCTGATCTACGGGTTGTCGGCGGCGATGGGCGGCGAGATCACGTTCGATGGCGGCGAGGTCGAGCAGGCGAACTTCCCGGACTACGATGCGCTGCGCATGAACACCGCGCCCCGCATCGAGGTGGAAGTGCTGCAGAACAATGTCCGCATGGGCGGGGTCGGAGAGCCGGGAACGCCGCCCTCGATGCCGGCGCTGGCCAATGCGCTGTTCGATCTGACCGGGAAGCGGGCGCGTGTGTTGCCGTTGTCGCGCAGTTTCGACTTTGCGCTTTGACGGTTTGTGCCGGACCGGGGGTGCCACCCCCGGACCCCCGGGATATTTCGGCGAAAAAGAAGGAGGCGGGGCCGGGCGGAGTCGTTGTCGGAAATGAACGATCATTCATTTCCGGTTGCAATCCGGGGCGCCTCGGGCCAGTTTCTGCCTTGTGTGGACGGCATGGAGGGCGCCATGGAGATCGGGAGCGACAGCGCAGTTGTGGTCACGGGCGGTGCTTCCGGGCTGGGCGAAGCAGTGGCGCGCGGCTTTGCCGGTGCCGGGGCGCAGGTGACGATATTCGACATGAATGCCGAAGCCGGCGCCCGGGTGGCCGCGGCCATCGGCGGGCGGTTTTGCGCGGTGGACGTAAGCGATGCGCGCAGCGTGGCAGCGGGGTTTGACGGGCTGGGCGCGGCGCCCTTGCGCGTTGTGGTGAATTGTGCCGGCATTGCCGCCGGGGCGAAGACCGTGGGGCGAGACGGCCCGCATGATCCGGCGTTGTTTGCGCGCACCGTTGGCGTCAACCTGATCGGCACGTTCAACGTGGCCTCGCAGGGGGCGGCGGCGATGGCGTGCAATGCGCCGGCGAATGGCGATGGCGAGCGCGGGGTGATCATCAACACTGCCTCGGTCGCGGCCTTCGAGGGGCAGGTGGGGCAGATCGCCTATTCGGCGTCCAAGGGCGGGGTTGTGGGGATGACCCTGCCGATGGCGCGCGATCTGGCGTCGCTTGGCATTCGCGTCGTGGCTATTGCGCCGGGCCTGTTCCGAACGCCGATGCTGGCGGGGCTTCCCGAGGAGGTTCAGGACAGCCTGGGTGCACAGGTTCCGTTTCCGGCGCGGCTGGGCGATCCGGCGGACTATGCAGCGCTGGCCCGCCACATCGTTGCCAACCCGATGCTCAATGGCGAGGTCATCCGCCTTGACGGGGCGATTCGCATGAGCCCGCGCTGACCTAGCCCCGGGCGCGAGACGGCGGCGCGGGGGCGGCGATGCGGGACGGCGGCGCGGGGGCGGGCGCGGGTCTCGGGCCGGTGCGCTGGCCGAACAGTTCGTGTTGTGATCGGCGCAAAAATCGGGTCAAAGGGGGGCGGCGGCGGCGGGTTCCTTTCGTGTCCGGCTGCCGCGCGAGGCGGGCGCGCCGGGCGAGCGGGTGTGCCGGGCGCGTCGGATGAGCGGGTGCGTCGGATGACCGGGATACGACAGGGATCATGAACCGAGACGCGATGCGTGGAGCACAGGATACCGCCCCCTGGCGGCTTTCGGTCGCCCCGATGATGGAGTGGACCGACCGCCACTGCCGCTTTTTCCACCGCCAGATGAGCCGCCGCGTCCTGCTTTACACGGAAATGGTGACGGCACCGGCCATCGTTCGCGGGCGGGCGCTGCATCTGCTGGAGTTCGACCCGCGCGAGCATCCCGTTGCGGTGCAGCTTGGCGGCTCGGATGCGCGCGAGCTGGCCGAGGCGGCGCGGCTGTGTGCGCAGGCCGGGTATTCGGAGGTCAACCTCAATGTCGGTTGCCCCTCGGACCGGGTGCAGTCGGGCGGCATCGGCGCGGTGCTGATGAAGGATGCACCCAGGGTCGCCGAATGCGTCAGCGCGATGATCGCGGCGTCCTCGGTCGAGGTCACCGTGAAATGCCGTATCGGTGTCGATGACCAGGACCCGGAAGAGGTGCTGCCGGCGTTTCTGGAGACCGTATCCGGGGCGGGGGTATCGCGTTTTGCCATCCATGCGCGCAAGGCCTGGCTGAACGGGCTCAGCCCGCGCGAAAACCGCGACGTGCCGCCGCTGGATCACGCGCTGGTGCACCGGATGAAGCGCAGCTTTTCGCATCTTCGCTTGTCGATCAACGGCGGCATCGCATCGCTGGACGAGGCCGAAGAACACCTGGAACGGGGCATGGACGGGGTGATGATCGGGCGCGCCGCCTACCAGCGCCCGGCCGATCTGCTTCTGGAGGCGGATCGCAGGCTGCTGGGCGCCGGCGCGGCGACGGGGCGCACCCGCGCCCAGGTGGTCGAGGCGATGCTGCCCTATATCGAGGCGCATCTTGCGGCGGGCGGCCAGTTGCACCAGGTGAGCCGGCACATGCTGGGGCTGTTCCACGGGCAGCCGGGCGCGCGGACCTGGCGGCGCATCCTGTCGGAAGGTGCCCACCAAGGCGGCGCCGGCCCGGCGTTGCTGGAGCGCGCGCTGGCGGCGGTCGCGCCGTGACGCCTGCCGTGCCGTGACGCCTGCCGCCCGGAAGGGGCGGCGGGTTCGCGCTTTCCGGGCATGGTAAGCGCGGCGCGAAGTCGGGGCGTCGGGGCCTTTCGCGCCAACACCAACGCCAACACCAACGCCAAGGCCAAGGCCAAGGCCAGCGGATGCGGCGGGCGCGGCCCGCACCGTGGCGCCAGGGGCGGGCTGTCGCACAAGCCTGGCGCCGGCAGTCAGCCCGAGCGGCCCGGAAAGGAGGGCAGGCGGCTGCCCGGGCGGCTGCGCGCATGCCCGCGCCGCCTGCACGACCCGCACGATCCGGGCGATGCAACCGTGAGTCGGGGC